>Ga0208879_1001131_pt1:0-20000 | contig 25733 bp, 20 predicted proteins | sample Knorr_S15_td_Bot_FD_185605 | JGI IMG/M metagenome (GOLD analysis project Ga0208879, IMG submission 185605) | Marine microbial communities from Southern Atlantic Ocean transect - Knorr_S15_td_Bottom_ad_5009_LV_A (SPAdes) (version 2) | ecosystem: Environmental > Aquatic > Marine > Oceanic...
ATGGATGCCAGAATGGGAAAAACGCGGGGGTGGCATTGGGGAATTTTAATAATATAATCCGACAACTTTTCCAGATCCTTGGATTTTTTATCCGTTAAAATGATTATCCGTCCCTTACGGGCGTGAACTTCCTCAATATTGGACAATACTTTATCGTATGTCTTATCATGGGGCGCAATAAATACAACAGGCATATTGTCATCAATCAAAGCAATGGGACCGTGTTTCATCTCTGCAGCAGGATATCCTTCTGCATGGATATAGGAAATTTCTTTCAGTTTTAATGCACCTTCCAACGCAACAGGAAAATTTACACCTCTGCCCAAATATAAAAAATTTCCTACTTGCATATGTTCTTCAGCAATGGTCTCAATGTCATAGGTGTCGGATAAAATAGTTTCTACATCTTTTCCAATATTCGCCAATGCTGTAGCCAGTTTAATGCCGTGTTGTTTTGACAAATCTTTCTTCCGCCCCAAAAGCAGAGCCAGCATGGAAAGAACTGTTACTTGAGCCGTAAATGCTTTGGTGGAAGCAACACCGATTTCCGGTCCGGCATGGGTATAGACACCGCAATCGGTATTTCGAGCAATTGAACTTCCCACAACATTGCAAATTCCGAGAGTTAATGCACCTTGGCTTTTCGCTTTCTTAATTGCGGCTAATGTATCAGCTGTCTCCCCAGATTGACTGATGGCAATAACGACTGTATCCTTATCGATAATGGTTCGCCGATAACGAAATTCAGATGCATATTCTACATGAACAGGAATACCGGCATATTCTTCCAGCAAATATTTACCAATAAGTCCAGCGTGCCATGATGTTCCACAGGCAGTGATATAATACTGCTTGGCATGTTCAATTCTGGGCATAAAATCTGATAGTCCACCCAAGAATGCAGTCCCTTCATCGACTTGCAGCCGGCCGCGCATTGTATCCGTAATTGTGTTTACCTGATCATAAATTTCTTTAAGCATAAAATGGGGAAAATTGCCTTTTTCGATTGCTTCCAAATCATGCTCAATCAGGGAAATATCTTTATTAACTACTTTTTTATCTTTTATTTGTAAAATGGTATAACCGTCATTTTCTAATACAACCATTTCACCTTCATCCAAATAAACAACATTGCGAGTATGTTCAATAATAGGTGAGGCATCGCTGGCAATAAAATATTCTCCTTCTCCAACTCCCAAAACCAATGGACTGCCGTATCGTGCAGCCACCATTAAATCTGGTTCATCCTTGCACATTACTACAATTCCATAGGCACCCACCACTTCTTGGAGTGCCGCTTGGACCGCTTCGGGAAAGGATAAACCATCTTTATAATAAATTTTTGAAATTAACTGGACCAGGACTTCAGAATCCGTTTCACTCTGAAATGTAACACCCTCTTTTTCCAATACCTGTTTGAGTGCATTGTAATTCTCAATAATACCATTATGGACAAGAGCAATATTGCCTTCCTGGTCCAAATGAGGATGAGCATTGATATCATTGGGTTCGCCATGTGTTGCCCAGCGTGTGTGAGCCATCCCGATTGAACCATGGAGTACATGATCATCCACTTCTCTTTCCAAAACAGACACTTTACCCGCTTTTTTCAGAAAATGTAATTGATCATCGCCCATAACGGCTAAACCAGCTGAATCGTAACCCCTGTATTCAAGGCGTTTCAGCCCATTGATTAAAATGGGGACAGAATCTTTATTACCGAAATATCCGACTATTCCACACATAAAAACATTAGTTAATGGTTAATGGTTGATGATTAATGGTTAAACTATTTTGCATTCGCTTTTCGTTTTCTTTTTTAGTTTTAATAATTGATACCAATATTTTTTATAATTGAAACATTATCTTCGATAATAGGTTCCATTCTATCTTTGGGAAAATACTTCGACTCCGTTAATAGTGAAAGCCAATATTCCGTTTCATTTGCTTCTTTTAATGCGATAGATAATTTATGAATAAAGTCTGCACTTGATGCAGCAAATTGGGCCTCTCGAACTAATGCCCCAATAGCAGTTCCACTCCTCATTAACTGCTTGGATAAAATATACTCTTTCTTTTCTTCTTGTAGTATTTTTACTAATATAATGATACGAAGAGCAAATTTGTAACTTAATTCTCTGACTGTATCGCTACCCATTAGATCACTACTAACTATTAACTGATAACCATTAACTAATCATTCCCACTCAATTGTTCCGGGGGGCTTCGATGTGACATCATACACTACCCTGTTAACCCCTTTTACTGAATTAACTATACGGTTTGAAATTGTTGATAAAACATCGTCCGGCATACGGTACCAGTCCGCAGTCATCCCATCGCTGCTGGTGACAGCTCGCAATCCAAGCAAATTTTCATAGGTTCGCTGATCGCCCATTACACCAACCGTTTTTACCGGAATCAGGACTGAAAAGGCTTGCCAAATATCATCGTAAATACCGGCTTCATGAAGACAATTCATGTAAATATCGTCCGCTTCCTGAAGAATAGCAATACGTTCTTTGGTTATTTCACCAATAATTCGCACCGCTAATCCCGGTCCTGGAAATGGATGGCGATTGACTAAATCTTCAGGCAATCCCAGTTCCCGACCCACCTTGCGTACTTCATCCTTAAATAATTCCCGCAATGGTTCCACAAGCTCAAATTCCATATCTTCCGGAAGACCGCCAACATTGTGGTGACTTTTAATCACATGGGCAATTTTACTATGACTTACGCCGCTTTCAATAACATCTGGATAAAGTGTTCCTTGGGCTAAATAACCCATTTTCCCTATTCCGCTTGCAATATGTTCAAAGGAGCGGATGAACTGTTCGCCAATAATTTTGCGCTTTCGTTCCGGATCTTCAACGCCCGATAATTTTTCAAGAAATTTTTCAGATTCATCAAATGATTGAATATTGACACCTAATCCATCCTTCAAATCTTCTACACATTGTACAGCTTCATTTTTACGCAATAAACCGTGATCAATCAAAACAGCTGTGCTTCTATCTCCAATAGCTTTATGCATCAGCGCTCCTACAACGGATGAATCCACGCCTCCGCTGACTCCGCATAATACATGTCCTTCACCCACTTGTTCTTGGATTTTTTGAACCTGGTCTTGGATAAAATTCCCAGCTGTCCAACTTGGATCACATTTGGATATTTTAAAGAGGAAGTTATTGATGATTGTTTCCCCAAAGGTCGTATGAGCTACTTCAGGATGAAATTGCGTTGCGTATCGTTTTCCATCTGGTGAACTCATAGCAGCCACGACTCCGTTGGAGGATTCTGCTAATACTGACCAACCTTCCGGAACGTCTGTTACCTTATCCATATGGCTTAACCATACTTGAGATTCGTCTTCTACATTTTCTAAAAGTAATTGGCTTTCGTTCAAATGGATATTTGCAAAACCATACTCCCCTTTTGTTCCTGGCTCTACTTTCCCTTTATAATGTTGGGCCAGTAATTGTAGGCCATAGCAAATACCCAGAATGGGTATATCTATTTGAAAAATATTTGGATCATACTCTGGAGAATCATCCGCAAATACACTTGCGGGGCCACCGGAAAGAATGACTGCTTTCGGTTTCCTGGATTCGATTTCAGCCACAGATGTTTCCGGCGATAAAATTTCTGAATACACATTTTGTTCACGGATTCGTCTAGTAATCAATTGGGTATATTGTGAGCCAAAATCCAGAATGACGACTCCCCCGTGATGAATATTATTCATAAAAAATTCCAGCTGCTCAATTCATCAAGAAACTCATGGTTTGTAAGCCTGTAATGAATGGGCGTAATACTGATATAGCCATCTAAAACTGCATAATGATCCATATGTGTTTCTGTATCCGGATCAATCATATGTCCTGTCATCCAATAATACACTTTTCCTCTAGGATCTTCTCGCTTTTCAAAACGATCTTTAAAAGCAGCATTACCCTGTTGCGTTATTTTGAATCCTTTAATTTCATCTTCCGGTATTGCCGGTACATTTACATTTAATAATGTTTTTTCGGGTAATCCCTTTTCCAGCACATGGGCTACCACTGCTTTTGCGGCTGCTTTAGCTCCATCAAAGTCGCTTTCATCAAATGAATTCAGACTGATTGCAACTGAAGGGATATTCAGCATCGTACCTTCAGTGGCGGCAGATACTGTTCCGGAATAAATAATATTCAGTCCGGTATTTGATCCATGATTTATTCCCGAAACAATAATATCCGGTTTGTCTGATAATAAAGCCTGGGTGGCAATTTTTACACAATCGGAAGGTGTTCCATCCACAGAAAAACCTTTGAAACCATTACTACGATTTATTTCATCGACTCGAAGAGGATCGCTGATTGTTATGGCATGGCCTACAGCCGATTGTTCTCTGTTTGGCGCAACAACTGTAACATCTCCAAGTTCGGACATTGCACTCCATAACGCCTTGATTCCCGGAGCATAAATACCATCATCGTTCGTTACCAGGATGCGTGTTTTATTCATGTCAGCATGCGTATCAAATCTGCCAGTGTTGATTTCATTTCATCCCTGGAAACAATATGGTCAACAAATCCTTTTTTCAACAAGAATTCAGCTCGCTGAAATCCTTCGGGTAAATCCTGACCAATAGTTTGTTTGATAACTCGGGGGCCGGCAAATCCAATTAATGCACCCGGCTCGGCAAGAATGATATCGCCCAGCATGCCGTAACTAGCCGTTACACCACCTGTAGTTGGGTCCGTTAGAATAGGAATGTATAAACCTCCCTCATCAGAAAATCGGGCTAGCTTGGTACTGGTTTTTGCCAATTGCATCAATGAAAGAGCCCCTTCCTGCATGCGGGCGCCACCGGAAGCACACACGATAATTAAAGGCAATTTACGTTCCCGGGCATACTCGATGGAGCGGGACACTTTTTCGCCCACCACCGAACCCATACTGCCACCGATAAATCCAAAATTCATGATGGCCAATACAACGCCATTATCATTTATGGATCCTGAATAACAATTAATGGCATCTTTGTGATTCGTTTTTTCTTGAGCGGTTTTTATCTGATCTATGTATTTCTTTTTTGCTTTGAAATTTAACGGATCAGTCGATTCAATATCAGCAAACAATTCTGTCATTGAACCGCTATCGAGAAGAATATCTAAATAAAGAACGGATGAAACACGAAAATGGTGGTTACAATGTCTGCAGACTGAATGGTTTTTTTCTAATTCCGGACGATAAAGAATTTCGCTGCATGAAGGACATTTTTCCCACAGTCCGTCCGGGATGGACTTTTTATCCCGTTCTTTAATTTTGTCGTCTTTACGTTTATACCAGGACATACGATTCAGCTTTTTTAAACATAACTATGGCGTCTTCGCCATCAGAGTAATACTGTTCACGAACACCGATTTCTTCGAAGTTAAATTCAGAGTATAACTTAATAGCCGGCAAATTGGATTCGCGCACTTCTAAAAATACATCTGTTTCAGCACCAAGTTCACCCAAAGTATGCTGCAATAGTTTTTTGCCAAATCCACGGTGTTGGAAAGGTAAATCTATTGCAATATTCAAAATTTGGGATTCATTTTTCACAGTTTGAATCATGATATATCCAATAATGACTTCCTCAATCTCAACATAAACTACTTTTCCGTTTTCTTGTTTTAATTCCTGTAGAATTTGATTTTTGTTCCATGGATGTCGAAAAACCCTGCTCTCAATTTCTGTAATAACGTCGACATCATTTATATTTGCTCGTCTAATCATTTTGGTGTTTTTATTTCAAATGGAGCAATATAGTTTGGAACCAATGCATACGGTTTTTCTTCAACCCAATCAGTATAATAAGTTAATGCCAGTGAACCAATATTTTTTGCAGATGGGTGCACTTTATGTGCTCTGTCATGATCTTCCAGAAATGTATCACACTTAACATGGAAACAGGCATAATTTTCAATTAACGGTTTTAAGTCTGACCATTTGCTGACTGCTGCATTGGACTTTTGTTGAAGGTCTGCTGAAAATTTTTGATGATAAATCATATCGCGATGTGAAAAAACTAAAACGTAAAATTCATCATCTAAATGTACATCAGAAGCAATCGCTTGCAAAGTGGGTACTGGAATAATCGGTAAATCATGGCTGAAGGCAAGCCCTTTGGCATAACTTAACCCAATTCTCAAACCAGTAAACGATCCCGGACCCATGGACACTGCAATTCCGTCCAGCATATTTAATAATAATCCCGTTTTTTCCTGCAGAGCTTTATAAAACAAAGGCAAAGATGCAGCGTGCTGGCGGGGAATGATTTTTTCTTCAATTCCCTTAATCGAATCATTTTCGTAATAAGCGATGCCACACACTTCTGTCGCTGTTTCAATGGCGAGAATATTCACGGTGTCCAACCTTCGATCATCAAAATCCTAACATCCGGTTTTTCTGGAATTCGCTTGAAATCAATGATGATGGCATCCCGGGGAATCACGTTAGTAATTTTCTCTGACCATTCTATTATGGTGATTGCTCCATCCGGTTCTAAATACTTTTCACCGCCAATATTGAAAAAATCTTTTTCATTTTCCAGTCGATAACAATCCACGTGATTCAACAATAAATGTTCGCCTTTGTATTCGCTTACCAATTTAAATGTGGGTGAACCCACATTATCCTTGATGCCCATTCCTCTTGCAAATCCTTGAGTAAAAGTTGTTTTTCCACTGCCAAGGTCTCCTGTCATAGCAATGACACATGGATTTTGAATTTTTGCAGCCATTTCAGATGCAAATTTTTGTGTTGCAGAAATACTATCCAAATTTATCGTAAAATGATCAGACATGGAAACTTTTTCAGGATTTACTGCGCATTGTTACCACCGGAACCATCATTTCTTCCAATGAAATTCCACCATGCTGGAAACTATCTTTCAAGCGGCTTTCATATTTATGCTGTTGGTTTGGATAGAGAAAAAATACATCTTCTTTAGCGATGAGATACGTGGTTTGGTGCATTAAATTGATTAAACGGTAATCTGCCGGATGACGAATGATTAAAGCATGTTTTTCATTGGTGCTCAAATTTCGGCCAATCTTATAGCGAACACCTTTAGATGTTTCTTTATCGGCTCCGACCAAAACTCCCTTTGAAACTTGAGTGCTGCCATGGTCACTGGTCATAATAACCGTAAAACCATCTCGGCTTAAATCTCTTAATAATGTAAATAGCCAGGAATGCTCAAACCACGTTCGAATCGCCGATCTATAGCCCGATACATCCGGAACCATTTCTTTCAACACATCCGATTCAGCTCGTTTATGGGCCAGCATATCTACAAAATTGACGACCAATCCTAACACATCTATATTCTTTATTTCTGAATAATGCGATTGGAATCTTTTACCCTGTTCAGCAGTATTAATTTTCTCATAACGTAAGGTTTTTTCTTTGAACCCGGCTTTATCCATGGCAAACCGCATCATTTTTTTCTCATGCTGATTTAAGCTTTTGGCGTGGGTGACCATATCATTCAATTGTTCCGGAAACCGTTTAATAAATTCATCAGGAAATAAACCGGAAAAAATGGCATTGCGGCTAAAAGGTGTTGCTGTAGGTAACAATGAAAATTGGTAATCAAACTTTATGTCATAATAGGGGTTCAGAAAATCCTGGATAACCTTGAATTGGTCATAGCGTAACGCATCGATAACGACTAAACATGTTTTATGATGTTGCTCGATTTCTGGTTTGACAAACGTTTTAAAAACATCATTGGATAATACAGGACGATCCTCCTTAAATAACCAATTTTTATAATGTGATGAAATAAATTTGACAAATTCGCTATTAGCTGACTGTATTTGTTCAGCAAGAATATCCCCCAAACTAATATCTGGGTGATTATCAAATTCTAATTGCCATTTCACCAATCGTGAATATATATCCCACCAGTCATCCGCTGACATTTCTTCCTGCAGTCGAAATTGGATTTTTTGAAATTCCTGTAAATAGCCTCTTGTAGCATGTTCTTCGCGGATCTTTGACTGCTCTAACACCTGTTTGCAGGCCATGAATATCTGGGTTGGATTCACCGGTTTAATGAGGAATTGAGCCACATTTTCGGAAATAGCTTCATCCATGAGATCTTCTTCCTCACTCTTGGTAATCAAAATTACGGGGAGTCCCGGTTTGATCTCTTTGATTTCACGGAGGGTGGTCATACCGTCTTTTCCGGGCATATATTGATCCAATAATACAAGATCATAGGCATCCCGACTCACCATAGTAACAGCATCCTGACCATTGGTGGTTTTAGACATGTTAAACCCTTTATCTTCCAAGAAAATAATATGGGGCTTTAAATGGTCGACTTCGTCATCGACCCAAAGGATATTTCCGCGATTTTCAGTCATAATAGAAAAAGAAATTACGGATTATAGAATTGCTCATGGAGGTAATTGTTCAATTAGATTGATAACTATATTCCTCCAAAATTGATAGCATCCATAAATAGATGGTAATAGTATATCACCTTTCAAAATGTAAAAAAACTCTATCAAATTCGAAACGTTCTGTTAAATGTGTCAAGCGACTGCTTGGCTCTTTCCTTGTATCCCTTCCCGCAACAGAGTGAAATGGAGGGGCGTTTACACTACGGGCAACACAACCATCCACCTCCTATATTGATAATAGTTTTACTATATTTCCAAGAGGACCTGAGAGTGCGACATACCAGGTAACAGATGTTAAAACTTTTAGTAATGAATCATCGCCATCGAATCAAGTGATATTTTTTTATGAGAATCCATCAAAAATTATTGCCGATCAAATTCCAGATAAATTTGAAACGTTAGAAAAAGGTGTTCATTCATATAAATGGGAAGGTCGTAGATCAGATGGAAATCTATTACCTTCTGGCATATATTTTTATAATCTTTACTATTCTCCCATTAATGGTTCTAAACCAAAGATTGTATCAAATAAGACAATGTTATTAAAGTAAGATTAGGAGCTATAATGAAAATACTAAATGTTATATTGGTTTTATTAATAGGTCTCAGTTGCGATAATAGCGAAAACGATAAACTACCTCTATTGCTTAAATCAATACCTATTAATACTGTTCAAGATTTTCCCTCCACAATTGAAGATTTTGAAATTCATATTCAATATTTTTTTCAGGATGATACCATAACTATTGAAATTGATGATAAAAAACTCTTTGATGGAGCTGTTACTTCAGAGCCCGTATTGAGTTTGGCGCATATTTTATATGTTGAATTAGATAGAGGTGATCATCAAATTATCGTCAAAATAGATGATAAATTTATAACTGAATCATTTACATTCAATGACGAAATGGTAATTGGGGTGATATATTATTGGATGGAAGATGAACTACGATTTCGGTTTTATGAAAATGGTGAACGACCCATGTATGATTAATCAGTGTTTTGATACTTAAGACCTAACATGTTTCAAACCTTTTCAGCAAAAGGAAATTCACCATCATCCACCAAATCCTTGTATTCCGGGAATCGCTCCAAAAAGGTTCCGGCGATATAGGGACAGGAAGGAACTACATGATAACCGTTATCTCGGGCGTAATCAAATGCGTGTTTTAAGATTGAAGAGGAAACATCACCTCCCCTAAATGGATCTGGAGTATAGATATGGTAAAAGTCTAAAATATCACCTTTTACAGCATACATTAATGCTGCTTCATATTTACCGCATTGCAACACGAAACGGTGATGACTTTTATCGTGTTCAATCATTCTATTTAGTTGTCATGGTCCAAACGCCATCCCAATCCTTTTCCGGCAAATTTTCTATAAAATGATTACAGCGGAAAATATACACTTTGCTGGGTGTCGTGGGACGTGTGGGAAATTCATCTTCTAATGTTGCAGATTCTTCAAACTTTTTCAAAGCATCATTCCATTTTTGAGCACTATATAATTCAAGGCCTTCATGGAATATCACTAACATCTTGGACGTTTCATCATCTAATTGGCCTTTTTCAGACAAGAGTTCGTAAACGTGTACCGGGACTTTTTTCCCTTTTACGCGTACGTAATCCAGAGTCCGCCACTCAAACTCATCTTTCACTTTTTTATATGTATTTTCCGCAACATGGATATATACACCATATAGTTTTGCCGAGGATTCGAGACGTGCAGCCACATTCACCGTATCGCCCATCATGGTATAGTTCATGCGCATTTCTGACCCCATATTTCCCGTAACCATAGGTCCGGAATTCAACCCAACGCGATGGCGCAGATGATGCACCAGATCAGGTTTATCATCTTCATGGCTCCATTTTTCACGTAATTCGACAATTTTCTTTTCCATAGCAAGAGCAGTTTTGCACGCCAACAATTCATGCTCTTCAACAGTTACCGGCGCTCCATAAAACGCCACGATGGAATCGCCAATATATTTATCTAATGTTCCTTGATGATCCAAAAGAATGTTGGTCATTTCTGTCAAGTATTCATTCATCAGTTTTACCATGGCTTCTGGTTCCATTACTTCTGAAAAAGCTGAAAAACTCTGAATATCAGAAAAGAATGCTGTATGATAGCCGGTATTTCCACCTAATTTGGGTTCTTGTTTTTCTTCATACATCTGATCAATTAATTCTGGAGATATATAAGCCCCAAACGTATCCTTAAGGAATTTTTTATCTTTCTGTTCATTCAAAACACGATATAAAATATTGCTGACATAGGTAATACCAATCCCAACTATGGGTGCCACCATGGGCATAACATAACTCTCGCCAATTCCAGGCAATGCAATACTATCTGATGCAATTAGTGATTTAAACATCCACCCATAATCATTCATAAACGCACCACACACAAATCCAAAGTATAAAATACCCTCGATAAATACCGATACAGCTGCAATGATTGGGTTCACATAATCCAGAAGAAAAAACGCAATAAGCGCCAATAAGGTTATGAGTAAAAAATGCGCAATAGGAAAACCATGGCGAGATAAATCTGTTACGGCACCACCAAACGTACTAATAAAGTTTTTATGGAGTACAGTCTGGATGGCGTTGGCGTGGGTCTCCATCCCGGGAGTCAACTGTTGGACACCTAAATAATTGTAGTAAGGAGTTGATTTTACATCATGAATAACTTCCACGGCTACGCCGATGACGACGATCTTATTATAAAAAGGTGTTTTGGTTACATCAAAATTTGCTCCAATACCCAAGGCTTCCATCGTTGCTGCCCTGTCAATGGGATCTTCAATGGCATTAATCCATTCAGGAATTTCTCCGGGTATGAATTGTGTCATCCAGTCTACATCTTCTAGAGGATTTTGCAAATCAACATCTTCAGTATCAATAACATGAGCAACTGAAAATCGCGGAAATGTTCCCCAAGGCGGAATGTTTTCTTCCGCTTGCAATCTATACCCAGATGCCGGTCCATAATAATTAACAAAAAACGTGTTACTCCGTCCATAGGCATTTATTGTGTAGGGACCGTATGTCCATGTTCGATCATCGGGATCATACCTGGGCACCGTTGTATCCGGTAGGTCTGCAAATGCTTTTACTGCTTTCATACCCAAGGTTAAATATGCTTTTTCCGGTTCATGAGCCATATATCCGGCAATGGCATAACGTCGAGAAAATCCATCATCATCCATCTGGTCATTGATTAATCCTGTTTCCGGATTTACAGCCATAATTCTATCAATGGGATATGAAATATATTGCGGGGGCTGTCTATTGGGTTCCGTAACCATTTTTACATTGATGACCACTTCTGTTCCATGGGCTTTTGCTTCTGCAATGGCTTCAGCTAATAATTGATCCCCATGACGAGGGACTAATGAAGGCAAAGCTTTCGCAATTTCACCGGCTAAAAGAGTATCGCCATATTGGGGAATCATATTTAGAATCTTTTCTTGATCTAAATCTTTAACAAAATCATGAAGCTGTCCCGATTTAGTTTCCTGAGAGTCAAATTGAATATCGAAGGCAATTACTTTTGCACCGGCCTGATAAAGGTTTCGTATTACCCTAGCCCAGACTGTTCCACGAGGATAAGGCCATTGTTCCGGCACGAGCCGCCACGCTTCATCATCCACTTCCAACAATACAATGTCCGTCCCAATTTTCGCAAATGAAGAATCTCTTGCTGTCCAACCGGTTAGTGGACCCCGCACTCGGTGATAACGAAAGTCATACGTTTTCATTTCAATTATATCAAAAACGCCCACCCAGTGTAATAACGAAACCAAAAGTATAGAAAATAATGTTAAAACAAAACCAATCCACCGGGTTTTGAAATATTTAAGAAAACCATCCATAACAATTAGAAATTATATCTAAATGAAAATAAAAAACCTGATGTATTTAGAGAAAATCCACTATTATCATCTCGCATTTGTACATGCCCTGATAATGAAGCAGTCATTCCATTTATAATAGTGTAATCTGCGCCACTTTTAAAACCATATAATGAAATGGGCGTTGTCCCTTTATTTGTTAAATATGTTAAACCTGCGTTTACTTTAAGTTTATAATTAAAAAATGAATAATGTCCATTTCCGCTTATGGATGTCCAAACCAATTCATTCGCACTTATATTTCCATCTATATCCTGTACAGGAACCTGAATGGATGTCCTGCTGAAATTGGCAATCGTTCGTAATGGTATTGAGAAATGAGATGAAAGCGCCAAAGACATTGTTTTGGAATCAGACTTTTGGAAATAATAATCCGTCTTGCGATCACCTGCAAGTTGGTCTTCATTAACAATTTTATTTACATTCAAATTCAAATTATGTTTAATTCTTCCCATTGAAAAAGGATATGTTACCGAAAAGAATGAATTATTGGTTCGTGAATCCTGGCGAAAATCCTGCCATTCTTGACCTATTTTTTCCAGTTCTGTCTTACTGTTATTTTTTCCAATAGTTTGAAAATTGACAACAAAACTCGGAGCATTAGCACCCGGCATAAATGTTAGGCTAGCCACGAGTGTTTTTGTTTTTAACGGTTCTTTGACTATAAACAATATTTTATCATCTTTGTATTTATATGTAGCGCTAATCAATAATTTATTTTCAATCAACGCTAGTCTGTTTGTGAAAACAAACTCTCGAATATTTGTTGTCAAATACGGATTCGCAAGTGACACAAATTCAGGACCAATTTGTCTGTAAACCATTGTGAATTTACTATATCTGTAATTACCCATTATGCGAAAATGAAATGCCGAAGACGGCATGTTTACATAGGTTGTAATTGGAAAAAATTTTGCACTTATATAGTCAAAGGGGACCAAGGGTGTAGTGTTGATATTATAAATAAACAAATTTTGGAAACTGGAAGGATCAAAGGGTATTTGTGTTGTATCGATACCAGCTGTAGAAACATTTCCATCTGCATCATACGATTGAGCAATAAACCCATCCGCAGTATCGTCAATAATGGTATCCAATTGTGAAAATGTCATGGGACCGTCCCAGATATCCCTATTATGCATACTGAAGTTCCAACTGAAATCTAATTTGAGGCGCTTTTTATCCCTGACAGTTCCTATATCAAAACCAACAACAATATTATCTTCCGGAGTGCGCCCACCCCAATTCTTATTCGGCAAATTGACATTTCCGCCCACTGCTTCTACTGCACTGGTAAATGTATTATAGGTGTAATTATCTACTGCAATATTATACAGGCTATCGTTGACCGTAATGTCCGTACTGTCCACACTAAACGATGCGCCGGAAATATCTTTATTGACCGAATTAATATCATCCTTGGCTTTCATAATATGAACACCCATTTGAAATTTCGAAAAAAGGTCTATAGACAATCGAGCAAGTGTTATTTCTCTATCAAATGTATATCCTGTCCTATCCATTGTAAATAAAAGCTGTCCCAACGTATCAACCTTACCGGGATTTGAAGGAAGCAACAAGGCACCATTCATTTTATTTAAATGCTGAACTTTTCTATTTAGTTGACCTTGAATTACTTCCAATCTTACGAATTTGAGATCTATATCAATGCTCAAACCTCTCACACGGCGGCCGTCCAGAGTATAGGGTGAAATTGACCTATAAAAATCACCCATTCGAATATCCAAAAATTCTCCAAATTGTAAAGCTGTCGAAAAACGATTCAACGGTTGCCGATACGGATTATCTCTTGTTGTTTGTCTGAAACTGGTCTTGACCTTACCAAAGTCGACGGATACTTCTGCATTCCCTCTTAATTCACCTACATTTAGAAAATTTTCACCCACATATTCATTCAAATATCTTGCAGAAATATCTCCTCTGTAATCAACGTTCCCGGCTATGGCTAATCCGCCTAAAACTGAAAATGTCCAAGATATTGGTTTAATAGGTGTCCCATCCAACATAGATAATGTCAACTGCACAGAATGAATTCCTTTTTTAAAGCGCTTGGGTATATATGTTACAATGCCGCCGCTGATCTCTGCTTGTTCAGTGACATCTTTACCATCAACAACTAAACGAATACTCGCAGAATCCACATCAGGTATATTAAATAAACTTAAGGCAATCACAGCATCATCAGGATTAATCTCGGCATCGGGTTCTGGAGATAAAATCAATATATCAACTTCAACGCTTTCTTGTTGAAATGTGGGTTCTAATAAATCAACAATTTTATTAGAAAAAATCATTGGCAGTACATTTAATTCATGGGGTTGGTCTAATGGATCTTCTTTTGGGAAGGCCAGAATACCACCATCGGTCATTTTAAAAATAAGACAATATTCTAATCCTTTTTCAGAAAGAGCCCGGCCATTTATTTTCATTTCCCAAGTAGCTTGAACGTTCTGTAAATGAACTTCTTGAAAACTTATATTACCCTTTATTCTATAATATCCTTGCGCTTCAACAACTTGATTGTCGGACACAGGCATGGCAGAAAGAATTAGGTCTTGCCCAACGCGCACATCCAAAGGAGGCTCATGATAAAGATATGAACCGCTAAAAGCAAAAAGATTTGAGAGCAGTATTAGTGCAGCAATTTGAATCCGTTTCATCATTTACAGTAGTACAATTTATGAAACGGTAGGTGATTTATTGAATATCAATCATTAACGTTTTAATTACGCCGTCGGGACCTTCCAATTCGATTTCAATCTGATTAATTGGAGTACCGCTTTCATCTGGATCAGTTGGGATATCGCTGGGGTTTGTTTCAGATGTTTCCACACTTCCATCTGTTGATGATGTACCAGTTGTTCCAGCTCCCACATCGGTTGTTTCACCACTTACCAAGTTTGTCAGACTGACTAATCCCTCCAGCCCGATGAGTACATCGCCTGTTTCCGGATCTGTAATCATCCAGAAATCTGTCCCTTTGACCGAGGCAACTGATGTTGAACTTTGTACGACAAATTCACCTTTGCGCTGTTTATTTACTAGCGCTCGAAGTGTTCCATGATCAATATTGACTTGTTTTGCAATAGAACCAGCTGATCGCGTCCCCTTAATAATCACCTCTGTATTACCCGTAATCTTCACCATGGATTTGTCATCAATATAGATCAAGGCTGTAAAACCATTTTTACCTGTAATAATTCGATCACCATCCAATAAAATTGTACCGGGTTTTAATGCTGACAAACCACTGCTTCCCGCCTGTTCGATATCTACTTTTCCGGATACTTTTGTGGTAACGGCTATTTTTGCAGCACTTTCTAACGGAGAACACCACATTAAAACCAAAAGTGAAATTATTATGTGTTTTGTCTTATCCATCATTCTTCTACAGAAATATTGACTATTGAGGCATTTTGGATAATAACTTGATTGAATAAATACATAATATCTGATTCAGACGCAACAGCACCATTTATCGCAATATTACCTGTAGGGGTATATCCTTCTAAAACTCCACCGGCACCAAACAATGAGCTGTATTGATCAGAAGACAATGCATGCCCGAGTACTTGAATCACAGGATTTACACCTGCAGGAACTGGATTGGCTCCACCGATGTCACCAATTTTAAAGGCAAATACAGGTGAAAGAATTTCTTGTTCTCCAACAGTTGTTGGTAATGTGGCTCTAACTTGCCAAACGTAAATTTTGTCATGCTCTAATAAACGAGCATTGGAAACGGGATATTGAAAACTGGAAACATTTCCTACAAATTCCCAACCGGCCGATTGATCAAATGGCAGCATTGTTTCATCCTCAATTGCTTCATTGATCGATGAATGTGTGCCATGAACATATTCTGCAACCCTGATTTCAGCTTCACATTGTGAACAAAATTGCGGATACCATATGAACAAAGGGTATGTATTATAAATTTCAGTTAATGATGTATCTTCGAGTGCTCCTCCTGGAGATTCCAAACTGATATTGGCGGGTGATTCAACCACAAGATTTATATTTTCTGAATCTGTAAGGGACAAGTCATCTTCAGAAGGGCCACTAAAAACTTGAACTTCAAATGTATAGGTACCATCTGCTAATCTGCCCGTAGTTATAACTGAACTTAAAATTTCGTCAAATTGCGAGGAAGTAATCATATCAATAATACTTATACTCAAAGGAACTGTATTCCCCGAAACATCTATTAAATGTGTTGTGGTTGTAGACATATCCTGATTATCCAAAATAATATCTGCACTCATTTGGAAAGGAACTGTCTCCAATTCAACGATTGCAATTTCCGAATCAATACCCAATGCAGGAGAAATCATGGATGCATTAAATACAATTTTCGTATACACAGGATAACTACTCGAATGCAGTCGAAAGCGGAATAATTGAAAATTGGAAGCACCTGTCTGAAGGTCGAAACTGCTAATATAATAAGTTGCATATTCAGTGAAACCTGGTTCTGGTTCCAATGTGGTAGACTGAGCCTGGAGATGCTGACCTGCAAACAGTATGAATATTGACAGGCAGTAAACCGTTTTTTGTAATCTCTTCTTCATAACGCCTACAAACAATTTACCTGATTAATGCAGGATAAGCCAAATTAATTCATGTATTAATTGATTTATATCACACATAAAAAAACCCCGCAAAATGCGGGGCTTTTTGAAATATTCCCGGCAACGACCTACTCTCCCACGCTAGTCTCCCGCGCAGTACCATCGGCGCAACAGGGCTTAACTGCCGTGTTCGAGATGGGAACGGGTGTTGCCCCTGTGCCATAATCACCGGAAAATATTTTTGGTAATAAATTATGGGAAATTGACGGGTTTGTTTCATAACGATAAAAATTTGGTAAAGCCGTTCGGCTTATTAGTACTGCTCGGCTGAATGTATTACTACACTTACACCTGCAGCCTATCAACGTCGTAGTCTACAACGAGCCTTATTAACTTATGTTAGAGATATCTAATCTTGGGATCGGTTTCGCGCTTATATGCTTTCAGCGCTTATCCGGTCCGAACATAGCTACCCAGCCGTGCTCCTGATGGAACAACTGGTACACCAGAGGTTCGTCCACTTCGGTCCTCTCGTACTAGAAGCAGATTCCCTCAAATATCTTGCGCCCACGGCGGATAGAGACCGAACTGTCTCACGACGTTCTAAACCCAGCTCACGTACCACTTTAATGGGCGAACAGCCCAACCCTTGGAACCTTCTCCAGCTCCAGGATGTGATGAGCCGACATCGAGGTGCCAAACCTCCCCGTCGATGTGAACTCTTGGGGGAGATAAGCCTGTTATCCCCGGAGTACCTTTTATCCGTTGAGTGATGGCCCTTCCATACGGAACCACCAGATCACTAAGTCCTGCTTTCGCACCTGCTCGGTCCGTCGACCTCGCAGTTAAGCTCCCTTATGCCTTTGCACTCTTCGCACGATTACCGACCGTGCTGAGGGAACCTTTGAGCTCCTCCGTTACCTTTTGGGAGGAGACCGCCCCAGTCAAACTACCCACCTAACACTGTCTCTCGCCCGGATTCACGGGTCGGGATTAGAGTTCTAGCAATACAAGGGTGGTATTTCAAGGATGGCTCCACCCGGACTAGCGTCCAAGTTTCATAGCCTCCCACCTATCCTGCACATGCATAACCAAAATCCAATGCTAAGTTATAGTAAAGGTTCACGGGGTCTTTTCGTCCTGCCGCGGGTAGCCGGTATCTTCACCGACACTTCAATTTCGCTGTGCTCCAGGTTGAGACAGTGCTCAATTCGTTACACCATTCGTGCAGGTCGGAACTTACCCGACAAGGAATTTCGCTACCTTAGGACCGTTATAGTTACGGCCGCCGTTTACTGGGGCTTCATTTCAAAGCTTCGTCCCGATAAATCGGAACTAACCTCTCCATTTAACCTTCCAGCACCGGGCAGGTGTCAGTCCCTATATTTCGTCTTGCGACTTAGCAGAGACCTGTGTTTTTAGTAAACAGTCGATTGAGCCTGGTCACTGCGGCCCTGTTCAGCTCCAAACGCGAAGTTCTTCACCTAATAAGGGCACCCCTTCTCCCGAAGTTACGGGGCTAATTTGCCGAGTTCCTTAACCTGGATTCTCACAAGCGCCTGAGGATACTCTCCTCGCCCACGTGTGTCCGTTTACGGTACGGTCAGCGCAGCATCTAACATAGAGGATTTTCTTGGCAGCATGATTAGGGTCAGTTTATGAGCTAAGCTCTCCTATTCGTGTCTCAGGATTAATGTCCCGGCGGATTTACCTACCAGAACTCCCTACGCACTTAAACCCGGACTATCAAAACCGGGCTGACCTTTCACTTCTGCGTCCCCCCATAGTTCAAACAATGTTGCACTGGTACAGGAATATTAAACCTGTTTTCCATCGCCTACGCCTTTCGGCCTCGGCTTAGGGTCCGACTAACCCTGAGCAGATTAACTTTACTCAGGAAACCTTGGGCTTGCGGCGAGCCTGCATTTCACAGGCTTTATCGCTACTCATGCCAGCATACTCATTTCCATTTCCTCCAGCTGCCCTCACGGGTCAACCTTCGACGGTCGATGGAACGCTCGCCTACCACCTCGATATATAAATATCGAGATCCATAGCTTCGGTGCGATGCTTAGTCCCGGAAATTATCGGCGCAAAACCCCTCGACTAGTGAGCTATTACGCTTTCTTTAAAGGATGGCTGCTTCTAAGCCAACCTCCTAGCTGTCTGGGCGATTTGACATCCTTTATCACTTAGCATCGACTTTGGGACCTTAGCTGATGGTCTGGGTTCTTTCCCTTTCGTTCATGAAGCTTATCCCCCATGAGCTCACTGCCATGCATTATAATACCGGTATTCGGAGTTTGATTGGGGTCGGTAGGCTTGTAGGCCCCCTAACCCATTCAGTGCTCTACCCCCGGTACACTTACATGACGCTGCCCCTAAAGGCATTTCGGCGAGAACCAGATATCTCCGAGTTTGATTGGCCTTTCACCCCTAACCACAGCTCATCCCCCAGCTTTTCAACGCTGGTGGGTTCGGACCTCCATCCCGTGTTACCGGGACTTCATCCTGGCCATGGCTAGATCACTCGGTTTCGGGTCTACCGCATATTACTCAACGCCCTATTCAGACTTGCTTTCGCTACGGCTCCGACCTTACAGTCTTAACCTTGCAATATACGAGTAACTCACTGGCTCATTATGCAAAAGGCACGCCATCACTCCGCTATCCGAAGATAACTGGAGCTCTGACTGCTTGTAGGCATACGGTTTCAGGTTCTATTTCACTCTCCGTTAGGAGTACTTTTCACCTTTCCCTCACGGTACTAGTTCACTATCGGTCACATGGGAGTATTTAGCCTTACCGGATGGTCCCGGTAGATTCACACAAGATTTCTCGTGTCCCGTGTTACTCGGGTGTCGATTCCAGCAAGATCATCAATTTTCGTTTACAGGACTATCACCTTCTACGGTTGGACTTTCCAGACCATTCAACTAATATCAGATTTTTTGACTTGCCGAGTCTGTTACAGCAGACTCCGAATCGATCCCACAACCCCACCAGCGCAACGCCTGTAAGCTTGGCACGTTG
>Ga0208879_1001131_pt1:22500-25733 | contig 25733 bp, 20 predicted proteins | sample Knorr_S15_td_Bot_FD_185605 | JGI IMG/M metagenome (GOLD analysis project Ga0208879, IMG submission 185605) | Marine microbial communities from Southern Atlantic Ocean transect - Knorr_S15_td_Bottom_ad_5009_LV_A (SPAdes) (version 2) | ecosystem: Environmental > Aquatic > Marine >...
TACAACCCCACTCCTATCATCGCAGGTGGAATTAATATTTTTGCATTTTTAGTTGATAATTTTATGCTGCCTGGATAATTATAGCCCCTTTGAGTAGTAAACACATCGTTCTCTGTTTTAATACCACTTGACAATGGGACTACACTTTGTTTTGATTGATCAAATGACAGCTTCCCTGATTGTGTGAGAGTCGCATTTGAAATCATGGATGAAATAAGCATCATCGACACCAGCATACCACCCGCGGATTCCCACTGTTCTAAATATGCATGCCCTCCCCCTGGAACAAATGACGCAGCCAATGATAACCATTTGTTTCTTAATGGTACATTAGCTGAAGCATCGATAGCCTTGAACATGGCTGCCAGCCGTTTTGAATAATACGGATGGTCAAATTGTTCTTCTGCTGCTAAAAAGGATTGACGCGCTTCAATCCATTGCAGTTTATAAAAATATGCATATCCTCGAAATGTCAGGTAGTAGGGATCTTCAGATAATTTTGTTTTTTCAAATATCTGATCATATTCACCTGCTTCTAACAATAAATACATTTTCCGATATTCAGATGCTCGAAAGACCATGTCAGTACTGTCGGACATTTCCTGCGTCCGCGTATAATAAAGTTCAGCTAAATCATAATTTTCTGAATATTCATAACTTTGAGCTATATAATAATAAACAGCTGTTTCAAGGCTATCACCGGGATAGCGGTATAAATACTGGAAGAGACTTAACAACGCTCGTTCATGAAAACCTTCATTAATAAGGAAATCACAAAATGAGAGCAGTTCATGTTTTTGAAATTTGGTGTAATCTCCCCAATCATCCTGTGCTTGCCGGACCGATCGATATTGGTCCTGACTCACTAATGAGGAGACAATTAATCCAATTAATAATATGTTTTTTATTCGCATAAAAAAAATTCCCCTGACCTCAAGGACAGGGGAATTTAGAAAGAATTTTGTTATAATAAACTGAATTAGCGCAGCAAAAGCATCTTTTTCTTAGCAACAAAATCACCGGCTCGAAGCTCATAAAAATAAACACCTGATGCAACCGAATTCCCACTGGCATCCTGTCCATTCCAATCAAACACATGATGCCCTGCGCTCATATGTCTATTCGTAAGTACACTCACTTGTTGACCTAATATATTATACACAACCAATTTTGTAAGTGCTTGTTCCGGTAAGTCAAATGATATGCGAGTCGTGGGATTGAATGGATTTGGATAATTTTGAGCCAAGCTGAAAGCCGTTGGTAACGGATCATCCCCAATACCCATTTCAGATGTATTAAAGGTTACAGCATTATTTACATCAGGATAACTGCATGAGACATCCAATAAATCCGGCGCCATGGATGTACCTGGTAGCCTTACGCCATCCAGCCAGAACGTAATCGTCGCTGGAAGGCCTTCATGGCCATTGGGTGCTTTATACGTAATTTGAAACAAAGTACCTTCTACACCATCGCCAGCTGTCTGGGTTCGGTTTGTACTATATGCCATCACTTTAACATGGTCATTAATTTCATTGCTCAATAACTGCATGGCATTTGAACTAGTAACAGGGTCACCGTATTCATCAAACACATTTTCAAGTTTTTCACCTTTATATACAACACCTTCGTCTCCATAAACAAGATCAGAGCCGGCATCATGATAAACATCTAATTGTATACCTCGGATAGCTTCATTATCCACCATTTTGAAAATAAGTGTCACTGTTGAATCATCAGACGAACCCGAAAGAGTTACTTCAAAACCAATACACGCACAAAGGCCTGTGGCAATCATCTGTCCATAATTGGGGTTTGGAGTCCCATCAGGCAGAAGGGTTCGATTGTCTGTGTGATATGAAGAATCTGCCGGGCAATCCAACGCTTGGGCAAATCCAACAAAAAGTGCAAATAATATTATTAATCTTTTCATTTTCTCTCCTACAGGGAAAGTTACGGTAAAAGCTTTATTTCACCAATAACATCTTTTGTGAATATTGCTGGTTGTTTAAGCGTGCACTTATTATATATACGCCCGAAGCAACCCTAACACCTAATCTATTTTTTCCATTCCATATTACACGGCTAAATCCCGGCTCAACATCTGAATCCATTAATGTTGATATCAATCGACCGTATATATCATGAACTACTACTTGCAAATGCCCTTTTTCGGGAATATCAATTTGTACTTTAGTCATTGGATTAAACGGATTGGGGAAATTTTTATGAACCTTAAATGATAGCGGTATACCATTTATGTCATCCCCAATAGCCAATGCAGCTACATGAATATTAACGTCAATATCAAACTGTCCAACGTTTGTTGCAACATACACTGTCCCGGTGTATTCACCATAATTCATAAACAGAGTGCTGATATTGAACTGAACCAACGCGTTTGAATTGGTTGATATAGACCCACTTTCATTATTAATCGTTAACCAATCGATATCATGACTAAGTGTATAATCTATTGTTTCATTGCTTGAATTAGTTAGAGATAACACATGTGAAGATACAGCATTCGCATCTAGTGTATCTGAAAGTGAAGAAAATGACAATAATAAAGGGGATACTTCTCCGGTACCATTTAAAGAGATATCAATCATTGGATCATTGTTGTCATTTGAGTTAATTGTCAGGGAGCCACTAAATTGACCAACTGTGTCTGGGATAAATAATAATGTTATTTCTGTAGATTCACCTGGATTTAGTTCTAGATCAGATTCATTCGTAAAGAAATAATCATTATCAAAATCAAAGCTGCTGATTTCTAAATCATCCGAACCAACATTTGTTATTTCTAATAAAACGGATGAGGTGTCATTGATATATGTATCGTCAAATGTAACAGTTGTCACATTTAAACCAATTTCAGGAAAGCCGGTAATATTCAATGTAGCTGAAACTGTGATGGAAGTATCTGGTGTTTCAGCTGTGAAAATAGCGTCACCATAAAAGGTACCACCGTATGTGGCTGTAGCATCAAAGTTAATGGTGATATCCAGATTACCATTCGCTGGAACAGTGATTGTTTCATTTTCGGTGGTCATCCATACCGGTGCGACGGGATTTTCCAATAAATGCGGTCTGTAAGTAGCCACCATAGCATGCATCCTGTCTTTCTGTCCAGATGTAAACTCCCAGGTACAGCCGTCACTTGTATAGGTCATATAATTATGGACTGGATCATTCCCCGGCATAGTCGGGCAGCTGTCCAAGTTGCCATT
>Ga0208879_1001134_pt1 | contig 25688 bp, 16 predicted proteins | sample Knorr_S15_td_Bot_FD_185605 | JGI IMG/M metagenome (GOLD analysis project Ga0208879, IMG submission 185605) | Marine microbial communities from Southern Atlantic Ocean transect - Knorr_S15_td_Bottom_ad_5009_LV_A (SPAdes) (version 2) | ecosystem: Environmental > Aquatic > Marine > Oceanic | place...
TTACAGGTAGCACCCGAGCAAAATGCGGAGGATATCGCTGCCGGCGTGCGATCGATTCTCGCCGGCGAGTCTCCCGATCTCGTTATCGAATGTGTTGGTCACCGCGAGCAGATGGTAAATCTATGTTTTGAGATTTGTCGCAAAGCTGGCACGGTGTTCTTTTTTGGTGTCCCCCCCAAACATGTCGAGAACTTTGATTTGCACAAAATGTTTTTCAAGAACCAAACACTTGTCACCAGCGTCGGGCCAGATTTCACCATAGATTTTCCATTGGCGATGCGGTGGATAGCCGAAGGACGAGTCAACGTTGCACCTATTATTACGCACCATATGCAATTAGCCCAAATTCAAGAAGCCTTTGATTTGTTTAGTACGCGGCAAGATAGTGCACTTAAAGTGTTCCTTGATTTTCCGGCATCCGGTAATTAATGGGAACGGCACGTGAGTGGAAATTCCTTTATAATAAATCAAGTACGATAGACCACCATTTAGAAGGAGTCACAAGTTGTTTCGATATGTAAGTATACAACTACTGTTATTATTGGTGTTAGGTTTGGTGCATACCGAATCGTTGGTGGCACAGACCGTTGATTTCGATCGTGACATCCGTCCGATATTTTCGAACCATTGCTACGCTTGCCATGGGCCGGATGCGGAGACGCGCGAGGCGGACTTGCGTTTAGACGTCCAAGCAAGCCTTTTTGCTGTGCGTGATGAACCTCTGATTACACCTGGTGACGTCCAGAACAGTCAATTAATCCATCGCATCACGAGCAAAGACGATGCGGAACAAATGCCACCGGCGGACTTTCTCAAACCCTTGTCAGCTGATCAAATTTCGCTACTACAGCGTTGGGTCAAGCAAGGCGCGCAGTGGAAAGATCATTGGGCTTGGACCGCGCCACAACGCCCCAGTATTCCCGTGGTGAAACATTTATTTATTAGGAATGATATTGATCGATTTGTGTTGGCAAAACTGAAGGACAAAAAGGTCAAGCCGAGCAAACGCGCGGATCGCGTAACGTTGATTCGTCGTCTCTACTTCGATTTGACCGGTCTACCTCCGACATTTGCTCAAGTCCAAGCGTTTGTCGAGAATACGAGTTCCTCTGCGTATCAAGAACTCGTCACTCAATTGCTAGCACAACCACAGTTCGGTGAGCGGATGGCAATGTATTGGTTAGATGTGGTGCGCTATGCCGATAGCAATGGTTATCACGCCGACAAAACTCGCCAAGTCTCACCCTATCGAGATTATGTAATCGAGGCGTTTAACTCCAACAAACCTTACGACGAGTTCGTACGTGAGCAACTCGCGGGCGATCTAATACCCAACGCCACCATCGAACAGCAAGTAGCCTCTGCCTTTAATATGTTGCTGCAAACGACCGATGAAGGCGGCGCTCAAGCGAAAGAATATTTGGCCAAATACGCAGCAGACCGAGTACGCAATACGGCGACGGCATTTATGGGAGTCACGTTTGGTTGTGCCCAATGTCATGATCATAAATACGATCCATTTACGACGAAGGATTTTTACCAATTTGCTTCTTTCTTTGCTGATATCTCGGAAGTCGGAGTTGGTAACGCGCCGGCTTTTCCGGTCATCGATGCAAAACGCCAAGCAGCGATAGCGGAAACGAAAACTAAAATCGCAAATGCTCAAGTTGCCTTGGCATCAGCGGCAGAAAAAATGGTTCAACAACGGTCTGTTTGGGAGGCCAGCCTCAGCAAAAAAGCACAATCAAATATCCGTTTAACCCCTTGGCAATTTCTGGGACCATTAGCTGCCGAGAGCTTTGACCTTGCCCACGACAAGTCGTTTTTTGATGAAACCGTTCCAATTGATTTGGAAACACCTGTTGCTGATGTTGCTTGGAAACAGCGTGATGAATTTGTTGATGGGAAAATACATGCGTTACCCGCGAACGCGAACATTGCCCACTATTTATTTCGCACCTTAACAGCGCCACAGGACATGAAGTTGGTTTTACAGCTGGGTAGTGACGATGGAATTCGAGTGTGGGTCAACGGAAACGAAAAATTAAACAAGAAGATTGCTCGCGGAGTCGCTGCTAACCAAGAGCAGGTCACCGTAGATTTAGAACAGGGTGAGAATCAACTGTTGATCAAAATATCACAAGGTGGTGGCGGTTGTGGTTTTTATTTTAATTATGGCTCGTCAAATCTGCCGGCAGATATTCAGCGCATCATTTTAATCGCCGAAAATGAACGCAGTGAAAAGGATCAAACGACACTAGCGAGTCATTTTCGCGACACCCACCCTGATTTAGCAGTACCGCGAGAAGTGATTACCAACAGTGAAAAAACTCTAAAACAACTCACCGACTCGGCCCCCAAAACGCTCATGACGAAGGTTGCTGCGCCGCGGACGACCCGCATTTTACCTCGTGGGAACTGGCAAGATGATTCCGGCGAAGAAGTTCAACCTGCGGTGCCCGAGTTCATGCTGCCTTTAGAAGTGGATGGTCGCCGTGCCAATCGACTTGATTTGGCCGATTGGATGATAGACTCAAATAATCCACTGACCGCTCGCGTTTTTGTAAACCGACTCTGGAAAATACTTTTTGGCAACGGTCTAGCACAACCGCTTGATGATATTGGCAGTCAGGGATCACGACCGATACATCCCGAATTGTTAGATTGGCTTGCTATCGAGTTTATGGAAAGCGGTTGGGATGTAAAACATATGGTGAAACTACTCGTAGCATCGGGAACGTATCAACAATCCTCCAACGGGTCAGCGGCAATGACCGCTCGTGATCCCTACAACCATCTGCTAGCACGACAAACACAGTTCCGCTTAGATGCCGAAATGGTGCGCGACAATGCACTGGCCGTGAGCGGATTGTTGACTCGAGATATTGGTGGTGTGAGTGTTAAGCCGTACCAACCGGTGGGGTACTGGAAGCATATGAATTTTCCGAAACGTAAGTGGACGCCGTCGGCCGGTGACAATGCGTATCGCCGCGGTCTGTACACGCACTGGCAACGCATGTTCTTGCACCCCTCGCTGTTAGCATTTGACGCTCCGAGTCGTGAAGAGTGTACCGTCGAGCGACCGCGTTCTAACACGCCGCAGCAAGCATTAGTTTTATTGAACGACCCAACTTATGTGGAAGCTGCTCGAGTGTTTGCCCAGCGGATTATCAACGAAGGCGGAACGGACTCGACGCAACGTTTGAATTGGGCATTTGAAACGGCGCTGTCGCGGCAAGCTACTAAACAGGAATCCAACGTGTTAATGAACGTTTATGGGAAACATCTAGTTATGTTTCAGGCGGACACCGACTCGGCTAGATCTTTGGTGGCGGTTGGCAATGCTACCACGCCAACGCAGGTGGATGTTGCCGAGCATGCGGCATGGACGTCGATTGCTCGAATTATCTTCAATTTACACGAGTCTATAACTCGTAACTAAGCACTTTATTTTTCTTTCAGTTTTTTTAGTAGACAAACCATGAAAAATTTAAATTCAAGGGACGATGAGTTTGCGGCTGCCGTAAATCGGCGCTGCTTCTTAGGCCAAGGCGTTCAAGGAGTTGGTACTCTAGGGTTGGCTGCACTTTTACAGCAGTCGTTAACTCAAGCGAAGGAAACCGATGTACAAGTGCCCCGTTGGCCGGGAATCTTGAATGGTAAGTTACATCACGCAGCGAAAGCTAAACGAGTTATATTTCTCACTATGGCTGGCGGAATGTCGCACTTAGAGACGTTCGACCACCGCCCCAAACTGGCTGAAATGGATGGAAAACCGATGCCAGAGTCCTATACCAAGGGACAGCCCATCGCGCAACTCCAAAACAAGCCTCTGAAATGTCTCGCGCCCCAGCATCCATTCGCCAAGCATGGTGAGTCGGGGGTAGAGATTTCGAATATATTCCCGCATTTAGCGACAGTTGCGGATGAATTAGCAATTGTACGGTCTCTAACCACAGATGCGATCAACCATGATCCCGCTCATACGTTTATGAATACGGGCACAACGATAAGTGGACGACCATCGATGGGATCTTGGTTTACCTATGGCTTGGGCGCTGAAACCGAGAATCTACCAGGGTTTGTCGTTTTGACATCCTCCGGTGGCGGTCAAGATCAACCCATTGCATCGCGGCAGTGGCATAGCGGATTTTTGCCGAGTCGTTTTCAAGGCGTGCATTTTCACGGCCAAGGCGACCCCGTGTTGTATGTGAATAATCCGCCAGGCGTGTCCCGTGCTCAGCAACGTGATATTGTGAAAGCGGTTCAGAAAATAAATCGTCTACGATCGGCCTCCATCAACGATACAGAAATTGCCACGCGGATAAGCCAGTACGAAATGGCATTTCGGATGCAAGCGAGTGTTCCAGACTTGGTGGATATCAGTCAGGAAACACAAGCGACGCTAGACATGTATGGTACCAAAGGTGGTGATGGTAGCTTCGCATCGAATTGTCTGCTGGCTCGTCGACTGGCCGAACGTGGCACTCGATTTATTCAGTTGTATCATCGAGGTTGGGATCATCATGGCGGCATCAAAAATGCGAGTGCTGGAACTGCAAAATTGATCGACCAGGGTGTAACCGCTTTAATTAAAGATCTCAAGCAGCGTGATATGCTAAAAGATACTTTGATTGTATTTGCTAGCGAATTTGGACGCACTCCGATGGCTCAGGGCAACGGCCGCGACCATCACATCAAGGGGTTCTCAGTGTGGCTGGCTGGTGGGGGAATCAAAGGTGGTGTCACTCACGGTTCAACAGACGACCTCGGGTATAATGCTGTTGAAGGTGTCGTTTCTGTTCATGACCTCCACGCCACGATGATGCACGTGTTAGGAATTGACCATGAAAAAATGACCGTTTCATTCCAAGGACGTGATTTCCGACTAACCGATATATCCGGCATTCCTGTGCAAGCTTTGTTAGTTTAACGTGGCTTGTAGTAAGATTGCCTTGCCAGCCGCGATTTAATGCAAATGGTAGCGAATTAGCGTTTTTATAAGCAGCGTTAAAAACCAAAAAAAGTGTTGACGGGGTACTCTGAGCAACTTATCTTGAAGGTACTTCTTAACGGAAGCCTACCAAAATTTTCAGCCCTCCCCAATAAATCCCCTCCACTTTCTCCCTCCCCACCACTCGCAAATCACCCCCACTATGACTTCAGCTATTTCTCACTCTATCGCGATGCAATTAATTCCGGCTGATCCGGAAGCTAGTAGTTCATTAAGTTTAGACCGATATCCAGTAGTTCTGGGGCGGGGCGACGAAGTTGATTATCAAATTGAAGATCGATTTCTCAGTCGCTGCCACTGTCAGCTTGATTGCGAGGACGGTGTTGTCACCGTGAGAGACCTCGACTCGCGTCATGGTACGTTTGTGAATGAAACACGTACCCGAGAAACTGTATTGTCATCTGGAGATACACTGCGTATTGGTTTAACGCGGTTCGTTGTTTCGTTCTTGGATGTTTGACCGCTCGCGTTTTTTGATTGCAGTGTTCGCTAACGTAATCTAGGCGCAGCCCGCCGCTGCGAAAATTGCGTGGGCATCAGTACAACTTCTCGATGTGGTCATCTTTTTCATAAACACGAATGTGTTGATTGGCTTGGATATTCTTGAGAATCGTTGTTCCACCGGCAGGCCATTGGATTGTTATTTCTTTGGCGACATCGCTGTCTGCCATTCCAATATGCACACGGCTAGGTGTTTGAGAAAGGAAGTTGACGATCGGTAGTAGTTCTCGTCTAACGGTTAAATCACCTCGGGTCACGGCTATCTTGGCACCGATGCCAGCGGAATTGCTTTGTTCGCCGCGTAAGGAGATAACGAGCCAGTTGGTTTTAGGGAAGTTGTTTTGGTAGACAACGAGTGCTCCACCGCCGACTTGTCGAATCAATAAATCCGGCATCCCGTCCTGATTGATGTCCGTGCCAATGACTGTTCTAGAATCACCTCGATTGTCACCGCCAGAAATAAATGACATATCTAGAAAATCACGGTTGCCGGTATTATAGAAAACCCCATTGTGTTCAAAGGCACTTAAATTCTCTTTCGTATAGGAAAACTGAAACGGATTTCCAACCCAAAACTCACCATTTTCTTTATCCACCTCGCGTAGTTCCGGTACGGTTGTACTGCAGTCAAACGGCTGTGACACGACAGCCAACCACACGCAACGTCAGCCATCTGGACGAGAGGAATCCACACTTTGGAATCCCACAGGTGCGTAGATGTCTGGATAGCCGTCGCCGTCTAAATCAGCCGCGCCAGTCCCATAAGCCCAACCAACGTCGTTAACACCAACCTGTCGCCCGATACGCTCAAATTCACCGTTGCCTTTGTTGTGGTAGAGTTCATTTCCTGACACAATCTCTTCCAATTGTTCTTGGATATTGTCGCCATATTCGTCATACAACCCTGGGCGGATATTGGCGACAATGCGTTCGCCGGCCTTGGAATACATATTCCCCACATAGGGATCGCCGAGGCCGTCGTTGTCGATATCGGTTACGGTGATACCCATGGACAATCCACCGTGGACGCCGGGTAAGTCGGTTTGAGTGAAGGTGCCGTCACCGTTGTTAATATAGAAGTCGTTTTTGCCAAATTCACAAGCCGACATATAATCCGGTAATTGATCGCCATTGGCATCAAACCAGACAGCCGAAAATGCACCAGTCCCCAGACCTATCGCTTTTGATTTTTCAGTCACATCTTCAAACTTAAAATTGCCAATATTTCGCCATAAATAGTTGGCTGTTGATTGGGACTTTACGCGATTAATATACGGCAGCATGTCTTCTTTCAAGATAATGCCAACTTCCATGAAATCCAACAAACCATCATTGTCAAAGTCGACTACTGTGAGTGCCCCTTTGATTCTCGTTAATTCAACATTGAATTCCTTATCGTTCAATTTGCGAAAGCGTTTACCTTGTTCGTTAACGTAAGCGGATTGCCCGATAATGAGGTCTTCGTAGGTGTCGTTGTTGAAATCCCCAACGCAGGCAACTGGATCTTTTATAAATCGCTGTAATCCTAATTGGATGGCTTGTTCTTGGAATCGACCCTCGGGCAACCCCACATAGAAAAAGAGTCCGTCTAAATCTGTTACTAAGAAGTCGGTGATACCGTCTTGGTTAAAATCATTGGCATAGATCCCGCCGGTGATGAAAGGGCGCTTTTGATCTTCCTCGTAAGAGTGTTTCCAGTTGTCACGGAGTCCGAGACTCGTCATGCCGGTTTTTGCGGTAATGTCTTCCATCAGGAAATCTGCCGCAGTTGCGTATTCTGCAGAATAGCAACCGACACTGAGAAAAATCCCATTGGCATTTGGAGTCTGCTCGTCGATTTTTGCTAAGCGACAATTGAACCTAAGCGTGTATTGAGAAATGGAGTTTACCTGAGTTCGACCAGCAAGGAATATTTTAAAGCTGCCTTGCCATGGTTCGTCAAATTTTCCACGAGTCTCCGGAGCCATTTGCATGACTTTAATGCTACACCGCATTAATTCTGAATACTGTTCTCGCAATTCGCGGATGTAGGAAACGAATTCATCGGGGAGCATTCGGTAGGTTTTATTCTCCTCGTTCCACGTGCGGAATTTACCAAAATTAGTCAACTGTTCTTTACCATCAGACCAGCGAAATGTTTCTGCTTGGAAATCGTCGGCGAAAAAGTTTGTCAGTGTGTCCCACTCTTCGTTTTCGATGGCCGCCGCGATTTTTGGGAAGGTTAGGTCGCCTAAAACGAACCCGCCGAAGTGTTCGACATCTTGTAGATACTTCGCATCATCTTCGGGGATCGCCAGCGTCGCTGCCGCTTCCGTTTCGACATCAGTTTCCGGAGTCTCAGTAAAGGGGCCCTCAACGGGGGTTGATGAATCGCAACCAATGACGAGCAGGCATAATAGCCCGCTGACGATCGTGTAGATCGCCGTGTTGAGAAAGTTAGGTTTCGAGATAGATTTTCTGTTCATAATCGTGCCAAGTTATTGTATTACGAAAGTGGTTTAAAAGTATAGCACGTGAAGAGGCGGTTTAGCGTCGAAAAAAAATGCGACGATGCGACTATCGGCGATGTTGATTGTGACCCAGAAACGACCAAATCTCACAGGATTGTGCGTTTATCGAGTGAGATCGATAGAGTTGGAGCTCGAGGTGCACTTGCGGTCCAGATGCGTATATCCACCGTCGACGTAGATGATTTGGCCAGTGGTATGGCTTGACCGTGACGACGCCAAAAAGACGACCGTATTCGCAATTTCCTGAGCGGTCGTGAAACGTTGTTGTAGCGGGATTAATTGTTCGACCGACTGTTTGGCTGCCGTAGAATCTTCAGCTTGGTCCATCAACTCGGCATATAGTGGAGTCCAAGTTTCAGCAGGCAATACAGTGTTCACTCGGATACTGTAGGGTGCCAAATCAACAGCCCATTCTCTTGTTAACCCATTGATTCCGCCTTTGGCTGCGGCATAACCGGATGTTCCGCCCTGACCGGTTGTGGCCACCTTGCTACCAATGTTGATGACTGCACCTTGGGATGTTTTGAGGGCGTCGAGTGCAAAATGTAACATGCTGTAATAGTGGACTAGATTACGTTGCAGTGATTCGTTGAAAGCGACGGGGCCATCTTCCAGCGTCACTCCATCGTTCACGCCAGCATTGTTCACCAACACGTCGATACGGCCAAATTGTTTGAGAGCGAACTTAACCGCTCGTTGACAGGTGTCCGTTTGGCTCAAATCACCTTGAACGAACAAGCACTGTTTTCCCTGTTCGGCATATTCAGCCTGTAAAGCTTCGCCTTGGTCAGTGGAACGATTGACGTTAATGACATGCGCACCTTCAGCGATAAACTCGCGCACGATCGCCGCCCCAATGCCCTTTGACCCACCGGTAACGAGGACAACTTTGTCTGTTAAATCTAGATCCATAGCAATGCAATAGCCGTGTAAACTGAGCGAACTGTAATCGAATAGTATAAAGAAGATGCCATTTAATGGTTAAGTTCAAATCCGAGATTATCTCGGTTTGGCCCAAAACCATCGCCATCGAGGTCAACATAAATAGGGTTAGCAACGGCTGTTGGCATCAATTCACCAAAACGGGGTCCCTGCACTCGACCAATTTTAAGGTTTTCGCCAGCAGTTGCAACGATGATATGCGTATCTTCGGTAAGCTCGACCGCAATTTCCGCTTCGAATTTCACAGTACCATTTCTGAACATGTTGGCATGGCTGCGACGCGTGAAGTTTAATTTGTCGGTCATTTTCCCGTTGAGAAATAACTGTACGCGGTTTACATCGATCCAGTTGGGGCATTGGATGCGGATGTTAACGTAGACGGTCGCGTTTTTTGCCAGTAAGTCGTCGCCTGGAAGAGCTGCCTGTCCACGAATTCCGTTGTAGATTTTGACCTCCATAAACGGGCCGTTGGTCATGACGACGTTACCCGCCTTGGACGCTTTTACAATGTCCTTGGTGCGAATACGCCCCGGGTTATCCGTCGGTGATTTGACATAATTACGGATGTAGCCGACGCCGTGTTCGTTGTAATGCGAGTCGGAATTCACGACACCCGGAATGCGGTAGCCTAAGTTGAGTAATTGCATCCAGTGGAACATGACCGGAGTGCGAGTAGACGTTGGTTTAGGTGATTCGGGGACATCAAATATAGACTGCAACGGGTGTACTTCCATGACATCCATGTATTGAAACATATCTCGGAAACCACCGTCTGGTTTGTCGTCACGATCACGGTCTTGATAGATTTGCATCAGCGTCGGATGGTCTTCTTGGACTAATTTGTAGGCATTGTCATTCCAAGCAGCAAGTTTAGCGATTTGACGAACTGGGTCGTCTTCGATAGTCGGTCCACCACCGTCTTGGGTGCGTGGTACATGTTTAAGTGGAAAAGCGTTTTGATGATTCACGGGCAATACGCGTCCGGTCAGTTCCATCCCAGTAGAAGTTCCCATCAAGTGTTCGACGCCTAGTTCTTTTAGCAGTGGAGTGTAGGAGCTAACGCGTTGATGTTCCGTACAGGGTGCATAGTCGATCTGTTCACAAATAAGTGTGATGACGCGTCCGATTTGGACGGAGGTATTGTCACCAGAGGGAGAAGAGTGGGTGTGGTAGTCTGTGCTAACCCAGCCTGACGTATCGACAACATGGTCGAGTTGGATCTCAAGGCTGGTTGTTTGACCGGCTTTGATGTTTACGGTTTTGACGACGACATCATGTTCTGGGCCGTGACTAAATATCAGGTCGTACGTTCCCGGTGTTAACTCTTGGCGGAATGTTCCCCGCAAGGCGTAGTGAAGATTGAGCGCACGTACTGCCGCCTGTTTCGGGCCAAAGTCAGGATCTTTGGTCTCGCCGGTTCCGTAGAATGTGATTTTGCAGCCAATCGCAAGCCCATGTTGGTTGGTGATGCGTGCGGCAACGTAGCCACAGGGTTCAAAAGTAATTGTTTTTTCTGTGGCGGACTCCAAAGTTATATCAAAAGTTTGATCGGGTCGTCCTTGGGCAGAACAAACTGCGGTGTATTTGCCATGAGCGAGTCCAAATTCGGCAGTACCTAGTCCGTTGGTGCGGATGTCGCCATAAAAGGTTCCAGCTCTGGTCAGGCGAATATTTGCGTTGTGAATTGGGCCAGCGCTATCCTTACAGATTAATGTAACGTTGGATGTTTTATTCTCGCTGCGCTGGGCAAACTCTGCTTGAATGCCCAATAGGCTTCCACTAGGGATTAGAGTTCGCGAGAGTTGAGCCGTTGCCTTTGGCGCGACGATTAGGTCACTGGACTTGTCTTGTTCGTATTTGAGAATTCGCCCACCGCCACCGGTACGAGTGATGGAGTATCCGTGTGCCATAATCCCGTAGGCTTGGCGAAACCAATTATCATTGGTCCAGTACATGCCGTCTTGTACTCCAGCGGTAAAGGGAGAATCTGCACGGATGCCATCTTGCAGCGAGATTGTCTGATCGGCCTCTGAATGGTTGTGATACGCAGTGGAGATTGTCAGGCCGCTGTCGCCATTTCCTAGTGAATATGTCAACACTGCCTGCACTGAATCGGCACGTTTTAGACTAGTAAAGGAAAGAGTTGCCGTTCCGTTTTTGGTGTGTTGAATTTTTACTGCTTCTTCGTCGGTAAAGGTAAATCGTTGATTGGTAGGATAGAAACAACTGAGTTGGTCGTTGTTGTCATCATGGCGGGTTAAATCGAGTACACCACCATAGACGTTACGCACGGTCAGATTGGCATTACGACCCTGTTTGGGTTGAGCAATGATTGCTGTTAGCACGTCATTACGGATGGCATAGTCGCCGTAAATGGCATCGACTTCTTTTCCGGCGGGAACAAAGTCGTCCCAGTTTTTAGGGGTGAGTCTGGTAACTTCCGTAGCATTTGCGACAGCTGTGACAGCACAGGAGAAGAGCAATAGTGTAACAATGGTGATGGACGTTGTTCTGGACATGATCGATTCCTAATGCGCGCGGAAAGGTGGAGCTATCTTGGTTAGCCTTTTATTGTAACCCTTTTTAACGAGTGAAACATGAAGTGGGTCAACAGCGAGGCTTCGGCGGCTAGACTTCTACGGGGCATGGGTTTCGGCAAATTGTATGCCTCACCGCGAATAACAACCACCTACGCGTCGTACTCCGTTGACTGACGGTCACCGAGGGATCGTGTTTTGAATTGGTACAAGAACTAACAACATTTGAACGTTGATTTTATGTACTATTGTCTTATTGGATTTTTCATTAATAGAAACTGCAAGCACTTTCGGGATTTATAACATGCAAGCTCAAGAGATTCTCGACGAAGCAAAAACAATGCAGTCATGGATTATAGATATCCGTCGTCAGTTACATCGTCACCCCGAGTTGATGTATGAAGAATTTGAAACCAGTAAATTGGTGCAAGCTAATTTGACGGAGTTAGGCATCCCTTTTGAAAACGAGATTGCGATTACTGGTGTCGTCGCAACACTAGGCAACGGTGCAGGCCCCTGTGTCGCTTTGCGGGCAGACATGGATGCGTTGCCGATTCATGAAGAAGCGGATATTGATTTTAAGAGTGAAGTTGATGGCAAGATGCATGCGTGTGGCCATGATTGTCATACTTCGATGTTATTAGGTGCAGCGAAGTTACTAAAGAACCACGAGGACTTGATCCACGGAACGGTGAAGTTAATATTCCAACCGGCTGAAGAGGGCGGTGCTGGTGGCGAGCGGATGCGCAGTGAGGGAGTTCTAGAAAATCCGGCAGTCGAGCGGATATTTGGATTACACGTCGCGCCGACGCTACCCACCGGAATGTTAGCCTCTCGAGCCGGTACCCTACTGGCAGCGGCGGGGCAATTGAGCATTACGGTTAAGGGCAAGGGTGGGCACGCCGCTCGCCCGCAAGATACGATTGATCCAATCGTGACGGGGTCTAAAATTGTTGTGGAACTGCAGACGATTTTATCACGCGAGCTAGATCCCTTGGATGCTGGCGTGATCAGCATCACGATGATGCATGCCGGATCGGCCTACAACGTGATTCCACCAGAGATCCAAATCGCGGGTACGATACGCTCGCTGACCCTAGATGGGTTGAAGCACTTACAATCGCGAGTTGCGGTAATTGCAAAAGGCATTGCACAGGTCAATCGCTGTGAAGCGGAAGTCTCTTTCCCGGGTCACGATTATCCGCCAACCGTGAATGATGCAGGTTGTTGGGAAATGGCTCAACGAGCCGTTGTGGAGATCTTAGGTGAGGGCAAAGTAATGGAGATGGAACCAGTCATGGGTGGTGAAGATTTTGCTTATTACACTGAGCAAGTCCCCGGTTGTTTTGCTTTTCTGGGAGTGGGCAATGAAGAGATTGGCGCGACCTACGGCGTGCACCATCCACAATTTAAAGTGGATGAAGCGGCATTGCCCTATGGCTCAGCGATCCATATGAATTACGCGCTGATGGCATTGGATGAGTTGTCATCCTAGTACTTCAGGAATACGTTCGGCAGCAGTTTGAGGTTAATCCACGAACGCTTGCAGCGATTGGCGGATGCCGTCTTGTAGTGACGTCAGTGGCATGTGGGGAAACAATTCTAGCGTTAGCTCGTCGTCTAAATCACAGACGAATGGCATGACCGGTGCGTCGGCGGCATAGCGGATATTAACGTCCGTGGTGATGCCGACTTGGGGAGCCACCTCGCAAATTAAACGAATGAATTCACCTTCATCCACAGAAATTCCGCGGAGGTTAATCACCGCGTAACCATCCAACGGTTCGAGAGCGGCTTGAGCAAACCCGCCGCCGACGTCCGCTACGAAATGATAATGTTCCCGCCCGCGATAGGGGATTTCAAACGGTAGACCAGCCGCCGCTTTCTTTAATGCGGTGGTGGGAGCAGATGTGAGCCCTTGATCGCGGCCAGGACCATAGGTCGTTGATAAACGGACACTAACCGTCGGGATATTTGTTTCCTTGTGAAAAGCGATGGCCATTCCCTCACCAGCAACTTTCCAAAAACCATAGATGTTAGCAGGTTGATATGGCATCGGGGTTTTGACAACTGGCCCGTCGTACATATCCCGTGGTCCGTAGACTGCCGAGGAGCTCGCAAAGACAAATCGTTGCAGTGTTGAACCGAGTTGCCGAGCGGCGTAAAACATGTTGGCTGTACCACCGACGTTAACGTCCATTCCGAGCAGCGGAGTGGCTTCGCAGGCCGGCGTTTGGAAGGCGGCGAGATGAATGATGACGTTTGGATGAGCTTGGGTCACGGCAGCCACGACGGCTTGGCGGTCGGTGATATCACCGGTGATGATTTCTAGTCGTTCGTGGTACTTGGCATCAATCCGTGACAGGTCGCCATGGCGGCAAAACCCAACGACTTTATCGGCGCCGTTGTCGAGCAAGTAAGCTACCGTTGCTGCTCCAATACATCCCGTGGGACCACTTACAAAAGCGATTGTCATATTTAGAATCCTACAGGGTGTGCTGCGAAGACTGTGTTGTACAATGATGGGGGTGAATATCCTTTTATTATGGCACATTGTAAGTGCCATCTTCAAGCAGCCCAACAGTCGAAAGCGATCTGGTTTTGTTTAAGTATTTTGAACGCGATGCAGATAGCGACGTTATCTGGTTCGCTTTGCAGAAATTCTGGGCCCTGTTTGCTCTTGCTCTCTTTGTCGTGACCTGCGGATTGTGGTTGCCCCAGACGCTGTTTCCACAGGTTGCGTTGATTGAGCTGTTTAATGGCTTCCCCAGCGAAATTACCTATGCTGCGATGGCAGTTGTTTTTATCGCCCTGTTGTCGATCCTATTGGGTAAGTTCCCCAGCGATTCGATACCTAGATCGCTGAAAATCCGTTTTTTATTGTGGGGTATATTAGTTGACGCCATCGTACTGTTGTGGCTTACCGATCAACATCGTATTCAGCCTTGGGCAGTACATTTAGTTGTCGGAGCCTTGGTTTTTATCAGCTGTCGACCCCAGCGAGGTGTGGCGCTGCTACGGATACTTGCGATTAGCATATATATTTATTCAGCGCTGGGAAAATTTGATTATCAGTTTATGCACAGTGTCGGACCACAATTATTGGCAGGACTGGCTGAGCTGATAGGTGTAGACATGCAGACGTGGGACTCGACGTTGGTGTCCAAGTTATCTCTGCTGTTGCCATTGGGAGAATTACTGATCGGCATAATGTTGTGTCATCGCCGCACGCGAAAGCTTGCTGTCCTTGGTGCGACAATTATGCATATTTGTTTGGCAGTGTTATTCAGTCCAGTGGGATTAAATCATGAATGGGGAGTGGTGGTGTGGAACGTGTTTTTCATTTTTCAAAACGACATGCTCTTTGGCACGACGTTGTTGGCTGGTATTTCCAAGTGTAGGTCGAAATCGAAACCAGCTACCGCAGTTGCTGAAGTCGAATTATCTGGGCATACAATTGATAAACCCGTGAAACCTCAGACCCCGTGGATCGGCCAGTTGATCCTTACGGTTGTGTTGGTTTTACCCGCGTTAGAGCCGTTTGCCGTGGTGGATCATTGGCCGAGTTGGGGATTGTATTCGCCCCGCAATAGCCGTGTTCTAGTACGGGTATATTTGTCGGCGGGCACAAAAACGGATGAGATAGAGGAGTTCTTTCAGCCTCAATTCGGCGATGCACCGTTTCGTGTGTTGGATCTAAGTCGTTGGTCCCTCGAGACATTAGGGGTGCCGATTTACCCTCAACAACGATACCAGTTAGGTGTGGCTTTAGCTGTGGCTCAGAAATATAATCTTGGCCGTGCGATCGAGGTTGACCTACTGAGCATGTCTGATCGCCTGACCGGTAGTCGAGAGCGAGAAACATTGCGGGGAGTTGAGGCAATCAAAATGGCGTGCCAGCGTTATCGTCTCAATGCAGTTCCTGCGCCGTTTCTGCATTCGCAGGGGCGCGAATAAACAAACACATCAATCTTTCGGGATGAGACTATTCCACCAAGTAGCGTTCGGCTTAAACTCGGGTTTCAGGTAGTTAGCGTGTCGACTCTCTAAGCCTTTTAACTGGCCGGTGCTGCTACTTTTGAGTTGAGATGCTTTGGCAGTCGCATTAAAGCGACTGTCAGCAACGGGGATTTTCGCATTGGTCTGGGCAAGCCATTGGTCGAGTTTCTTGCGTAAGCTCTTAGCAATTTGCCCTTGCGAGGCAGCCAGATCTGTTTGCTCACCGACGTCATCAACTAAGTTGTAGAGCTCGTCACGTCCGTCTTCGTAATAGTGAATGAGCTTCATGTTCCCCGAGCGAATAATGGACGACGGTTCTCCGCCCTGATTGCCATAATGCGGATAGTGCCAAAACAAGTCACGCTCGGTAATGTCGCCACCATTTAACAGAGGCAGCAAACTGACCCCATCGATGTGTTGTTTGGGTTTAAGCGGTAGTCCGGCAAGCTCTAAAATGGTTGGATAGAAATCGGTACCGGTGACAGGTGTTGGATTGGTCGAACCGGCTTTAGTTACCTGGGGAACATGGATGTAATAAGGCTGTAAAATGCCGCCTTCCCATTGGCGACCTTTGCCACCACGCAATGGCAAACAGGAAGTTGCAAAGGCATCACCAGAGGACACTCCACCATTATCCGAGGTGAAAATGACGACCGTGTTTTCCTCTAGTCCGAGGTCGGTCAATTGTTTCATCACGATTCCTACGGCGGTATCTAGGGATTCCATCATGCCGGCATAAATTGGATTATCTTGCACCTGGCGAACTGCCTTGGTCCGATCAAATTTAAACCGATCTGTAACTAAACCGTGATCTATTGCTTTCTTTTGGTATTTTTTCCACAGCTCTTGGCTGGTTTGTATGGGCGCGTGCACTGAGTAAAAGGAAAGATACGCGAAGAACTTTTCATCTTTATTCGCTTCGATAAAGGCAGCCGTTTCCTTGGCAAGTCTAATCGGCAATGATTCTCCTGGTGGCCCGTTGTCCATCTTGGGGTTGTTGTAGGGAGCAAAAAATCCACCCGGCGGGCTGCCGCGATGGTGCCCGCCAATATTAATGTCGAACCCGTGATCCTCGGGGAAAGATCCTTCACCGCCAAGGTGCCATTTGCCAGCAAAGAAGGTTTTATAACCTCCCATCCGCATCGCTTCGGCTAGCGTCGTGTCCGCTAGTGGCAGCGAATGATTGTACGCTGACGGTAAGACTCGGTCATTGCGCTTCCAAGCAGTGCCGCTCGACGCGCCGATATAGTCGGTGATACCGTGACGTGCTGGGTAAGTGCCGAGCAAAATACTTGCGCGCGAAGGACTGCAAACTTGACACGTCGAATAGCCATTGGAAAACTGCATTCCGCTATTGGCAATTGCATCAATGTTAGGTGTCTCATAAAACTTACTGCCTTCGCCGCTCATATCCATTTTGCCAAGATCGTCAACAAGAATGAATACGAAATTTCGCTGTTCTGCTGCGACAGCGATGGCACAGGTTGGTAAAGAAAGAAGTAGCAACGAGAAGATGAATTTCATGGATAGACCGTATGATTTCTTGTTAGTGAAGATTGGAGTGTTTGAAGTTGTTGTTGTCATTTTGAAAAGATATTTTCAGTATAGTTAAATATGTTCTTCCATGAATGCTGGAATTGGCTCTATTTTCGAAGCACGTCATCGATGGCTTGTCGAATTGCTTTTTCTGATCCGGGACCAACCCACAGCCAAGAATCTTTGAAGTTTTCGGCAAAGATGGCTGCGGTTGGAATGTACCCGGGCCACGATTCTCCATAAGCAAGACACATCACGAACTTATTTTTTGCGGCGGCCTGAGCCATTAATTGATAGCCGATAAATGACTCACCGGGAAACAACAAAATTTGGGCCTCTCCCAAATCAACACAGGGAAAGTCAATCGCTTGCCCGCTGGCGACTCGTCTGCGACTCGCCAGTCCCATCGCAGCCAAGATTCTCTTCTCGACAGAAAGTTTCTCGTTGGCAACATCTGCTTCCAAGCGTTTGACGGTGAGATGGTTGCCGGGGTGAAAAGGTAGTTGCAATTTTGTGTTGCGGATGTTTAGCTGTTGGAGCGGGTACCGTTTCGTGTTATCTGCTGCTTTAGCCATCGCTTGGTACAATCGGTCAATCAGTTCTTGGCGGTGGTCTTCTGACCCATTGTTAAATTTCCCAGCAGTAATATCCCCAGCGCATCCGGGCACAAATATTTGGCGTATTGATTGGTCCTGTCGTTGTAAACGGGCGCGGGCTAGACCCACAAAGTCCGCGGAGACGACTCCTTGGCCATAATAGCTCATCGGGTGGGTCGCATAGTGATGCATTTGCAGCAGCGGTTTGTCATTATTGAAAAATGTGATGGTTTTTAGCATCGAATCAATGTCGCCCTCTGCAGCGGCGGCGAAATATTTGTTGCCACCGCTGCGGCTACCTCGGCCGTAGGTAACCGTTCCGTTTTCCAGTACAACACGGCGGTTGGATGCAATTCGCAAGACTGGCGTTTCGCTGATTCCAAAATGAGTGACGGGGGTGGCCAGGTCCAAGCTATCTTGTACGGCTTGAGATACTCGAGCCAATGTTTTGTCATGCCAAGTGACGTGGTAAAGCTCATCTGGTAGCCCGACGGCGGCTAGGATCTTCGCTGCATCGCGGTCAATCACCGGCGCATCATGTTGGTGCAGTGCCGTAACGAGTACGTTTTCTCTTACGGTACCGGCTGCTTTGGCGAGTGCTTCACGCCATTGGTCAAAGGCACCATTGCGAACTTCACACCAATCGAGTGCACAAAGCACGACGGTTTGTTTGCCATCAGAGAGCACAAATCCATGGGCTAATAATGGGTCGGCAACGCGTTTACTTTTGGTTGGAAGAACTCCCATACACCGGTGGTTCAAAGGAATGGTGACATCGGCTGAGAATGTGGCCAAACGGAACTCGCTGGCATCGAGCACGCAAGAGAATGTAACAATTAATAATGCGCATAGATATTTCATGATGATTTAACTTATACTATTAGCGTGTTCAGTTTCCGTGGAACGGACCGCGATTGGTGCACAGGTTGACAGTCGTGATATTCATTTTATCATGAAGTATAGTTGATTGCTTGATTGCATTTGGCGTAATGAATATTACTGCTTTACGACCATTGGTGTGAATGGATTGGATGAAAACGAGTTATGTATGAAATCGAATTAAATATGAACGGGGAAATTACTGTCGTTCAATTCAAACGCAATAAATACCTAGCGAGTGAAGATATTCAACAGATGGGCGACGAGTTGTTTCAAGTTGTCGCGGATGGTGCGACTCAAGTTGTACTGGATATGTCGGCCGTTGAATTTCTATCGAGTGCCGCGCTGAACCGGTTGATCATGTTGAACAAGAAGTTCAAGGATGTTGGTGGTGCATTGCGATTGTCCGGATTAACATCGGAAATTGACAAGATTTTCACGATCACGCGACTCAATACTCTGTTTAAAATCCACCCAGATGTCCCTTCTGCTTTAGCCTCGTTTTAGGGGGATAAGTGTGACGTCAGTGGAAAACGTGTTTCTTGGAATTTGCGCGCGTAGACGCCGCTTTTTTGCCACCTCAGGTTTCGTGTTGTTGGTGTTATGCGCTTTGGGTACGGCGCTGGTGCAGGCGGACACGTATGAAGATTGGCAGCGGATGCGAGATATTCCTCGTAGCGGATATGTTGCTAATCGAGCGGGATCTCGAATTGAAATTGACGGCCGGTTAGATGATGCTGCATGGCGCGGGGCCCTGTGGTCAGATCGATTTCAAGATATCGAAGGCAAAGCAAAACCGCGACCTCGATTTGATACCCGTGTCAAGATGTTGTGGGATCGTAAGTATCTCTATATTGGAGCTTTTCTTCCTGATCCGCATATTTGGGGAACGCTAACCGAGCACGATAGTGTGATTTTCCATGACAATGATTTTGAAGTCTTCATCGATCCTGATGCGGATAATCATGAGTACTACGAATTTGAAATCAATGTACTCAATACGGGGTGGGATCTTTTTCTTGACAAACCATATAAAGATGGAGGCAAGGCTGATAACGGCTGGGAAATCCCCGGACTCAAGACGGCGATTCACATTGAGGGAACACTCAACGACCCGTCCGATATTGATCAATATTGGTCCGTGGAAATTGCTATTCCCTGGAAAGCGTTGAGTCGGCATTCCCATCGTCGCTACCCACCGTCTGCTGGCGACCAATGGCGAATCAATTTCTCGCGGGTGCAGTGGCAGACGACCGTGGCGGATGGAAAATATAACAAGGTACCTGATGTCCGCGAAGACAATTGGGTTTGGTCTCCGCAGGGTATTATCGATATGCATCGTCCCGAGAAATGGGGCATTGTGCAATTCTCAACGCAACAAGAGAGTGTTGTTGGATTGAATCCTGATGTGACGGAGAACGCGCGGAAGATGTTGATGGAGATTTACCACAAACAAAAAGCAAATCATCGCAAAACGGGTGACTGGTGGACGACGCTAGAGCAACTAGGAATCGGCTCTGCTAAAGCCGCCGGTGTGGTTATCGAGCAAACGGATGCTGGTTATCTCGCAAAGATTGCGCTGCCAGATGGACGGACCGCCTGCGTCACACAGGATTCGCGACTGTGGATCAAGTAGCGGCAAGGCGTTGCTTGGTAAACATTGGCGAACATTGGCGGTCCCGTTTGTATTTCGCTGCAAAACGTGGGATACTAGATGTGAACTGAATGATATGCGTTCAATCATTGAAAGCTGTTCTGTGGGTAAAAAAATGAAATATCTGTTATTGGGTTTGATAGCGTTCTTTTTTGTAGGAGAAGCTGACGCTCGGCAACCTGCTGAAACAGTTTTTCCCGCTGGTTGGACAACCAAAACACCTCGGGCAGAGATTGCTCCCGAGTTTGCTTATCTTGCAAAGGGCGGACCAAAGGGACAAGGCAGTTTGACGATTTCGGCTGATAACCAAGAGGGGCTATTTGGTTGGTTTGAAAAGACATTTGAAATCAAAGGTGGGCAATATTATCGATTTTCGGTATTGCAGCGTACGCGGGGAGTAAAATTGCCTCGTCGCACGGCTGTTGTGAGAATTTTGTGGCGTGACGCTAACGGAAACAAGGTGCGGCACAACGAGCCCACACCGGCTTCTTATGCCACCGGAACTCTGCCGCCAGCCGAACCAGAATACCCTGCCATTGCACGGGATTTTCCAAATGGCTGGAGGGAAGTTGCCGGCGTCTATCGAGTGCCTGATAAGGCGACCCATGGGATTGTCGAGTTGTATTATCGGTGGGAAGCACGAGGCAAAGTCGAATGGTGCGATGTGCTGCTTGAACCAAGCACGGCACCAGACCCACGGACGGTAAAATTGGCGACGGTGCATTTTAAACCCATTGCAGGTAAGACGAATCTTGAGAAGTGTCAATCGTTTGAACCGTTGATTGCCTCAGCGGCGAAGCAAGGTGCAGATATCATCGTGTTACCGGAGACGTTGACGTACTATCACCGAGGTTTGAAATATGCTGACTGTGCTGAATCCATGCCTGGTGAGTCGACGGACTATTTTGGTACACTCGCCAAAAAATATGATCTCTATATTGTGGCTGGACTGCTTGAGCGAGATGGTCGGCTGATTTACAACGTGGCAACACTGATCAGTCCTGCAGGTAAAATGACGGGTAAATACCGTAAAGTCACGTTGCCACGAGGTGAAATTGAAGGTGGAATTACGCCAGGCGACGCATACCCCGTGTTTGAGACTCGGTTTGGAAAAGTTGGGATGATGATTTGTTATGATGGGTTTTTCCCAGAGGTTGCTCGTGAGTTAAGCAACAACGGTGCCGAGATTATATGTTGGCCAGTTTGGGGCTGTAATCCAATGCTGGGCGCTGCTCGCGCTTGCGAAAATCACGTGTTTGTTATTAGTAGTACCTACACCGATGTAGAACGGAACTGGATGATCACGGCAGTTTATGGTCGCGATGGACAAGTATTAACAAGTGCTGAAAAATTCGGTGAAGTTGTCATCACCGAAGTAGATTTAAATCGACCATTGCATTGGACAAGTTTGGGTGACTTTAAGGCTCAGCTAAATAGCCATCGCCCTGTGGTCAATGGAAGATAACGCTAGGATCGGAAATGTCTGAACAAACACTGCTACCGGATGATTGGGATGTTCCAGCCAGCTTTAGACAACGATTGGGCACGGAAATTGGTCGACAACGATTAATGGTCGCTGACCAACAATTGTTGCTGGTACTGCATGCACCACCCGCGGCGAATGACAATACGCGAAAAGGTCGGCTGTTTTGGCGGGATGTGCTCGGCGAGTGGAGTTCGAGTGAACCGAGCGAAGGAATCCAAACAATACAATCACATCTTGAGAATTATGAAGCTGTTATTGATGAATTAGATCGACTCGAAGATGCAGCGACTACGGCGGATCGATATTTTCAAATACTTGAGCGGTTGATGCCTTTGGAGCGTTCTTCGATACACCTGTATGAGGTGCTGCAAGAAGCACGTAAAGAATGTCCGGAGTGCCGCGAAATCATTGATTTTCGCGATCGAGCGTATGTGATTAAGCGAACGGCAGAGTTGCTACTTGCAGCCACTAGAAATTCGATGAAGTTGATAGTCGTTCGCCGCTCTGAAGAGCATGCCAAGGCGAGTCACAAAATGGCTGTGGCCGCTCACCGCTTGAATATATTGGCCGCATTTTTCTTCCCCATTATCACGGTTACGGCTATTTTGGGGCTCGACATGCCTCGTGTGTTGCAGATTGTTGGAATCCAGCTTACACCGGACACCGCGGCAAAAGTTGTCCCGTTGATGTTTATTGTTTTGGTGTTGTGCTGCATGGGAATCGGCTGGCAATTGATGCGCATTATCAATCGGCCATCCCGTAAGCGGTAAGCGAAATCTCAATATAGCAGCCTACTGAGTTGCTCGAACGCTATTTTGACATGCTTTCGTCAAGGTTCAAAATCAAGCTACTGACCGCCGCATAGGCTGCCAGTTCGCTAGGTTCCAGGTCAGCCGGTGCGGGGCGTTGGCCGCCACCGGTAAGATATTGTTTTGCTAACTCGGGCGTCGCCACAAATTCACGTAATCGATCTTGGAATTCAGCTAATAGAATGCGACTTTCGACATTCGTCGCTCGCCGCGAAGTCGCCAGACGGAACGCGTATTCGATGCGGTCGGCGGGCGCGTCGCCGCCTTCACGGATGATACGTTCTCCGAGCACTCGGGCTGCTTCGACGAATTGTGGGTCGTTGAGTGTCACGAGCGCTTGCAGCGGAGTGTTTGTCATTTCTCGTCTCGTGCGACAAGCGGTTCGCCCGTCGGCTCCAAGAATACGAATATTGGCTGCTGGGATTTGTCGTTTCCAATAGGTATAAAGGCTACGTCGATATAATTCACTGCCAGTGCTGACGGTGAATTTTGCGGTCGAAGGTCCGATCGCGTCGCGGCCGAAAATTTCTGCCGGTTGATATGGGTGTACGCCTGGCCCACCCCGCTTATTGACTAGTAATCCGCTGGTGCTCAGCACATGATCGCGGAGGAATTCTGCGGGTAGCCGTCGACGGGGGCCGTGAGCGAGCAGTCGATTGCTGGGGTCGATTTGAGTCAGATCCGAGGAACGTCTGCTAGTTTGGCGATATGTAGCGGAGAGAACGATGTTACGCAGTAGAGCTTTAACGTCCCAGCCCGAGGCAACAAAATTGGCGGTGAGATGATCAAGCAGCGCTTGATGACTGGGTTGATCGCCTTGGGTTCCGAAGTCCTCTGATGTCTTAACGATGCCGGTGCCAAAGAGCATTTGCCAATAACGATTTACGGCGACTCGGCCGGTAAGTGGATTGTGGGGATTGGTTAGCCATGCTGCTAAGCCGAGTCGGTTTTTAGGTAGGTCATCTTCGTAGAGCAAAATGGAGTCCAGGGCAGCGGTGGTTAGTTCCTCGCCTGGTTGATCGTATTCACCTCGTAACAACAAATAATTTGTCCGTTGCTTTGTCATGTCTCCGGCAACCATCGTCACGACTGCGGCTTCTTCGATTGTTTTCTTTTCGGCGGTTCGGGCGGTTTGTCGTTTTCGCTCAGTGGCGAACCCGGTCCAAGTTGCTTTGAATTGTTTTAGTTGCTCCGCTGGTTCTGTGGGCAGCGAGGCTTTCGTCGCCGCGAATGGGTTGCCTGAGAGCGAGATTTTAAGTTCCAGAGGGACGCCAGCGGACGTTTTGTCAAAGCGAATTTTTAGGGCCAGTTGTCGTTTTGCAGCGATTGAATGTGGTGGTTGTAAAGCGAGGATGACAGGTTTTGTATCCGCTGAGTTGTGCAATGTGATTTTCGTGTTGCCGGCGATTTTTAGCGGGGTTGGTTTCGCGAGGTTACCGGGAGCGTGGACATTGATGGACAGAATTTCGATTTGCGTTGTTTGATTGCTTTGGAATTGTAGCGCGGTCAATTCCCCAGCAGGAACATTGAATGTCAGAGTGGTTTCGAGTGGTTCGGTGCTAGGTTGCGCTGCTCCGGCAGGTAGTGTGTTACGAACGGCAGATTTTTTGAGAGTGCGTGTAGCAATGACTTTGCGTTGTTCATCGAGGATTTCGATAGAGGTATTGTCGAGGCGTTCTGGGCAACAGTCGGTGCGATTCCAAACGATAATACTGTCGATGTCGATTGGTTTTCCTAGATCAAGTTCCCACCAAGCGCCGGATTGTTCCGTCGTGCACGAGCAAGTTGCAAAGCTGCCGTTGTGGTTGCCATCGATAGCTTTAGCAGCCGGCGAGTTTGGATAGTTACTGGATTGAGTCGCTTTTCCACTGGGAGCGATATTGATATTGTTGGAAAAAACTTGGACTTCCGCCATCGTCAAAAACTGAGAGTTGGTAGCGGAATGACTGATGCGGACATAGCGTCCCTGGTACTGGGGCGGTGGTTGTTGTTTTGGCAGAGAGTCAACTGAGTTAGCAGCGTGGTTGATAGCCACGAGCCACTGATTTTGTGTGTTCCAATGTTTGTTTTTGATTAGAGTGGGTGCGACCCAAGTGATTGGTTTGGCAACGTCGTCGAGCCATTGTTGGAAATCCGAGAGTAGTGCTGGTGGTGTTGTTTGCAGTGTGGTTTTGAGTGTTTCAAGTTCCGCATTGATGGCGGCAATGCGTTCGGTTTGAACGGGTGTGAGGCTACGTAGTACGGGATCAGTGGCACCTTTAGTATTGCCGTTACCGACGAGGCTGTTGAAAAATCCGGCAAATTGAAAGTACTCGCGTTGAGTCATCGGATCGTACTTGTGGTCGTGGCATTGAGCACACTTGAGAGTGAGTCCCAGCATTGCTGTGGCCGTTGTATTGACTCGATCAATAAGGTACTTCACGCGGTAGTCTTCTTGGATGATGCCGCCTTCGTTGGAGGTCGGGTTGTTACGCAGAAAGCCAGTGGCTGTTTGTTGAGCGACTGTGGCAGCGGGCAACAGGTCGCCGGCGATTTGCCACGTGATAAAATCGTTATAGGGTAAGTTGGCGTTGAAAGCGTCGACAACCCAGTCCCGCCAAGGGTAGATAGATCTTTCATGATCTTCGAAGAGACCATCGGTATCGCCATAGCGTGCGACGTCGAGCCATTCGGTTGCCAGGCGTTCTCCGTAGGCTGGCGAGTTCAAAAGTCGATCGACAACGCGCTCGAAGGCATTCTCAGAGCGGTCATTCTCAAACATATCTATTTCACTGAGAGTGGGAGGTAGGCCGGTAAGATCGAATGTGACACGCCGTAGCCAACGTTGGCGACTTGCGGCAGGGGCGGGTGGGAGGTTGTTTGCTTCGAGTTCTTGTAGCACGAAGCTGTCGATTTCATTGATGGGCCAGCGTTGTTGATTGACTTGAGGCTGGGGTTGATTCGTTGGTGCGATAAATGCCCAATGTCGCTCCCATTTAGCACCTTCGCTAATCCAACGCTTGAGCAGTTTGATTTCTGCAGCAGTGAGTTTTAAGTTGGATTCGGGGGGTGGCATTGGTTGGTCGGGATCGGTAATTCTAGCGACAAGTTCACTAGCGCTTAAGTTACCCGGTACGATTGCGGTGTTGCCGCTGTCGGGCAATTCCGCGGTCGCGTGTTGTTCGATGTCTAAGCGCAGATCAGCTTCTCGAGTAGCGGCGTCGGGACCATGGCACGTGAAACAAC
>Ga0208879_1001139_pt1 | contig 25625 bp, 24 predicted proteins | sample Knorr_S15_td_Bot_FD_185605 | JGI IMG/M metagenome (GOLD analysis project Ga0208879, IMG submission 185605) | Marine microbial communities from Southern Atlantic Ocean transect - Knorr_S15_td_Bottom_ad_5009_LV_A (SPAdes) (version 2) | ecosystem: Environmental > Aquatic > Marine > Oceanic | place...
TGCCTCGGGAATTGACACGAACTGTGACAGAATTAGCCGTAGAAATTGGGACCCATTTGGTCAATGCAAATTATGCAAAAGGGTTGGACGATCTTCACGATAAAGCCCTGGCAAAAGGAATTTCCATTATGCCTGAAATGGGATTTGATCCGGGGATTGATTTAGTCATAGCCGGTGAAGCAGCACGACAGTTTGATGAAATTCACGAATTGCACAGTTATGGCGGCGGACTACCGGAAGCGGCGGCCATTGATAATCCCCTTAAATATAAAATTACCTGGACCTTCGCCGGTGTTTTAGATTCAACCAACCAGGACGCCCGGATGATGAAGGATGGAGAAGAAATCCATATGTCAGCCCAAGATATTTATGGAGAAGAAAATATTCACACGGTTGATATTCCCGGTGTAGGAGAATTGGATGCCATTTATAACCGAGATGCCATGGTATTCGCTGAAAAATTTGGTATTGAAAATACAGTTCAATCAACCGGGCGCTACACCTTACGCTGGCCCGGATTTGCGCCCATTATTCATACATGGATTAATTTAGGTATGCTTTCGAAAGAGCCCCTAGACTGGCTGCCTGATAATATGTCTCCCCAGGATTATTTATGTAAATTGCTGGAACCCCAATTACAATTGGGCGAAAAGGAACGGGATGTGTGTATTCTTCGGGTGGATGTGAAAGGTATACGGAATGGACAGCCGGAACGACACCTTTATCACGTTATTGATTACCGGGATCTGGAAACAGGATTTACAGCCATGAATCGTACTGTGGGCTTTTCGGCCAGCATTGCAGCGCAAATGATCTTGAAAGGTGAAATTTCAGAAAAAGGACTTTTGTCGCCCATCCATCACATTCCGTTTGATTCCTTTATGGAGGAACTTGGGAAGCGGGGAATAATGTTTACCAAAACCCTCTTTTAATTAATTCCTAATTTTTCTAAAGTTAGATCCAAACACAGCCGTGCTTTTTCAATCAATTCATCGATTTCACTCTGTGACATAACTAAGGGGGGTGAAATGATCATTTTGTCACCCACAGCCCGCATGATGAGCCCATTATTGAAGCAGAAATCCCGGCAAATTGTGCCCACACCCAATTCATCAGAAAAAGCTTCCCGGGTTTCTTTATTTTGAACAAGCTCGATGGCAGCAACCATGCCAATCCCGCGGGCCTCACCAACAAGAGGGTGATTCTCTAAGTCTTTCCAAAGTTTCTGTAAATAGGGACCAGTTTTATTAGCGACATTTTCAATTATTTTTTCATCTTTAAGTATGCGAATATTTTCAATGGCTACTGCGCAGGCTGCCGGATGTCCCGAATAAGTGAAGCCATGATTAAAATCACTCCCCTTATTGATGATTGTTTCTGCCACACGATCGCCAACCATGAGTCCACCAATGGGTAAATAGCCAGATGACAACCCTTTCGCTATAGGCATGAGGTCTGCTTCAATTCCAAAAACAGTAGATCCAAACCACTCACCCATTCTTCCAAATCCACAAATGACTTCATCCGCAATTAGCAGTATCCCATATTTATTACAGATTCTCTGAATTTCCGGCCAATAAGTTGCCGGGGGAATAATAACACCACCGGCACCCTGTACAGGTTCTCCAATAAAGGCAGCCACTCGATCTATACCAATCTCTTTAATTCGAGTTTCTAATGCTTGGGCGGTTTTTAATCCAAATTCTTCAGGATCCATATTGCCACCTTCTTTATACCAATAAGGTTGAGCAATATGTTCAATATCATGAAGGATTCCACCCTGGGCATGCATCCCTTTCATTCCCCCAAGGCTTGATCCAGCTACAGTGCTTCCATGATATGCATTTTCACGGCTAATAATAACAGTTTTTTCCGGTTTCCCTTCTAGTGACCAAAAATGACGTACCATTCGAACCATTGTATCATTGGCTTCAGAACCGGAATTCGTAAAAAACACATGATTAAATTGAGGAGGAGAAATATCAACCAATACTTTGGATAATTCAATTGCAGGTGGGTGTGTTGTCTGGAAAAAATTATTATAATAAGGTAATTCCCGCATTTGATTTGTGGCTGCATCCACCAACTCTTGTCGTCCATACCCAATATTTACGCACCAAAGCCCAGCCATTCCATCTAATATCTTGTTCCCATCCGAATCCCAAAGATAAACACCATCGGCCTTTGTTATTACACGGGTTCCCTTTTCCATTAAAGCTTTATGGTCTGTAAATGGATGTATATGGTGTAGTCCATCGATTTCTTGTAACTGCTGTGTATTATAGGTTGTCATTCTATCTCCTTCTAAATGTTTTCTAATTTATGAGTTAAACATGCATCGCCAAAATTTTTAAAAATTGATTTATAAAATGGATTTTCCATCACTTTCCATTCCGGGTGCCACTGAACTCCCAATGCAAAAGATGTGGAACCAGAGACAGAGAATGCTTCAACTAACCCATCAGGCGCAGTACCTTCAATCTTTAATCCCAGCCCCAGTTGACTTACTCCCTGCCAATGGACAGAATTTACCATCTGTTCTTTTCCATCAGAAATTTGACCTAAAATTCCATGGGGTGCTATATTAACTTTATGGGCAAAATCGTATTGCCCATTCAAATCCTTAGATGAATCCTCGCGATGATCAGTCATACCACTTACTTCATGGACTTTTTGGTGAAGAGATCCTCCGTATGCCACATTCATTTCCTGAAACCCTCTACATATTGCAAGTATAGGAATACCAGCATCTACGGCTTCAGGAATTAAAGGCAAAATTGTTTCATCCCTATTTGAATCATGTTTTGTGCCAGAATCACTGGGTTGCCCGTCGTAATTATGTGGTTCAATATTTGAATAACTTCCAGTGAAAAGAAGGCCATCAACTATTTCAAAAAGTTTTTGCCGGTCGAGCATATTTCCTAATGAAGGGATTAATAAAGGAAACCCATTAAATACATCTGATATTGCAGTAATATATTTATGACCTGTTTGGTGGTAATTGTGAGCACCTTGTTTTTCAAAACAAGTTGAAATTCCAATTATTGGTTTTGACATATTCCATCCCATTTGTTTTTCACTCAATCCTTGCTGAAAACCCTATGATTTGTTAGTCTTCGCATTGTCAAAGCACGATAATTTAAATTAAAGAACAATTCCATGGCTAATATAAAACTAGATAATTATAAACAGTTTTTAAAGAGATTTTCTGACTTAAAAGGAATTGATCTTTTGATTTCCGATATGAGTGGTGTTTTGAGGGGGAAACGAATCCAGTCAAGTGCATTGGAAAAAGTATTTAAGGATGGGATTTATCTTCCAGCATCAGTTTTTGCAGGCGATATTACTGGAAATACTGTGGAAGAAACAGGGTTAGGCGTTTTTCAGGGAGATTCGGATCGAATCTGTAAACCCATACCGAGAACCTTATCCAAATCTCCATGGTATAATAAATCTATGGCACAGGTTTTATTAACTATGTATGAACAGGATGGTACGCCTTTTTTTGCTGATCCTCGTCAATTACTGGAAAAAGTTTATTCCAAGTTTCAAGAATTAGGATTTACCCCAGTGGTAGCAGTGGAATTAGAATTTTACTTGATAGATAATCGACGGGATAAAAATAAAAAGCCTCAACCTCCTATTTCTCCTGCAACAGGTAAACGGGATCATAATACTCAACTTTATTCAATTGATGACCTGGATGATTATGGAGAATTTTTGAATGCCGTAGCAACCTATGCGAAATCGCAGGGAATTCCAGCTGATACAGCCTTGTCTGAATATGCGCCGGGTCAATTTGAAATAAATTTAAAACATGAGCCAAACCCAATTTCAGCATGTGATAATGGTGTTTTGCTCAAAAGATTAGTTAAGGGCGTGGCAAAAAAGATGGGAATGATAGCAACATTCATGGCCAAGCCCTATGGACAGCAAGCCGGAAGTGGAATGCATATTCATTGCAGTCTCATGGATGGGGAAAAGAATGTTTTTTCTGATCCTAAGGATTCAATCGGATCCTCAGTTCTTTATAACGCTGTTGGTGGTTTAGCCGAAATTATGAAAGAAAGTATGGCAATATTTTGTCCCAATCCCAATTCTTACAGACGATTCCAGCCTGATCTTTATGTACCCATGGCGCCTACTTGGGGGATAGATAACCGTACTGTTGCTCTCCGAATACCAACAAGTCCTGAAATAGCAAAAAGGATAGAACATCGCGTTTCGGGTGCAGACGCCAATCCATATCTGGTTATGGCTTCATTATTAGCCGGCATTCACCATGGGATCACAAACAAAATTGATCCACCAAAAATATCGACGGGTGATGCAATCGCAAAACATTCACCCTCCTTGCCCATGACCTGGGTAGAAAGTTTAAATGCCTTTTCAAAAAGTAAAATTTTAAAAGAGTATTTTGGGAAGGAATTTTGTCATGTTTATTACGAGACAAAAAATAAGGAAATGCAAAAATTTGATAGCAATGTCACCCCGCTTGAATTGGATTGGTATCTAAGAACTGTTTGAACAGAAAAAACGATGGGACGCCAAGGTTTTACTTTTTGTTTATTTTATCTAAATAATATTGATCAAAAGCGGCGAGTAAACTTTCCTGGCCCGAATAAGGTGCTGGCGAATATTTTTTAGACTGGATCCCCAATTGAGATAATTCAGATATGTACCAATCTTGTTTATTGGTCATATCCCAAAAATCCACTGCATCTTTTGTGTTATACTTCCCGGATGCAATAACGTCTTTTGCAAATAACCATGAGCAGGTAACCTTGCATTTGTCCACGCCATCGGGCCAAACTGTATGATACATAACATATTCAGGATGGAGACTCAAAAGCATATTGGGAGCAATGGCATAATAGTAAACCCGGTTTAAGTTTTCGTCTTTCACACCATTTAAAGGTGGGCAGCATAATTCACCACTAGCGGTGATGCTATCCTTGTCATCATTAAAATCCATGTAGCCCCCAAGGAAAGGACCTTCATGAAGATCATTCCGACCACCCATGTAATTGTGAATGGCAGCCAGTTCAGGATGTAGAATGGGGCAATGGTAACATTCGCAGTAATTCTGGATCACCAGTTTCCAGTTACCTTTAACTTGATATTTTTTTGTTTCCTGAACGACCAAATCAGAAATATTCCAGGGACTGAAGCGATCTTTTATTGGAGCAAAAACAGAATCAAAATCTTCTGGCTCATCCGACAAATTGATAAAAATAAACCCTTCCCATTCTGCCAGTGCTACAGCATGAAGCGAGTAATCATCTTTCTTGAATCCGTCCACCGCATCCATATGTGGGGCGCCGGTTAGTTTCCCCTTCAAATCATAAGTCCAACCGTGGTAGCCACATTGGATGGATTTGGAAAATTGGCCCGATTCATTTTTACAAATTCGGGTTCCACGATGTCGGCATACATTAAAGTGGGCTTTCAAATCTCCATTATGGTCTCGCAGAACAATCACACTTTCCGTGTCAATATTGATGACTTTGTATTGGCCATTTTCTGCCAAGTCCAAAGATCGACCGGCGCAGATCCATTTATTTAAGAAAAGATTTTCGTACTCTTTTTGGAGAATCTCCGGATTTACATAATAATCCCGACCCAAAGTGTGTGCGCCTTTAGGCAAGGTTTCAGCTGTTTTTTTGAAGGCCATTTTTTATGCCCCCGATCCTGCACTGTCGTTAAGGCAGGAAAGCTTTGTGTTATTTCTATTACAGGTAATAATGTCAGGGTTGACAGAAAAAGTCAAAGAGTCTTCTCTCCTGTCATAGGGGAGGATTCCATGCCTGCAGGCAGGCTGGAAAGTGGGGTCAAGTATAGCGGAAATTATAAAACTCAATTGAATCACTTCAAAAATTCTCGTGCAGCATTAAATCCATTCGCACCATGGAGTCCTCCGCCGGGATGGGTTCCCGGTCCGCAAAGATATAGGTTTTCTATAGGTGTTTTATATTGGGCCGAACTTATGGTTGGACGCATAAACATGAATTGATCCAATGTCATTTCACCATGATTCAAATTCCCTTCAGTCAATCCGAATTGATTTTCTAAATCAACAGGTGATAAAACTAGAGCGGTTTTCACTATCGATGAAAAATTTGGGATGTGATTTTCAAGGACTCTTATGACATTATTTTTTAATTGAGTTTTTAATTCGTCAGACCATTGTTGGTCTCTAAGGGAGTAAGGAGAATATTGAACCGTAGCAGATAAAACATGTTGGCCATCCGGTGCAAAGTCAGAATTAATTATTGATGGAATTGTGAATTCCACATATGGGTTTTCTGCGATTCGTCCATATTTCACAGCATCGGATGCTCGTTCTAAATATTCGATGGATGGTGATATAGAAAAAACCATTCCCATTTGATCAGCCGTAATACCCTTAATTGAAGGAAGCTCATTTAGGGCAAAGTGAACTCGAGCGACACTACCGCGATATCGGACATTATTAAGTTGGGTATTAAAATTCGGATTGAGATTCGACGGACCCACCAGATTAATAAATGTGTTATTAGGATCTAATCCTGAAACGACTTTTTTGGCTTCTATTGATTCGCCATCCTGCAAGGTTACACCGCTGCAAATTCCATTTTCAACATTAATGGTGCTGACTTTTGCATGGGTGCGAATTTCAACATTGGCAGATTCAGCAGAAGATCTCAAAGCATTTGCTAAATTACCACTACCGCCTTTTACGAATTGTGCATGATGAAACACACCATCACTTTGGACGTGTTGATGTAAAAGATTATATCCCGTTCCTGCGGAAAAAGGGCCGAAAGATAAATGGTGAATCCCTGCGGTAGAAATAGCACCACGAAGCAATTCATTCTCAAACCATTCGTCCATGAGTTCCAGCATCATCATGGGAACCACCCGCATTAAATCTACCAATCCACGGGAGCCATGTTTCGTCAGCGGCCCGAGCATAGATCGCATACCCAATAGATCTTTTAGCCCAACATTGGGAAGGCTGGGCGGCGTTAATGCATAAAGTTTTTCTAAAAAATGGGTCAGTTTTTGGATGTATTCAGTGAAATCTATCCAACGAGCAGCATCTTTTTCTGAATGGTTCGCTATGGATGCTGCAGTCAGTTTTGGATCGCGGTGAAATAAAATATGCTTCCCGTTTTCGCCTAAGGCAATCCGAACCACATCCGGTTGAATTAAATCCAATCCATGGGTTTTAAGATTCAATTCTTTCATGACCCGGGGGTCAATCCATTTCACCACATCGTTAATATCATTACATTTAAAACCGGGTGAAAATTCTGAAGTTGATGCGAGCCCGCCCACTTGATCTCGTGCTTCGAGAAGGATAACTTTTTTTCCAGATTTTCCTAAAAGGGATGCAGTCACCAAGCTATTGATGCCACCCCCAATTACAATGAAATCGTACTGTTTCATGACCAAATTCCCAAAATCTTTTTGGCTGCCATTTCACCGGGCGAACCTGTAATTCCACCACCGGGATGGGTGCCAGACCCACATTGGAAATAATTTTTTATGGGTGTTGTGTAATCGGCCCACTTTACTGCAGGTCGCATGGAAAATAATTGTTGAAGTGAGAGTTCACCGTGGAAAATATTCCCTTCGGTCATACCAAATGTTGATTCAATATCCGCGGGAGTTAGTACTTGCCGGTGCAAAATAATATCTTTGATATTCGGTGCAAAACGTGCGATTGTATTAATCACCGCATCCCCAAACGCTTCTCGTTTCTGATCATCCCAACCCCCCTTAATATTGTAAGGCGCATACTGAACAAAACAAGACATGACGTGTTTTCCCGGGGGCGCCATATCCGGATCTAGCATGGATGGCAAAATAATATCCATATAGGGTTCTTGCGAAAAATTGCCATACTTGGCATCATCGTAAGCCTTTTCTAAATGGTCATAACTTGGGCTAATGGAAATTGCGCCACGGAGATGATGTCCTTCGCCTGGGAGACAAGTAAAGTTCGGTAATCCATCTAGGGCAAGGTTCACTTTCCCTGATGAGCCACGTATACGGAAATTTTTAATATCTGTCACAAAATCAGATGGCAAATCATTTTCATCAACCATTTTTAAAAAGGATAGTTTTGGATCTAGACCCGAAATAACAATATCCGATTCATATTCATCACCATTTTCTAAAGCAACCCCGACGGCTCTGCCATTTTTGACGATCACTTTTTTAACGGGGGCTTCGGTCATAATATATGCACCAAAATGTTCAGCGGATCGTGCAATCGCCATACTCACACCACCGGTGCCGCCCCGTTGAAATCCCCACGCACGGAAAGCACCATCAATATCGCCCATATAATGGTGGAGCATTACATAAGCAGATCCCGGTGAACGGGGACCCATAAAGGTGCCAATAATTCCACTAGCAGCCATGGATGCTTTTAAAGGTTCAAATTCAAACCATTCATCCAAAAAGTCTGCGGAACTCATGGTCATTAATTTGGTCAAATACTCGAATTGTTCCGATGATAACGTTTTAAAATGGTCTAATAATTTTTTGGTTTTCGATAGGTCTGACAAAGATGGGCGAATGGGATTCGGGGCGATAGTTTCAAGAATGGGGCGAACAGCCATTCCAATTTGTCCCATGAGTGGACCAAAGCGCGTATAGGCTTCAGCATCGCGGACCGAATGGCGAGCAATTTCACGATACGTTTGATCTGCATCTGCCGTGCGTAAAAGGTAATCATTATCTAAGGGAGTAAAAGTGCTTTCAAGGGGAAGTAGTTCCAATCCAAATTTTGGGAGCATGAGTTCCCGCATCACATTGGGTTTCATGAGACTGACGACGTAGGAGCAGACTGAAAATTTGAACCCGGGATAGATTTCTTCTGTAACTGCTGCGCCACCGAGAATATATCTTCGCTCAAGTACGAGAACTTTTTTACCGGCTCGGGCTAGATAAGCCGCTGCTGTAAGTCCATTATGTCCACCACCAATAACGATAGCATCATACTTTTTTATGCTGGGCATGCGCGTTTCCTTTCCGGATCAAAGAAGGGCGTTTTTACCACTTTAGCCGGTGTGAGTTTTCGGTAATGTTCCACTTTTAATTCAAACATGAGTTCTGATCCTTCCCTGGCATATTCTGATTTTACATGAGCCAGAGCAATGTATCGTTTCAAGATGGGTGACCATGCGCCGCTGGTGGCATAGCCCACTTGTTTGCTTCCTTTATATAAGGGAGTACTGGTTCGCCAAGCCGTGCTAGGGAGCCCCGGCGCTAATCCAGCTTTTCGGAAATGTTTTTCTAATTCGTGCCACTGGATTTCAATCCCAACGAATTCCCATTCCGAGCCACGAGCCAATTCAGTTTCCAGCGCTTTTTTTCCAATAAAATCTTTTTTCTTCATTTTTACAGCCCAACCCAATCCCAATTCGTAAGGTGAAGATTTCCGGGATTCGATTATGGCATGGCGAGATGATACATAATCCACATCCAGCAGGATGAGCCCCGCTTCTATTCTAGCAATATCTAAAGCTTGGAGTCCGGTGGGTGTAATACCGAATGATTTTCCTTTTTCCAAAAGTAAATCCCAAACGGCAATTGCATCTTTCGGATCCATCCAAATTTCATAACCTAGATCACCGGTGTAACCGGTACGAGAAATTGAAACAGGGATATGGCCGAATGTGGTGTCCATCATCCAGAAAAATTTGAGACTGTCTAATGAATCGGAAGCCACTGCGTTGAGTATAGTCCGTGAGTTCGGTCCTTGAAGTGCCAAGGCCGCTGTGGTGAATGAATCATCTGTTACGGAAAGATTCATTCCTGTGGCATTATGTTGAATCCAATTCAAGTTTGGCTCAGCGCTTGTTATGCGGAATTTATTTTCAGAGAGTCTTTGGATGGTTCCGTCATCAATCACTTTACCATCTTCGTCGCACCAGGGGCTATACATAACCTGGCCTACTTTGCAGATGGCAATATTCCGAGTGACCAATCGATCGAGAAATATTTGTGAGTCGGGACCTTCGATAATATATTTTTTAAGCGGTGTTATGTCTAATAGGCCCGCTTTCGTCCGAATGGCAAAATATTCATTCTCATGATGGAGCTCATAATTCGTGGCTGCTAGAAACCCAGACCACCGTCTCCATTCTTGGGATTCATTCAGCTTGGATGTCCGCTCAAAAAACGGAGAAACCTTTAATTGGGTATTTGCCGAGAATTGGTTTTCGTAACTCATTGTTATTTTATTGTTGTGTTGATCCTTTTCGGAAGTCCTTTAAATCCGGATTTTATCCGAAGATAATTGGGTTTAAAATAATGTTTAATTCCGAGTTCTAACCCCACTTTAATTCTGCCCGATTACAGGGTAGAAAATAAATGGATTTGAACCAAACTACGTCCCCCTGTCATAGGGGGACTATAGGGGGTCATAAATTCTGATAATCCCATCAGGAATTAAGCCCTTTACATTTTTCAGAAATTATTTCTAAAACTTCATTAAGATATTCATCAATTTCCGTATTCCAAAACCGAATGATTGTATAGCCACAGTTTATCAAATCACCTTCTCTCATCTCATCTTTTTTTTGTTGTGTTGGATGCAAATGTCCACCCCCATCTAATTCAATTATCAATTTTAAATCAAGACAACAAAAATCTACAACATAATTATTAATACTTACTTGTCGCCGGAATTTATGACCATCAATTTTTCTATCTTTTAAATATTGCCATAATTTCAATTCCCAGGGTGTCGGCCGATTTCTATGTAATCTTCTTATCGTTTTTAATGATTTTTTATTAACAGGTTTAATGTTCTCCATGGGTTTAACCGTTATTTATTACCCCTTTGTATTTCCCCTATTACAGGGGAAATGAGTCGGATTTTGACCATTTCATTTATGTCGGAAACCTTCTAATCTCATAATACACGATGGAAAATAATTGAATATTTCTCCAATTTCATGTAATTGGAATCCTTCGAATCCCCCTGTAATACGGGGATAATTGGGGCTCAAAAATTGAAAGTTTATCCCCGTAAAAATGGCCGTGTTAAACACGTGGGCCCGCCCGCACCTTTCAATGAAATTTCTGACCCATCATAAGTATGGACATCCACACCTTCGTTTTCTAATCGGTTTTGTGTAATTGGGTTTCCTTTAAGCATGATTACTTTTCGTGGAGAAATCGCTAATACATTACATCCCATAGAATCATATTCTTCATCTGGGACTTCAATAAGTTTGATTTGACGGTGGAGAAGATATTTTCTGAATGGAACCGGAAGCAAACGGGAATACACCAAATAAAGATCATGATCGATGGGTGAAATATTGCTCATAAGATGGAGACAATCTGCAGGACCAGTCCAATGGGGAAGCGGCACCGAAATAACTTCATCCACATGGTGTCCTAATAATTCTCTGAATTGACGAATCCCTGCTGCATTAGAACGATACCCTTCACCAACCGCCACCGTTCTTTCATCGATCCAAACTACATCGCCCCCTTCCAAAGTTCCGGGATATTCAATCCGCCCCAGGATGGGAACGCCGATGGATTCAAAATAGGATTCTACAGCTTTTGATTCAGGAACCCGGGCATCTTTGCCCATGGTACACAGAATGACACCGCCGTTTGAAATCACACAGGGATCGTGGGTATAAACAGAATCGAGTGATGTCGTTTCGTCTGCGGGCAAAAAATGGACTTCAACGCCAGATGATTCCAAAAAAGCCACAAGTTTTTCATAATCGGTTTGGGCTTTTTCAAAATCAGGTTTTCCAATATAATGGAGTTGCGGTGATTGGACATTTACTTTTTCTTGATTTTGATAGGCATCCTTTGGATGCTTCATTAAAACACGTTTAATTGGGCTCACCATATTCTGGCAACCAAAATTTTTATTCAATAGTTTCTCCACACCAATCTACAATTAGGTTTGCAATTATTTTCAGGCTCAAAATGACTTCTTCGATTTCTACATATTCATTGGCTGAATGAGCCAAACGGACATCTCCTGGCCCAAAAAGAACGGCAGGAATATGGGCATGATTTGTGAAGAGTCGCAAGTCAGAACCGTAGGTGACACCTTCAAGAATAGGCACATCTCCTGTTGAGTGAAGATATGAGTCAGAAAGCGCTTGAATGATTGGATCTTTGAGATCTGTTTGTCCCGATTCGAATTGTCCTTCGAACCATTCAACTATTGGCCGGTTTTCTTTTAACCAGTCGTCTCTTTTTGAAATAGTTTGGATGTGCGTTTCGAATGTGTCTCTGGCATCCTGAGCCGACTCGCCTGGAAATACGCCAAATCGTCCTTCCGCAACAACAGATTCCGGAACGGTAGAATGCCATTCACCGCCTTTAATTGTGCCAATGTTTATGGGCGCTACTCTGTCTTGGGATTCATAATATTTTATATCGAATGATTGATGACGCTTTTTTTCAAATTCCAAAATGGATTGATGAATTAAATTGAATTTTTCAATAGCACTGACTCCATCCCAGCGCATGGCCGCATGAGTAGCTCGGCCTGGTACCGTTAAACGAAAAGTGAGCGCACCTGATTGAATGGGGCAGACCTTTAACGATGTGGGCTCTAAAATGATTGCTGCATCTGCCGTATATCCTTTTACAATATTGGTCAATGTGCCGCAACCACCCGATTCTTCGCCCACCACAGATTGAATCATGATATTTCCATTGGGTTTGAATCCAATTTTTTGAAGAATTTGAATCGCAAATATCCCCGATGCTAAACCCGCTTTCATATCACAAGAACCGCGTCCATAAATACGATTATTTTTTACGGAAGCGGACCATGGCGATTCATTCCAAAGTTCTTCTGGACCTGTAGGTACCACATCCACGTGACCATTGAGAATAAGGGATTTACCTGAACCTTCATTATTCCACTCGCCTACAATATTTATCCGGGAATCTGGAGAAAAGCCATCGTCGTTGAAGGCCGGATGGTCTTTTAAATCATCAAATCGGACCGGAATTTTTTTTACATCTAGTTGAAGTGATTTGAGTTTATCGCTGATTATTTCCTGAACGGGTCCTTCATCGTTGGCTAAACTGGGAGACTGGACTAAAGTCTGGATAAAAGAAACAATTTCTTCTCGGGCAGAATCAACGGCTGCATCGATTTGGCTTTTCAAAGTTTTCTTACAATGTCCCTTCTACGCAAGTCGTCTCAAATCCACCGCGAATATTATAAATAGTTGTGACAGAAATTTTATTTGTAGCTAGAGCGATTTTTAAATCATCATAAATTCGTTTGGTTGCTGCTTCCTGATAAATTCCCACATTTCGGAAACTGACAAAGTAATATTTCAAGGATTTTAGTTCCACACATTTCCCGCCGGTGGGATAATATTCAATTTTTACATAAGCGATATCTGGGAGTCCACTAAATGGACATACAGCACTGAATTCATCGGTCTCTGTTTTAATATATTGGTCTGGACTATCGAAATCAAATACGTCCAGAAATCCGGGGTTAATGTGACTTTCATCTACAAATTCAAATGAATGTCCTTCTGCTTTTGCCATGTTAAAATCCTTTAAAGTTGTGGTGAAATTAGGTATCCAATTATTTTATTTTTGGTCCGTGATAAATACATCCGGTAGAATCCGTCTCTTTGATCTCAATTTGAGATAAACCCGTTAGGGATGAGTTTAATTGTTCCCAAATCCATTTGCATAAATTTTCGCTAGACGGATTTTCCAATCCGTCGATTTTATTTAAATAGGAATGATCAATTTTATCTTGAATCGGTTTAAATGCAGCATCGATGTCGCCAAAATCCAATACAAAACCGGTTGTCTCATCTACATCGCCGGTTATTGTTATTGTGATTTTAAAAGAATGTCCATGAACATTTTTGCAGGGATGCCCATTGGGTAAATTGGGGAGCGACCGAGCCGCTTCAATCGGAAATGTTTTGTATACGTCCATTGTAAAATTTACGAGTCATCCACCAGTAGACTTGATATAATTAAACAAAAATTTGATCGTTATTTAGCCTTTTTAATTCATTCACTTTTTAACGCAAAGAAACAAAAGAAAAATTTGATTATAAAACCTTTTTTCAATTAATAATGAGTAATCAGCTTAATAATATTTACCACTTTGCGACTTTGTGGCTTTGCGTTGATGAATTAAAAAGATCAAGGAATCCCCAAGATTTTATGTGTTTGAATACTCAATTTCCATTGGGAATGTTTTGCTACAAATTTTTTCGCCAATTCAATATTTTCTTTTTGATTTTGGCCATCCATGGGTTGAATAAAAAAATGCTCAAATTCCAATCCTTCATGTTGTCTTGGATTCATTCCGCATTGGGGAAATACAATTTTCAGTTCATGCCCCTTTTTTAAAATAAAACTAGCATTGGCCTTGGGACTGACGCAGATCCAGTCAATCCCAGCTGGTGGAATTTTTGTCCCATTTGTTTCAATCCCGATCTCAAAGCCCGCATCATGAATGGTTGAAATAAATTCCTCATCCATTTGCAGGAGCGGTTCTCCGCCGGTGCAAACAAGGTAAGGCTTTTCTTTTATATTTTTAGGCCATAGGCCTTGAATGATTTTTGCCACTTGTTTTGCAGAATATTTTCCACCGTTTGGGCCATCGGTTCCTACAAAATCCGTATCGCACCAATCACAAATGGCACCTTTCCGGTCTTTCTCTAATCCTGTCCAAAGATTACATCCTGTGAATCTTAAAAAAACCGCTGGACGTCCCGTATGGAACCCTTCTCCTTGGAGTGTATAATAAATTTCTTTAATGGTGTACATGGTTTATCGTAAATATGTAAAACGTAAAACGTAATTATTTTAATCGATGAACGTGATTTAAAATTAATTACATAATTACATATTTACATAATCACCTCATACCTGATAATTCAACGGATCTTTCAAGCCAGCTTCTTTAAATCCTTTCAGTCGTAAAGTGCAGGCATCACAATGTCCACAAGGATCGCCATTATGAAATGGATCATAACAACTGGTTGTTATTCCATAATTCACGCCCAGTTCCATCCCTTTTTTAACAATTTCTGCCTTGGTAAGATTAATTAAGGGTGTATGAATTTTGAATTGTTTTCCATCCACACCAGCTTTTGTGGCCAAGTTAGCTGTGCGTTCAAAAGATTCAATAAACTCCGGACGGCAATCGGGATATCCTGAATAATCCAGAGCATTCACCCCAATATAAATATCGGTTGCGCCCAATGTTTCTGCCCAAGCCAATGCCATAGAAAGTAAAACCGTATTGCGGGCTGGAACATAAGTTACCGGAATATCCGTCATGTCTGATTCATCTCTATCCTTGGGGACATCTATATCATCCGTCAAGGCAGAACCACCGAATTGAGCCAAATCAATATTGATAACGGAATGTTTTTTTACGCCGATTGTTAGCGCGACTTTTTTGGCTGCTTCTAATTCAAAAATATGTCGCTGCCCATAATTCACAGTGAGTGCGTATAGCTCCGATCCCTGCTCTTTTGCCAGAGCGAGGCAGGTGGTGGAATCCAATCCACCTGAAAGAAGAATGACTGCTTTTTTATTCATGATAATTGGTGCGGAAATTACCCTTTTTTCTTTATGAATTAAATCTGTTCCACAGCCAATAAATAACAAACCCCGAGAGTAGCACCGGGATGGCTTCCATGAGGTAATGATTCGGTGTATAAATAAAAATGAACAGGGCAATGATTGTTGGAATAATCACTGTGATCCATGGAAAAATCAGTCCGCCGGAAACTTTGAAAGGACGAGGCAAATCGGGTTTTGAATAGCGTAATGAAATAAAAACAAAAAACCCGATAATGTAAAGTGGAATGCTAATCCAAGTTCCTATAACCAATAGATCTACAAAATTCATACCCATGGTCATGATGCTTAAAACAATTCCCTGCGTAATCAATGCCCCAAGCGGTGTACCATTTTTTTCGTCTATTGTTGAGATGGATTTGGGTAAATGACCATCATCAGAGATCGCTTTCAGTAAATGCGACATGAGCATCATTTCACCATTAATAAGTCCAAAGTTTGATGTTTGAGCCGCAATACTGAACCACCAGGCAAAAGCAGTTCCACCCAAAACAAGTGCCACCAGATTCAACTGCGCTTCATCCCATTGTGCCCAGTTTGGATCCACAGCTATCCCGATCATAAGCGGTATCACATAAGCGAAGACTGAAACTATTAAGGTGATAATGAGCGCTTTGGGATAGTTGGTTTCAATATCTTCTATTTCATCTGCTGCAGATGCCAGACCGTTGTAGCCAGAAAAATTCCATAATCCAAAGATCAAAGCAAAGACAATGGCTGTTTGCAGGTCTGTTTCCGGTGGTAGATGTAAAGTTGAATAGATTGAAAGATCAATCATACCCAAACCGTAATAAATAAAAATGATGATGGGAATGATCTGGAACCAATAAAGGATATTGAATAAGGGACCCACCAGATTCACTCCACGAATATTTAAAATAACAGAAAGCCAAATAACAGAAATTGTGAGTCCGTATGAAAAAATAAAGGGCGCATCCGGCCAAATAAAGATAACAAAATACTCGGCAAGGAGTGTTGGATAAAGTGCTGCATCAAACATCCAGGTAAGCCATTCCAGCCAGCCCAATTGGAATCCCCAATAGCGACCCCAGCTTTTTTTATACCACTGGTAAATCCCGCCTACCATGGGGATGGAACTCACCAATTCTCCATTTTGCAAGATACCGGGAATTCCCCAAAACACAGCCATAAAAAGTAAGCCGAATATGGCAAGTGTAGGACCCGATTGAACAACCACTTCCTCAATGCCATAGGGTCCGCCGCAATAAATAACAAACATGGCGGACACGGTTGTCCAAAACCGCATTTTTGATTTTTTGGGTCTTCTGATCATATTTCTTTGATGGAAATGTAAGCTATTTCTTGCGGCTATGTTTAGTATTGATTTCCATCCAATCAATCATTTATTCTACCAGTACTCTAAAACTTTAACACATGAACACATCAACACTTTATAGATTCATCCTGGTTGCTACATTTATAAAATAACAGGTATATTTCACTGCACCTTATTGGTGAATTATGATAGAAAATCCATTAGAATCCTTTGCAAAACCCTGTTCGTGAAGAAAAAAGGGTGAAAATTTTCCTGATTAAATCGAAAATTGAAGTCAATAATGGTATTATGGACAAAATTTCCAACGAAAGGCAGGGATATTTTGGATTTTTTAATTTATGAATCAGGTTTTACAAAGGATTCCATTAACAAACCTTTGGTTTTACGATTCTCTGGCGCCTCATTCCGAAATGGCCTGCAGGCTCGAATCATCTATTCCCTGGAATCCCCCACTTTAATTTTTTTATATGCGGAAAATTCCGCAACTTTTCCCATATTCAAACCAATTACGTATTTTGGGACCTAAATTATCTTCACAAAATCAAAATTTAAAATGGAGTACTAATGAGTTTTTCAAGAGAGAAATCACAGCCGATCTTTGATCGAGCATTAAATGTATTAGAAAAGGGAGTCAGTTCCAATTTCCGTTATCTTGGTGATAATGAAACACCCGTAATCGCAAAAGGGAAAGGCGCCCGTATTTGGGATGCAGATGGAAATGAATTTATTGATTATCGTCTCGGCTGGGGGCCAATCAACTTGGGGCATGCTGATGATCGCATCAACAAAGCTGTCGCAGAAGCTATCCAATATGGAACCACTTTTGCTGCAACCACACCCTTAGAAGTTGAAACCGCCGAATTGGTGAAAAAAATGGTGCCGGACATGGAAAAACTACGGTTTACCAATACGGGTACGGAAGCAACCATGCATGCCTTGCGGACAGCTCGGGGTTTTACCAATAAAGAAAAATTCATCAAATTTGAAGGTCAATATCATGGTGCCCACGATTATGTTTTATACAGCACTGCATCTACACCGATCAGTGCCATGGAAGATCGAAAATCGCACATTCCTATTCAGGTTGGTATCGGGATTCCTGATCGAATAAGAGATTATGTTTATTGTTTACCTTTCAACGATTTTGATGCAGTTGAACAATGTGTCAAGGATCACCATGGAGAAATTGCATCCATTATGGTAGAACCTTGTTTAGGGAATATCGCAGGCATCGAACCGCAAGATGGGTTTTTAGCGCACCTGAAAAAATTGTGCGATGAGTATAATATAGTTCTGATTTTTGATGAAGTGAAAACGGGTTTCAGATTATCCAATGGTGGAGCTAGAGAAACCTACGGTGTGATTCCCCATATTTCTACCTATGCAAAGAGTCTCGGAAACGGATTTCCTGTGGCCGCATTTGGAGGGTCTGCAGAAGTGATGGAAGTTGTGGGTGGAGGCAGTGTAACCCATGCCGGAACCTTTGGGGCGAATACAGTAAGTATGGCTGCAGCAAAAGCCGTCTTAACAATTTTGGATGAATCACCTGTTTTAGAAAACCTTGCAATACGAGGATTGAGATTAAAAAATGGTTTGGATAAAATTCTCACAGATGCAGGATTGCCTCACCAAATGTCGGGACACCCAAATCTCCAGGGATTCTTGTTAACAGAAAAGGAAGTCAAGGAAGTGCGTGATTTGGTTCACCATGATGACGAACTATATGAAACCATCATGAGCAATATGTATGATCGCGGAGTTTGGATAGAAGATGATGCCCGAGAACCCTGGTTTTTATGTGAAGCTCACACGGAAGAAATCATCGACGAAACATTGAACAAATTCGAAGAATCTGTGAAAGAAGCCATTGCCTAAAAAAATGAAAACTGACGTTTTCTGGACTGATACTTTTAAGCCCAAAGACCCCATTCAAGTTGCTGAAAATTTACCCTTATCTGTTGATGTGGCTATTGTTGGGAGTGGATATACCGGACTGAATTGCGCCCGCGTTTTGACAAAAGCAGGAAAGCGTGTTGTTGTTCTGGAAAAAAATACCATCGGCTGGGGCGCTAGTTCCCGAAATGGCGGAATGGCAACACCGGGATTGAAACAGGATATTTCCAAAATCAAAAAAACTTATGGGATGGATTTAGCCCGAGAATTTTGGAAATCATCTGTGGATGCCATTGACCTTCTGGAATCAATTATTCATGAAGAAAATATTGACTGTGATTGGAAAAGAAATGGACACTGTTCCTTGGCTTATAAACAATCTCATTTTGATCAATTTCCAGAATATGCAGATTGGCTTAAAAAAGAAATGGGTCATGAAAAAACAATCATACCCAAAGAAAAATTAAAAAGTGAAATTGGCACTACTGCTTATTTTGGCGGTTTGGCCGATGAAACAAGTGGCGGGCTTAATCCGGCGAAATATGTCCATGGTTTGGCAAAAGCAGTTGCTGCCCACGGTGCTATTTTATGTGAAAATTCGCAGGTCAATTCTATCAAAAACGAGCCCAATGGATTTGAAGTTATGACAAGCCAAGGTAGCATAAAGGCAAAGGAAGTTGTCATTGCTACAAATGGTTATACCGATATGTTGATTCCAAAATTGAGACCAAAGGTATTCCCTGTGGGTAGTTATATTATTGTGAGTGAGCCACTCCCAAAAAATTTACAAAATAAGTTGAGCCCGAAAGGCCGTATGTTTTATGATTCAAAAAATTTCCTTAATTATTTTCGGCTTACGCCGGATGGCCGCATGCTTTGGGGCGGGCGAAATGATTTAAGCACAGATTTAGATTTAAATGAAAGTGCCTCCATTTTAACGAAACAGGTTTGCTCCATTTTTCCGGAATTGAATGACGTTAAATTCACACATTCCTGGACAGGAAAACTTGGGATTACTTTTGATTTGATGCCGCATATTGGTCAGATTAATGGGATTCATTATGCTTTGGGATATGGCGGACATGGTTTATCAATCGCCACTTATCTTGGAACAGAATTAGGCTTGCTTTTGACAGGACAAAAAGATCGTAGCCCGTATGAGGAAATTTCACATCAAACAATGTTCTTCTACAAAAAAGAGCCATGGTTTCTCCCCTTTGCTGCAAAATATTTTCGGTTTTTAGATTGGATTTCCTAGTCTGGACTAATTAACATAAAGAAAATATTTAACGTAAGAACTGGAATAAATTAAGGATAGTAGAATTAGGGCAGTAAGTTATTATTTAAAACGTAATTATGTAATTAAACCCAATTACGTTTTACATATTTACGTTTTATCTTTGGTAAAAACACCGAATATAGGATCAATTAAAAACTTGATTTTGAAGTTGAAGAATTAGGTAAGATAACCCATGCATGAAATCGCAACAATAGATTATATAATAATCGCATTATACTTGGCGGGGATGATCGGCGTTGGACTTTGGTTTTCAAAGAAACATACAGATTTTGAAGATTTCTTCCTCGCAGGTCGATCCCTGACAACACCACTTTTAATCACAACTCTCATATCCACCTATTATGGAATTGATGTTTTATTTGGTGATTCTCAATTAGGGTTTACGAATGGCGTTGTTGCTTGGTTTGCTTATGCTCGTCCTACATACGCATTCTTTCTGATTGCTGCATTTTTATTGGCACGCAGATTAAAAGAAGAAAATTTTAAGACTCTCCCTGATATTTTGGATAAATATTATGGAAAGAAAACTCGGTATGTTGGGGCGGTTACATCCTTTATTTATTCACTTCCCGCATTGTCTCTTTATGGGTTTGGCATGTTGGGTGAAGTGATTCTCGGTTGGGAGCCAATTTTAGGAATGTTGGTTTTGGGTGGAATTGCTTTAACCTATACTCTCACCGGTGGATTTTGGGCGGTTGCTCTCACGGATTCGATCCAGTTTGTCCTTATGTGTGTGGTCTTGGCTATGGCTTTTCCCTTTGCCATGAAGTTGATTGGCGGGTTTGATACAATGGTCGAAGTGTTGGAGCCTAGTTATTTTGATACCATGGGCGATTTGTCCATTTGGCTCATCATTATTTATGCTTCCACAGGTTTATCTATTTTAGTGGAACCCACATTTTATCAGCGGATTTTTGCAGCAAAATCTTACAAGAATGTGAGAAATGCTTTAGTAATTGGGATTTTTATTTGGGGCTCTTACGATTGGATAATAACTATCTTGGCTATGGCTGCGAAGGTGGCGGTTATCCAAGGAACACTGCCTTTCGATGTTGCACCCGATGCTGCTTTACTCACAGTAATGGTGGCGGCACTTCCAGCAGGCGCTCTCGGATTATTTATGGCGGGCGTATTATCCACAGAAATGTCCACTTTGGATTCTTATTGTTTGGTGGCGGGTGGAAATGTGGCTTATGATATTTATAAACCGGCTTTTAAACCCGATGCCACTGATCAGGAATTAATCAAAACAACGCGACATGGCATATTATTATCTTGGGTCTTGGGATTTGCCATGGCCATTTCATTCGATCAAATGCTGGGGCTTTGGGTTTTTATGGCGTCGATTTTAATTTCGAGTGTGATGGCGCCAATTTTGTTGGGGATGTATGTGCCTAGTTTTCGAAAGCCACTTGCGGGTTTTTTGAGCGCAGGCCTAGGTTTGGTTTCAACTGTTATTCTGAATATTTATATTATGACACAAGGTGTGTACAGTGCCGAAGAGGAAACATTTATTATTCAATGGTTTGGAATCGATTTTATGCAGGAATTTATAATGTATATTACCGTTCCAATTTCACTGATTTCATTTTTTGTAGGTGTTGTTTTTGACAAAGGAGAGCCATCATGAATAATTGGGAAATATTTACCTGGATCACTGTTTTTATTTTGGGATTTGGTTCGGTTGCAGTATTTATATTTTTCGTAAAAGACATAAAAGAAATCTTGAAAAAATTTAATAAGAAGTAATTGTTTTAGAAAATTCAAAAGTAATCGAATTTATGTAATAAAGGATAATAAAAATGATCAATAGAAGAATCAAAACATTAAGTAATTACGTTTTACATATTTACGTTTTATCTTCTTAAATAATCCCAATTTTAAATTGACTCTTTTTCAATATTAATTAACAAATAGACGTAATGAGGTAAATATGAACACTCAAAATTATATTAACAATACCTGGTGTGATGCAGAATCGGGCAAAACGTTCGATGTGGAAAATCCATTCACGGAAGAAGTGATTGCAAAAGTTCCAGCCAGTGATGAAGCCGATATAAATAATGCAGTTGCGGCAGCAAAAACAGCATTCGGGGATTGGCGACAATTAACCGCAGGCGAGCGAAAAGATTATATGCGCACCATGGCCGACAAATCCCGGGAACATGCAGAAGAAATTGCAAAAACGATATCCTCGGAGATGGGAAAACCATTTGGTGATGCAGTAAGCGAAATAGAAGATGTGGCGGAATATTTAGAATATTATGCTGAAATGGCACGAGATCACGTGGGGAGAATTGTTGCTCCAGTGGTGCAAAAATCTATGTCATTGGTTCGATATGAACCCTACGGTGTGGTGGGCTGTATTATTCCCTGGAATTACCCATTATCGCTCATGGGTTGGAAATTGGCACCGGCTCTAGCGGCTGGAAATACAATCGTTATGAAACCATCGGAAGTTTCTTCGCTGTCCATTTTGCATTGGATCGAATTGGTTGGCGGTGATATGCCTCCTGGCGTTATGAATGTGGTGACAGGTTTGGGTGGAGAGGCAGGTGAAGCATTGGTAAAGCATCCCGATGTCCCTATTCTTACATTTACCGGTTCAGTCCAAACGGGAAAAAGGATTGCGCGATTGGCTGCGGATCATTTGAAAAAAGTATCTTTGGAATTAGGCGGAAAAGATCCGGTTATTGTCTGTGATGATGCAGATATAGAAGTGGCCGCAAAAGGGTCAGCCTGGGGCGGTTTTTTAAATGCAGGACAGGTTTGTACCTCCGTTGAACGGGTTTATGTTTTTGATTCAATCGCTGACAAATTCATAGAAGCACTTGTGGAAGAAGCTAAAAAAGTAAGGCTTGGCGATCCGTTTGATAAAGGGACAGATGTAGGTCCCATGTCATCCAAAATGCAGTTTTCCAAGACGATTAATAAAGTGGATCTTGCGAAAAAAGAAGGGGCCCGAGTATTGACCGGTGGGAAAAAATCGGATCAATTTGAAAAAGGATATTTTTATGAACCCACCGTTTTTGACCAAGTTACACCCAACATGGAAATTATTATGGAGGAAGCGTTCAGTCCTGTAATTCCTGTTCAACGCATCAAATCTTTGGATGAAGCAATTGCCATGTCCAACTCAACTAGATACGGTTTGGGTTGCACAATTTTCACCCGGGATATTGAGCGAGCTTTGACCGCCGCCGATAATATTCAGGCAGGGACATTTTGTATAAATAGTCCACTTATGGAAAATATGGCTGCTCCTTTTGGAGGCATGAAGCAATCAGGAATTGGTCGGGAACATGGCATAGAGGCACTGGAAGAGTTCCGAGAAGCGAAACATATCTTTATTGATTATGATCATTCAAACAAGGATTGGTGGTTTGGTAATAATGGGGATTAGAAATTAGTCTTCGCCGATATCCTCGTTCCAAATATCCGGATTCTCCTGAATGTATTTTGCAAGCATGGTAATACATATTTCAGAATTTAGATCAATAATTTCAACACCGGATTCTTTTAACCAATCAACCCCACCGGGAAAATTGACCGTTTCACCCACAACGACCGTTTTTATCTTGAATTGTCGGATCAACCCGCTGCAATACCAGCAGGGCGCCAGTGTTGTAACCATAACAATATTGGCATAGGATCGTTGTCGCCCTGCATTTCGGAAGGCATCCGTTTCTCCGTGAAGGGATGGATCATTTTTCTGCACTCGCCTGTTTCGACCTTTTCCGAGCAAAGTTCCGTCTTTCAGAAAAAGAGCGGCGCCAATGGGAATTCCTCCCTCATCCAGTCCTTTTTGGGCTTCTTGGATGGCCACATCTAACATTTGTTTGTATTGATGAGATTTTGATGATTTCATTTCTATTGTATGTTTAACTTTCGACAAATTCTTTGGAAGTTAGACTATATTCAAAGCACAGAAAAGGGGGGCAATGATTTCACACCTTGGCTTCCCGCAAAAAATGATTAAAATAAAATGATCAATTTGGATTTAAAAAAAGGTTTTCATGACAGAAACTAAAACATCATTGTTATATAGTATTGATGATAATCCTCCTATAGTAGAAACAATCATTCTCGGGTTTCAACATTATTTAACTATGTTCGGTTCTACGGTTGCCATTCCCCTGTTATTGGCGCCAGCATTAGGAATTGAAGATCCCGTTCAAAAAGGATGGCTCATTGCAACCATGTTTTTTGTCAGTGGAATTACAACACTCCTCCAAACCACTTTTGGGAATCGCCTACCCATCGTCCAAGGCGGTACATTCTCTTTTTTAGCACCTACCTTTGCAATCTGCGGTATGGCAGCTTTGGCTAATGCCGGATGGGAAGTTCGCATGCAGCATGTTCAAGGGGCTATCATCGCCGGGTCTCTTGTTGAAATATTTGTTGGTGCGAGTGGAATGGTTGGTCGGATGTTAAAATATATTGGTCCTATAACCATTGCACCCACGATTGCATTAATTGGTTTATCATTGTTCAAGTTTGGCGCGCCAGAAGCGGGGCGATATTGGCCCATAGGTGGTTTAACCATTTTTCTAATTATCCTTTTCAGCCAATATCTAAGAAGCAAACATCGCACATTTGAACTTTACCCAATTCTGTTAGCAATCGTTACAGCTTGGGGTGTTTCTGCACTTTTCACCTTTTTAGGCTATTTCCCAGAAGGCCACCCTGCACATACAAGTTTAGTAAATCTCAAAAATGCATCATGGTTTCGTATTCCTTATCCATTTCAATGGGGATACCCGCAATTTGGGACCGCAGCAATCATTGGTATGTTGGCGGGCTATATTGCATCCATGGTAGAATCTATTGGTGACTATTATGCCTGTGCTCGCCTTTCCGGAGCACCCGTCCCAGATAAGAAAACAATTAATAAGGGCATCACCTTTGAGGGAATTGGCTGTATAATAGCAGGGATGTTTGGGACTGGGAATGGGACAACATCTTATAGTGAAAATATTGGTGCCATTGGATTAACGCGGGTCGGCTCCCGACGGGTAGTGCAGGTCGGCGCTGTGATTATGATCTTGCTGGGAATGGTTTCCAAATTCGGGGCACTGTTTACAACAATTCCCCAACCCATAGTAGGCGGCATGTATTGTGCCATGTTTGGAATGATTACGGCCGTTGGATTATCTAATCTTCAATTTATTGATCTGAACTCAGCTCGAAACTTATTTATTCTTGGATTTGCATTTTTTATGGGTTTATCTATTCCGGAATATTTCATTCAAAACCCAATTCAATTAGAACCAATTTGGTTGGGAAATGTTCTGAATACATTAGGAAGTACCGGGATGGCTGTGGGTGCATTTTCAGCATTAATTTTAGATAATACTATTCCAGGGACAGACGAAGAAAGAGGGTTGAATGCTTGGGGAAATCATTAAAATAATCGTGGAAAAATTAAAACAAAGTGGAAAATTATGTCAGTATTAATTAAAAATGGTCGCGTCATCACCGCAGTGGATGACTATATGGCCGATATTTTTATCG
>Ga0208879_1001143_pt1 | contig 25540 bp, 24 predicted proteins | sample Knorr_S15_td_Bot_FD_185605 | JGI IMG/M metagenome (GOLD analysis project Ga0208879, IMG submission 185605) | Marine microbial communities from Southern Atlantic Ocean transect - Knorr_S15_td_Bottom_ad_5009_LV_A (SPAdes) (version 2) | ecosystem: Environmental > Aquatic > Marine > Oceanic | place...
GGATGACGAAAAAACCGGAGAGATCACCAAGCTCGCGATCGATCTTGAACGAGAGATGGGCTGGCCGGTCGACTTGGAGTTTGCCTACTATGCAAATGACCTATATCTTCTTCAATGCAGACCGATAACCACGCTGTCGCATCAAGGCCTGCGCCAACAAACCATTACTTTATAACGGAGTGATTTATGACCGCCCCCACCGACTTTCCCATCCCCTCTGACATCGAAGGATTTTGGATGTGGGATAAGATGCATTGTCCCAAGCCCCAAACCACATTGACTCAAGATATTTTTAACTCGGCCATCTCAGCGGGATTCACCGCCGGTATGGAAGAATTCGCCTGCCCCGCTGGGGTGGTATACAGGAATCTAAACACCTATGCCTATATGGCGTTGGTCCCCCAAGATCTGGGCGATGAAACCATTGAGCAGCGGGTAGAGAGATACAAAGGGACCCTCCACGAAGTCTTGCCGAAGATGGGTTCGCTTTGGACCGATGAATATCTGCCATCGATCCTTCCCGCTCTGGAATCCTCAATGACCAGGGACTATACCGCTCTCAGCGACCAGCAGTTGATCGCCACTCTGGAGCAGATGAACCAAGAGTTCACCGCCCGGTATGAAGTCCACGGCAAGATCAATTTCGTGATTGCCTCGGCCAGCATATTCGTGGATTTCTATAACGAAATCATGGATCCGGAAGACGCCACTGAGGCCTACGAGGCGCTTCAGGGGTTTCCGACCCTCTCTCTGGATGCGGGAAAGGCGTTGTGGGCACTGGGACGCATCGTCAACAAAAGTTCAGAACTCAGCCAGCTATTTGAGCGCCATGAGCCGGTCCAACTTCAGGTTGAATTGGCGGGTTCTGAGATCGGGCGTATTTTCCTTCAGGCGTTTAGGGAATATCTAGAAGAGTGGGGTTGGCGTTCGGAAGCATTTGAATTGGCGGACCCGTCATGGAGAGAAGATCCAACGGTGCCTCTGAACGCGATCCAAGGCTATATGCGTCTGGACGACAATGAGGACCCGGAGAACAAATACCAGGCAGCGATAAAACGCCGCGAAGAGCTACTGACCAGTGCTAGAGCAGCCCTAGCTGGCCAGACGGAACAGTTGGCGACGTTCAATGCGCTCTATGCCCAGGCCGAACCCTTCGCCACGATCACATAAGACCACAACTACTACATCGACCAGAGAGGGAATACCGTTATGCGTCTTCCCATCTTGGAGATGGGCGGACGGTTGGCCGAGAGCGACAGCATCTCCGAAGCCAATGATGTGTTCCACCTGACCTTTGACGAGATTAAGTCCGGGTTTTCCGGGGCGGACCACAAAGATCTGGTGACAGGACGAAAGGCTGAGATGGAGAAATGGGGCAAGATAGTCCCGATGCCGACCATAGGTGAACCACCTCCTCACGAAGAAGGTGAAGGAGATCCATTGGGCGTCGCCTTCGCAAAATTCTTTGGCGTGCCTCCGGAACCCAGCCGCGACCCTGACATCATCCCGGGACTGGGCGCATCGCCGGGGACCGTCCAGGGCACCGCCAAAGTCGTGCGCTCTCTCGCTGAAGCCAGCAAACTGGAGAAAGGCGACATCATGGTCTGTGAGATGACGATGCCGCCTTGGATGCCTCTGTTCTCCATCGCCGGAGCGGTTGTGGCAGGCACCGGCGGACCGCTCAGCCACTGCGCTATCGTTTCCAGAGAGTACAAGATGCCGTGCGTGGTGGGCACCGTCATCGGCACCGCTGTCATCACCGATGGCATGACCCTCACGGTTGACGGGGCGAAGGGAATCGTGAGGATTGACTCCAGAGGCTGAGCCGGCAAAACCCGCAGATAGCTCAATACCGCCAAGCTTAGCCGTTAAGAGTGAACGACTGGTCCTCTTGACGGTGATGCTTGGCGTTTTCTTGGCCCCGCTAAACTCCACCATGATCGCGGTGGCGCTACCGGATATCATGCTGGACTTTGATGTGTCCATCTCCAGCGCCGGTTGGCTCATCACCGCCTATCTGATCGCCATGGCGTCGCTCCAGCCATTGGCGGGCAAATTGGGAGACAGCTTTGGCCATCGGACCATGGTCCTGAGCGGGTTGACCGTATTCGGTGTTGTTTCCATCGGCGCCGCCTTGGCCCCGACGCTGCCCGTGCTGCTTGTTTTCCGCGTGTTGCAGGCGGTGTCGGCTGCGTTGATCGTGCCCAATGGCTCGGCGTTGCTCCGAGAGATTCTGCCGGCCCACCGCCGTGGAACTGGGTTCGGCCTGCTGGGGGCGGGGATCGCCGTTGCCGCTGCGATGGGACCGCCGCTGGGCGGAGTGCTGGTTGAAGTGGCCGGATGGCGGGCGATCTTCTACGTCAACATGCTTTTTGTTGTCCCAGCGGTATTGATTGGGCTAAAGAGCCTTCCGCGGCTCAAGACCGCCGCCGGCAAACGGAAGTTCGACATCTACGGGGCGATGGTCATGCCGGTCTTACTCATCGCCTCTGCCTGGATCTTGGTCTCCTTCTCCAAGGGTGGGAATGCCTGGCTGGTCGGATTCGGGGTACCACTGGTTGTGGCGGGGGCGTTCTTATTCGGTCGCTATGAGAGGCGTCATCCTGATCCTATTTTTCAGTTCGATTTCTTCCGGAATAGGTCTTTCGCCGCTTCGGCCGCGGGCATCGGGTTCGCCAACCTGTCGATGTACTCTTTGCTGGTGTCCATACCGCTCCTACTATCCAGTAGGGCTGAGTCCTCGCTGCGGATCGGCTTGGTCCTATTTGTGATGTCTGCGGGAATGACGGTATCGTCCTATGTCGGCGGCCGCATGATCGACCGGTTGGGCCGGCGGCTCCCCACGACTTTGGGGTTGGTCATACTTGCCGTTGGCGTTCTTCCTATCGCCCTCGCCGGCCAGGACGTTTCTATACCCACATTGCTTGCGGGCCTGGCCCTGGTGGGAGTGGGTCTTGGGCTTGCGTCTCCGGCCCTGCAGACATCGGGAGTTGAGGCGGTGGAAAGCGACCAGGCCGGCTCCGCCGCGGGGTTGTACTCAACCAGCCGGTACTTGGGCAGCATCACCGGGTCCGCCATCATCGCAGGGATACTGGGCGCCAGTGATATGGATGTGGACGGCCTGAGCTTGGTATTCCTGCTGTCATTCGTTGCCGCCGTCGTTGCGGCGGTGGTCAGCCTCGGGCTCAGGGGCCGTGCGCCGGTGTCAACGTTGTAGGGAATGCCGTCCCGAAATTGATCTATGGATGGCAAAAAGGGCGCCATCAGAGTGATTCCAGCAAAAGCTGGAATCAAGGACACCCCTGAAAATCACGGTTGACTAACTAAAAACTTGCCAGTGGACACAACCGTGTGGTTGTGTTCTCTGAATACCTTGATCACGGTTGCAGCTATATCTGGCTTCAGTTGCCACCGCTATCAACATCTGATCGGTCAGGTGGTGTAGACAAAGGCACCGCTATCAAAACTACCGTGGCCAACAGGTAGATACTTGCGACGAAGAAAAAGGTAGATTCGATCCCGACTTCGTCAAACAATTCACCCGCGATGAGCGGGGATGCGGCTGCAAGAACGAATCGAGAAAAAGAGAACACTCCCAGAGTGCTGGCGGCCACTTTATCGCCAACTACGTCTAGTGCAGCAGCGGTCAATATGGGCTGGTCGCTGAAAAAGAATACGCCGAGCAGAGCCAGAATAATAATCAACCCCGCCCCCTCCCCGAACGGGACAAGCAAAGCGGTTAGGGCACAGAGCGCCAACATGCCGGGAATCAACACCAATTTTCTGCCAGCCCGGTCTGATATGTATCCGACCACTGGCGCTGCCACGACTCCTACCCCCACTAACAAGGCAATATGTAATCCGAGAGCTGCATTTCCCAGGCCTAACTCCTCGTCGAGCCCTAGATACAAAGCGAGAAATGGAAGAAACGCCACGTTGGCCATTCCGCGAAGCCCCGCCACGGCCATTATTCCCCATAAGCGAGGATGGTCTTTGAACGATTGACGAGTGTTGGACATCTGTTCGCGGAACTGAGGAGGCGCTGTGTCAATCGAACCTGTGCGGCCGATGTCGCGAAAAGCCCAAAATACTATAAAGACCAAGAGCATTGGGACAACGGCATATATGCTGACCACCCCTCGCCAACTGAGGGTGAGCAGAAGAACGCCGGTCAATGCCGGCCCGAGGACATCTCCGATGTTGCCCCCGACACCGTGAATCGACAGGGCGGAGCCTCGCCGGTCGGCGAACCGTTGTGACAGAGCTGCTGCGGCGGGCAGGTGCCACATTGCGGCCGCCGCCGCGACAGCAGCCATGCCGACTAAAAGGACCGGGTAGACAGGCGAGATTCCCATGATCAGCCAGCCCACGCCGAACAGTCCCATACACCCCGCCAAGACCAGCCCCCAATGCCGCCGGACCATATCGGTCACAACTCCACCGGGAAGGGCTATGATGCCCGAGACTACTTCCCGGGTAGCGGAGATAGCACCTACCTGAAGGCCGTTTAGACCAAATGTAGCAACGACCTCCGGCAGCATGACAAAGAAGCTCTGGCTGAACCAGTGGAAAATCCCATGACCGGCACTAAGGCCGGTTAGAACGAATGGCGCGGTGTCCCGAATCCTGCGGGATTCCCGGTCAGTTATCTGCGGGTTGGTTTCAGCCATCTAATCTCGTCGTTTAAACCCCTTCAGGCGGCTGCCGTTGGGGTGGTTTATTGAATGCACCGCATTGTAGCAGCGAAGTAGGTGGGCGGCGCTTGCTCAACCCGCTACGAACGGAATCCCAGCAACATGACTTTCTTGGATTACGCCGAACGCCGGAGGGGCGCAAGCAACCGAACAACAACGGCCCGGCCATTGAGAGCCGGGCCGTTGTATTCGCTTCGTTTTCCTACCTAGTCGTACGGGTGGAGCTTGATCTCCTTGAGCGCCGGGATCACTTCCTTGCCCAATAGCTCGATGGACCGCATGGAATCCTCGTGTTTCATAGGGCCTTCGTTGCCGTAGATCAGCAGATATCCGGGGTTGAGGTTCTCAACCACGTATTTCAGCTTCTCGATCACCGAATCCGGCGTCCCGACGATGATCACGCGGGCCTCTTGTTGGTTCTCGTAGGATGAAGGGTCTCCCATGTTGCCGGCGAACACGCCCGTGGGACGGCTAGCCTTAACCTCCAGGGCCTTCCGCGACTGGTAGCCGGGCGGGTCCACGTGCTCTCTGGGGCCCCGCTGCCGGTGGCCTTCGGTCCAGACGAAGTGCCGGCCGATCTCCTGGGCTTTCTCCTCGGTGTCCGCCACCAAGACCTTGAGCAGGTACCCAAAGTGCTCCGGGCCGGCCTTATATCCGGCCTCCAAGGCGGTATCGATGTAGATCTGTTTGAGCCACTCGGTGGTCTCCATGACCGCGCCCAGGTTCATGTACGGGTGACCGTGCTTGGCCGCCCAGACCACACTCTCGGGGCTACCGGTGCCGGGGAACCAGATGTCGGGCCGGGGCTTCTGCATGGGCATCACCCAGGGATTGACCACGCGGTATTGATAGTGCTTGCCTTCGTACCGGAAGGGGCCAGGTTCGGTCCAGCATCTTACGATGAGGTCGTGAGCCTCTTCGAAACGTTCCCGGTTCTGGGTGGGGTCAATGCCGGCCTGCAGAGTCTCGACCGCCCCGCCCCGGACGAACCCGGATATGATCCTGCCCCCGGAATAGCAGTCAAGCATGGCCACTTCTTCGGCCATCCGGACGGGGTCATTGACGGCGATCACGTTGCCGAGGATGGCGATCTTTACCTTCTTCGTGATCTTCGTGAGAACGGCGGCATCCAGGTTGACTGCCGGCTTTCCGCACCAATACGCGGAGTGGTGCTCGTTGGTCATGATGCCGTCGAACCCGATCTCGTCGGCCAAAGCGTACTGCTCGTGATATTCGTTATAGAGCTTGTGGGCCTTGGCCGGGTCGAAGTGGGTGTTGGGGAACGCCAGACGTCCCGACTCGAATTTTTCGAGCTGCTCGTCGGCGATATAACCTTGGGCCTGCTCCGAAAACCAATAAACTTCCATCTGGTCTTTGGGCCTGCTTAGTTGATCAACCATTGCCGCCTCCCAAATCTATGTTTGGCATACTATAACCGAATACACAGGCTCGGTCAGCAAATAGGAAGATATCTGGCCCGAGGAGGAACTTTACCACTCGAAGGCCCCGATGTCGCACGATCTGCCACGCGGCCTTGGAACCCCCTTTGGTCCAGGGGAGGGCATGAGCCTTCGGCCGAGGCGTCGATTGCCGGGCTACCGGGAAGCAGGGCATTGGTGGCTGTGGGTTCGCCATTGTCCGCCAACGCACCTAACCGGGCATCAACCGGCCTCGCCTTGGTGCCCATAGTGTCTCCGTCGCCGGGGATGAACCCGCAACCGCTGTCGTTGCCGATCAGATTGTTCCCGAGGGAAGTTATAACGCCGAGACAGTCAGGTTCTATCTCCGCCGTATTGTTGGCGATGATGCTGTTGGCGATTAAAGTCTCATCGTTGGAGACCATTATTCTGATTGCAAACCCACCTCCCTCAACGGCCGAGTTGCCGCTGACTGTGCTGTGTGTCAAGGTCAGAACTCCGCGGCTCTCGATCCCGCCGCCAAATCTGGCCGTGTTGCCGGAGATGGTGCTGTTGATCACCGACAGGCGCCCCCAATTGTTGATCCCACCAGCCATGGACGATTCATTGTTGCTTACCGTCGAAGAGTCCAACGTCATCGTGCCGACGCTGGCGTTGTGAAACCCACCGCCGCTGATTATGGAGCGGTTCCCGTCAAATGTGACGCCCATCAAGAACGCATTTCCCCAGTTGCTGAATCCCGCTCGACCACCGGCCATGTTATCTGCTATCAACGTATTCGAAGCGTGCAGTATTCCGCCGTTGAACAGTCCCGAGCCATACCCACGTGACTTATTACCCAGGATAGAGCTGTTTCCAATGGTTACTTTGGCGCCGTTGAAGATGCCGGCCCCGCCCCCGGCAAAGTTTTCAGTCACGATGGAATCGGTGAGGGTCAGGGTCCCTTGGTTGTAGATGCCGCCGCCAAATTCGGCCCTGATAGCCTCGATGCCACTGGAAATCATTCCCACGGCTTCGGAATGGAACGGGACCATGCGGACTTCGGTCGACGCTTCGCTCCCGTACCTGATGGTGACTCCGGAGATGTACACCACCGTTTCCTCAACGACCCTGATCACCCGGTGGACCGCTTGGTCCAAAGAGGGAGCGGCTTGAATGATCGTTACCTCAGCCCCCGCACCGATCAACGTGAGGTCTTTGTCTATCACGAGTTCCCCGCCGGTCATCGTATAAACTGCGGCGGCGATATCGATCGTGTCGCCGGGCTGGGCTGAGGCGATTCGCTCCCGCAAAACGCATCCGGGGCACTCGGACTGTTGGACGGATCCGGCCGTCGTATTGTCCATTGCGCCCGGAGCGCTTTCCGAACCGCAGGCAACTGCCAGAAGCAGCCCGGTCGCTAAGACACCGAAAAATGCCTTCGGCAGCGTAATCATCTGCGGATTTCAACAAATATCGCCCGAATCAGGCCATCATCATGAGCAGCGAATAGATTCCGCATATGGCGGGCCCTGTTGGAAAGTGCTAATTTATTCCGGCTGGGATAAACGGCCTTCTATCGATTAATGAGCACCTGGGAGCACAGATGACCACCAATGCCGAGCATCACAAATGGCTGGACCTAACGGTTGAAGATGCGCTCTTGCCCGACCTCCCAATCTGCGATCCACATCACCATTTCTGGGACCGCCCCAACGACCGCTATTTCTTAAACGATCTGTACCGAGACATTGGGGGCGGGCACAACATCGTCCGGACCGTCTTCATCGAATGCCGGTCCATCTACCGCCAGGATGGGCCAGAGGAGATGCGGTCCGTGGCCGAAACGGAATTCGTGCAGGGGATCGTTGCCCAGAACGCCAGCGGCCAATACGGCAACGTCGACGTGGCGGCCGGAATCGTGGCCTTCGCCGACCTCGCGATCGGGGCCGATGTCGAGCGGGTGCTTGAAGCCCATCTGGCAACCAGCCAACGGATCCGCGGCGTTAGGCACATCACCGCGTTCGACCCAAGCTCGGACGTGCCCCGGCCCCGGCCCTTCCCAGAAGGGCTGCTGGGCGACGCCAAGTTCCGGGAGGGATTCGCGGTCTTGGACAAGCTGGGTCTTAGCTTTGACGCCTACATCTACCATCCTCAGCTCCATGAAGTGGCAGACCTGGCCAACGCTTTTCCCGGCGCGACGATCATTCTGAACCATGTGGGTGGTCCTCTAGGGGTCGGCCCCTACGCGGGCAAACGGGACGCGATCTTTCCGGACTGGAAGGAAAGCATGACCGCCCTGGCCGCGTCGCCCAACGTGGTGGTCAAGGTGGGCGGACTGGTCATGCCGGTCTGCGGTTTCGACTGGCATGAGAGAACGATGCCGACGGCCTCCGGAGAGCTTGCTCGGGAGACCGCGCCGTACTACCTGCATTGCATCGAACAGTTCGGCCCGGGCCGGTGTATGTTCGAAAGCAATTTTCCGGTGGACAAGGTCGCATGTTCGTATACCGTTTTATGGAACGCTTTCAAGCGTCTCGCCCACGGCTTTACGCCGGGTGAGCAGGCCGCGCTGTTTCACGACACCGCGGCACGAGTCTACCGGCTGTCCTAAAAGCTAGGACGTGACCCCTGCCAAAACTGTCCAGCCACCTTTTAGCCCTCTGGTTTCGATATTCGACGAAAATAGGCGTCATTGAGACTGTTGGTTGTGCTTGACACCCCGATTATCTCTACGTAGCATGTAGCAAACTCAAATTGATAATAACAATTACCATCTCGGAATCCCTGTGGGGCAAAAAAATAGGGGGTAACGATGCCAGATAAAGAAGACATCGCTTCGATAGCACACCTGATGAGGCGGGCCGGATTCGGCGCGTCGCGGCAAGAGCTCGAAGAAAGGGCCGCTAAAGGCTACGAGGCCACGGTGGAGGACCTGCTTCACCCCGAAGAGCAGCCACCTATCGACGACGATATCCTTTACCGTTTTATGCCCGGATATGAAGGCGCCCTCGGCCCGCCGATCAACCAGGCCGAATGGGTGTACCGCATGGTCAACACCCAACGTCCATTGGAGGAGAAACTGGCCCTCTTCTGGCATCAATTATTCGCCACCGGTAACTCCAAGGTGGACAACCCGCCTGAGATCACCCAGCAGATTGCCATGTTCCGGCGTCAGGCGCTGGGCAGCTTCCGCGACCTGTTGGTGGAACTGGCCAAGAACCCGGCCATGATCTGGTGGCTGGACAACAACGGCAACCACAACGGCGCCATCAACGAGAACTGGGGCCGTGAACTGCTAGAACTCTTCTCCATGGGCGTTGGAAACTACTCCGAAGATGACATCAAAGACGCCTCACGGGCCTTCACCGGCTGGACCATCGAGCCCAAGATACCGCGCAATCCCTTGGGCCGCTTCTACTGGAACTTCGAGTACCGGGCTGAAGACCACGACGACGGCGAGAAGAGCTTCCTGGGCCAAACCGGCAGGTTCAACGGCGAGGACATCATCGATATCGTGGTCAAACAACCGGCCACCGCCCGGTTCTTGGCCCGCCACCTTTATAACTTTTTTGTGGCGGACGAGCCGCAAGTGCCCAGTTGGAACATCAACCCGCCCAATGACCCCGATGCTGTTGACCAGTTGGTCGCGGCGTACGACGAGTCAGATGGAGACCTGCGCTCCATGATGCGATTGCTGTTCAACTCAGATTTCTTCAAGAACGCCCGCTTCGCCCGTGTCAAAAGCCCGGCGGAGTTGGTGGTCAGCACCGTCAAGATGGCGGGGAATTACCAAGGTCCCCGGCCTGGGTTCAACATGCTGGCCATGGAGTGCAACTGGCAAGGCCAAGAACTGCTCAACCCGCCCAGCGTGGAAAGCTGGCATACCGGCGGTGAGTGGATCGACGGCGGCGCGTTGGTGCGCCGGGTCAATTTCGCAGCCGGCCTGATGGGCGACACCAGTCTGCCAGGCATCCGGGAGATCGTCGAAGAGCTTCGGCAGCGCGGGGTATCGGCGCCGGAAGAGTTCGTCGATGCCTGCTTGGACTTGGTGGGGCCGCTGGAATTCAGCGAATCCACCCGCTCCGAGCTCCTGGACCAGGCGACTGAAGACGGTGAACTGAACTGGGACACTGACGAAGATGCCGAAAAGTCCGAGAAGAAGATTGGTGTGATGCTGGCTTTGATCACCGCATCCAGGGACTTCCAATTCGCTTAATACCAGGTAAGACCAATCCTGTTTCTGAATAATCAGCACGAGGTGCGGAAATGACGGTAACCAAAAAAGACCCGGTCGTAGTGATTCTGCAACTAACCGGCGCTAACGACTATCTCAATACGATAATCCCGTACAACAACGGCGAATATTACGACAACCGGCCCAAGGTGAATATCCCCCAGGACACCGTCTTGCCCATCGACGATGAACTGGCGTTCAACCCGAATCTGGCTCCCCTGAAGAAGATGTACGACGACGGAAATGTCGCCATCATCCACGGTATCGGCTTTGAGAACTCGCCGCGGTCCCACTTCCGCGCCATGGACATCTGGCATACCTGCGAGCCGGATGTCGTCGGTACTGAAGGCTGGGTCGCGAAGGTCGTCCGGGACCTTGATCCCAAGGGCGAGAATGTGCTCAAATGCGTGAACTTTGGACAGGGACTTCCCAGAGCGTTGGCCCTGCGCGGTGTGCCCATAACCTCCGTGTCCAACTTGGAGTCCTACGGCGTCATGTCCAGCGTCCCTGGCATGACCGGCGAGCAAGACCGGGCCCGCCTGTTGGACCGCTTCGCCCGCATGTACGCCCCCGCCATCGGCACCGGCGCCACCATGGACTACCTGGGCCAGACAGGCCGCGACGCCCTGAAAGGTGCTGACATCATCAAGGCCGCTCCCGAGCAATACACGTCTACCATCGAGTACGCCGATAATGGCATCGCCAAATATCTGCGAGACGTGGTTCGCGTGCACACGGCCAACCTGGGCACTCAGATCTTCTACACTGCCCATGGGCCCTTCGACACCCACTTCAACCAGCCTCCCATGCACGCCCGGTTGTGGACCGAGGTTTCGCGGGCCATCAGCGATTTCTTTGACGACCTCCGGGAGCACGACGCCGCTGACAACCTGGTCATGATGATCTTCACTGAGTTCGGACGCCGCGTCCGCGACAACGGCACCGGGACCGACCACGGGGCCGGCGGTGGAGCATTCATCATCGGCGACAACGTTAAGGGCGGGATGTACGGGACCTATCCGTCCCTCAAACCCGAGGACCTGAACCAGGGCGACCTTGACCCCAACTACGACTTCCGGGGTTTCTATTCCAGTGTGATCGACCAGTGGCTGGGCTTGGACCCGGTGCCGATCGTGGGCGGGCAATTCGAGCAGGTCCAGTTCGTCTAGGCTTTAACGGCCAGCCGACCCACGTTCAACTAGGAGAGACCTGATGTTAACCACCGTCGCCGCAGGGCGCGTTTTCGACTATAGCTACTGCATCGGCATGTACGGCATGTCTGGGCAGGGATTCTGGGCGCCCCAGGACTTCGTCTTGGGCGAGGGCGACCTCATCTATGTGATCAGCCGGGGCGTTGAAGAGATCGGTCAACGGATAACCCGGGTCACCCGCGACCACGAGTTCCTGGGCCAGTTCGGTGCATCCGGCCGGGGAGACGGTCAGTTCGTCTGGCCCCGCTCCATCGACCTGGACAGCGAAGGCAATGTCTACGCGTCCGACGACTTCCTGCACCGCATATCCGTCTTCGACAAAGAGGGCAAGTTCCTGTCTTCCTGGGGAACAGCGGGTAGCAAAGAGGGAGAACTGGACGGCCCGTCGGGAATCGCCTTTGACGCGGATGACAACATCTTCGTGGTCGATAGCGCCAACAACCGCATCCAGAAGTTCACCAAAGACGGCTCCTTCTTGGGCAGCTTTGGGCAAGCCGGAGACGGTGACGGCGAGTTTGACCTTCCTTGGGGCATCTGCGTTGGCCCGAACGGCGATGTTTACGTCGCCGACTGGAAGAACAACCGGGTCCAGAGTTTCGACGCCGAAGGCCGATTCAAGGTCATGTTCGAGGGCGCCGACAACGGCGTTGGCGACCTGCACGGTCCAACCGGAATCGCGGTGGATTCCGAGGGCGACGTTTATGTCACCGACTGGGGCAACCACCGGGTGCAGATCTACGGCCCGGACGGTCATTTCGTCACGACTCTGGTGGGAGATGCCCAGACGCCTTCACCTTGGACCCAGACCTACATCGACGCCAACCCGGACATCGTCAAGGCCCGGCGCCGGGCCAACATGGAACCTGAGTGGCGCTTCCGCCGGCCCGTGGCGGTAAACGTCGACGCCAACGACAGCATCTTCGTCCTGGAGACCGCCCGCCACCGCCTCCAGGTCTACGACAAGGTAAAGGACTACGAAGAGCACTCGCTGAACCTTTAGGGAGCTTTCCTTAGTCAAAGCAACAAAAGTCCCCGCTCAATTGTTTGAGCGGGGACTTTGTTTAAATGTCGGCTACGGTGTGCGCGCTTAAACCAAAGCAGGGCGGGTTAAAAACCCGCTCCTACGCCCACGTCATTCTGGCGAAGGCTAGAATCCAGACTAACTGCCTTAGCCAACCGTCATTCCGGCGAAGACCGAAATCCAGGCAAATATCATTTGGCGGTTGACCTGGGAGAACGACAACCCTGACCCTAACCGTCCCCGTCATTCTGGCGCAGGCCGGAACCCACTGCGCCTGCCATAGTCAATCGTCGAATAGTAGTGGAACCCTTAAACCACCAGCGGCGCCTCTCCGCCCGTGGGCACATCCACTTCGAATGCGTTTACGTTCAAGGCCAGCATGGAGTAGTACCCCATCATGGTGGTCAACTCGGTCAAGAGTTGAGCGCCGAAGTGGTCTAGGGCGGCTTTGAAGGTGACTGCGCTGACGCGGTTGGTGTGGAACAGTTCCGTGGCGTAGTCCACCACGATCTGCTCGGCGCCATCGAGTTTGGGCAGGGGTTTCTTGTCCCGCAATGCGTCTACGAACGCGTCGGGGATCCCTTCCTGCCGGGCCCTGGCAGCGTGGGCGAACCAGATATACTGGCAGTCTTTGGCCCTGGCGGTCATGATCATGACCATCTCTTGGATATTCTGGGGCAGCTCCGACTCCTCTCTGAAGTAGAAGACCAGTTGGTTGGCCCGTTTTCGCATCTCGGGGCTGTTGATCATCACCGAGCCAGGTCCGTTCTCCATGGCGTTCCTGCTGATCGCGACTTCGTGATCAAAGGCTTCCCGGTACTTCTCGGGCACCTGGTCTCTCGTTACCGTGGGTGTTCGCGCCATTGAATTCCTCCGTCATGTTTCCTGTGGATCGTTGGCTTTGGCCGCATGATAACCAGGGACCTTCAAGTAGGGCAAGATTTGGCCTGGATCATGGGCATTGTTGGTACAATCAAATACAATACGGCGAACCAGACCGCATCACCGATTCGCATAAAAGGATTCACAGTTGAATTTCACTCACGTATATTCGGGAAATCCGGTTGACCGGGGCGAGAAAGAACGCCGCGACGACCAGTGGATAGCTGATAAGGCGAAGGATGCAACCAGCAAATTTTTACCACTGCGAGACCTAAATGTACTGGTGACCGACGGCGAAGACGGCCTGGGGTGGATCGGAGCCGCCGACCTGGAACGCCTGGCCATCAATTCCAGCCCAGTGTTTCTTGGGCTGTTGGACGACACGGCCCATTTCACCGTGGACATATCGGCCCAAGACAAAGCCGTGGCTGAACTCAGCGATGGGAACGGGTACCGGTTCGTTGACGCCAGGTCGGTCACTGAGATACTCAGCGGCCCCGACTCGGGCATCGTCGCCCAGGCTAGAGCCCAGATCAACTGGCATAACCGCAACGGGTTCTGCGCCATCTGCGGCGGCGAGTCCTACATGATTCGTGGCGGCCAGGTGCGCAAATGCTCCAAATGCGAAGTGGAAAACTATCCGCGCACCGATCCCGTGATCATCGTCGTGGTGTCCGACGGCGACCGTTGCCTGCTTGGGCAGTCCCGCCGGGGCCGCCTTAACCGCACCAACACCTATTCCGCGTTGGCCGGGTTCGTCGACCAGGGTGAGTCCATCGAAGAAGCAGTGGCGCGGGAGGTTATGGAAGAGGCCGGCATCCGGGTCGGCCAGGTCCGTTATCATTCATCTCAGCCTTGGCCATTCCCGTCATCGCTGATGATTGGCTGCCACGCCGACGCGGCGACCACCGATATCAACTTCGATGACGAAGAGATGAACGACGTTAGGTGGTTCTCCAGGGACGAGGTGGCGGCGGCTTTGCAAGGCAAGAACGACGCCTTAAACGTCCCGCAACCCATCGCCATCGCGCATCACCTGATCACGGCGTGGGTCAACGGCGGCTAAGGACTAGCCCAGACTTCCTCGCCTTCCAGTTCGAACGGCGAAAACTTGGTCACACCGTCGCCTTTGCCAGTGATACCGCCGTCTGGATGCCCTATGAGCTTGCCGCCGGCGTCCAACAGGTCGCTGAACTGGTCGCAGCACTGGTGCACCACGTAATAGACAGTCTCACCCTGCGATTCATACCTGGTGACGGACTGGGGCGGGAATTCAACTTCCCCGGCGTCCAACTCAGCCAACCATTTCGCCAACCAGTCCAGTAGCTGGTCTTCGGCCGGTTGTGGCGCTGTTACCAGGACCGATGCCGTCTCGACATTTCCCATCACGTCCTTGATCACGATGTCGTGCTCACCTACCGGTACACCTTCAAAGATGTAAGCCAACACAGGCACATTGTTGTCGCGCCGGGTTTCAGGGGCGCCGTTGAGCGTTACGCTAACCGTGGTGGTGGAATGGTAAAACAGTGACACCGTGACGGTGTTGTCTTCCACGGAAACCCCATCAAGCCGCCACTCTTGGACCGGCCTTTGAGTAGGAGTCTCGATCTTCGGTACGGTTGTTGCCGGCGAGGTGACTGTTGCACCTCCAGTCGGCTGCGACGTAGCGCCGCCCGAGCAAGCCACGGCAAGAGCAACCAACAGCCCGGCTACGGTGAACAGTATCTTTTTCATTGGTATCGACCTTGGCGCTTGAATTGATTCATACTTGCTAGACGAAGCCGCCTTCGTGTTTGTTCCCGCCAGGTTTACCTCCCCTAGAATCTGCCAACCGCACTTTGCCAGACCCTTCGCTTCACTCAGGGTGACATGTGCGCGGAACGGGTCAGATTGGAGAGGCGGCCTTGGTTGAAAAACGGTGTCAAAATCCGCGCCATCGCTCCAGGGTACCCCCGGATCACCCATTGCCTTTATAATAGCCCGCGGTTGCACTCGTGCTGGGCATGTTTAGTTGTCGGCCTACCGGAATGCAGAGTACTCGACTCGGGAAGGAATTTCAGAAATGACCCAACCACTGAAGATCGACCGCGAAAAGACGGCGGTCGTGATCATGGACTTCCAGCAAAGGATCATCGCGAATAACGCCAGCGAGCCGGAGAACGTGGTGAAACAGGCTTCAGCGGTGCTGCAAGGCGCCCGGGCGGCCGGCATACCGGTCATCTACGTGGTGCACCGTGGCGGGCCATTCGCCGCATATGCACCTGACGTGGAGCTCCACGAGGGCGTGCCACCGGCCGATGGCGAGATGGTGATCACCAAGGTCAGACCGGGACCGTTCTCCACCACCAACCTGGATGTCACCCTCAGAGAGATGGGGCGGGACACTCTGGTGATCATGGGTGTTTCCACCAGCGGCTGCGTGTTGTCCTGCACCCGGTGGGCGGTTGACGTGAATTACAAGTTCATCGTGGTCTCGGACGCCTGTTCCGACGGCGACCCCGAGGTGCACCGCGTTCTGACCGAGAAGGTCTACCCGCGGATGGGCACGGTTGTGAACGCCCAGGAATTCTTGAACGCCATCTGATTTAAGTTTCTCGAGAGGACCATGAAATACGACGTGATAGTAGTCGGCGGCGGGTCCGCCGGCTCGGTGGTCGCGGCCAGACTGGCCGAGAAAACCAACACCAATGTACTACTTTTGGAGGCGGGATCGGACTATCCCGATATCACCAACCTGCCATACCACATACAACACGGTCATACCCGTGCCTCGGAAGAACAGGATTCCGAGCATAACTGGGCTTTGCGCGGGACGATCACCGAAGAGCAAGGCGAGATCCACGTGGCCCAAGGCAAGGTCATCGGAGGAGGCGGGTCGATCAACGGGCAGGTCTACCTCCGCGGCATCCCCCAGGACTTCGATGACTGGGCGTCATGGGGCAACGACGAGTGGTCGTACACCAAGGTCCTGCCCTATTTCCGGAAGCAAGAGACCGACATTGACATCCGGGACGACTACCATGGGACCGACGGCCCGATACCCGTCAGCCGGAAGGTTGGCGAGACCTGGCCCGTGATCCAGTCGGCATTCCACACTGCCTGCCTGCAGAACGGTTACGACACCACCGAGGACATGAACGGCCCGAACCCCTCCGGTATCAGTGTTGTCCCGATGAACAACCAGAATGGCGTCCGCATGAGCACCGCCATCACGCATCTTGCGCCCATGCGCCATCGCATGAACATCACCGTCAGGGGCAACGTGTTCGTCCAAAAGATACTGATTCAGGACGGTCAGGTTAAGGGCGTTGAGGCTGAGAGCAGCGGCGAAGTGTTCAAAGTTGAGAGCGACAAGGTGGTGCTGTCCGCCGGAGCGCTAAAGTCGCCCCACATCCTCATGCTCTCGGGCATCGGGCCCAAGAACCAGTTGGAAGAGTTTGGAATCACCGTTCTTCAGGACACCCCCGGAGTCGGGGCAAACCTGCGCAACCACGCCATTTCCCCCATCTCCTTCAAGATCAAGGAGGGAATAAAGCTCCAGCCCGACGCCTCCGGTGTGCGGACCGCCCTGCGTTATACGGCCAAGGGGTCGAACGATTCAAACGACATGATGATGACCACCAGTTCATTGTTCAGCCCCTTCACCGGCGAGATACTACCCGACCGTATCGGCCGAATCTCGTGCGTGATCGAGCTGCCGGCCGGCGCCGGGTTTGTCCGCCTGGCTTCTTCCGACCCCTCAGTGCAGCCCAGATTTGACTACCGCTATTTCAGTCATCCGGAGGACATGCGCCGGATGCGGGACGGTATTCGGCTGGCGGTGAAGATATTGGAGACTGACGCCTACAAGGACGTGTCCGAAGCCAGAGTCGCGCCCACCGAAGATATCTTGAGCGACGATGACGCCTTAGACCTGTGGGTCCGGCAAACGGTGGGTTCGGCTAGGCATGTTTCCGGGACCTGCAAGATCGGTCCGGATTCCGACCCGATGGCCGTCGTGGACCAGCAGTGCCGGGTTAAGGGTTTCCAGGGCCTGTGGGTCGCCGATTCTTCGGTCATGCCTCAGGTGACGAGGGCCAACGCCAATGCCACCGCCATAATGATCGGAGAGCGGGTGTCGGAATGGGCAGCCTAGGTTTCAAGACAGGCGTCCCAGGATTGTGAGGGCAGAGTTGAACCCTTTATCGGGTTTAGGTAACAACCGGAAAGTCTGGAGGAATATTTGGCGGTAGCAGTAGCCTTTGCGTTCCTTGCGGCCTGCGGATTCGCCAGCGGAAACGTTCTAGTCAGAGTGGGCACTCAGCGGGTGCCGGCGCCAACCGCGACGCTGCTTACCGTGTTCAGTGGCATCATATTGATCTTGGGCTTGGCTTTGATCCTGAGACTGGATGAGATCAAGTCGCTATCGACCGAATCGTTGGGATGGATATTGGTCCTAGGGATCGCGGGCTACCCAATCGCCCGGCTTTTTATGATCACAGCAATCTCCATGGTCGGAGCTGCAAGGGCGGTCCCCATGGCAGGATTGCAGCCCGTCGTTGCCTTCGTTCTAGGTGTCGCGTTGCTCGGCGAACGTCCCGATCTATTGGTGATCGTTGGAACGCCAATCATCGTTGTCGGACTGTTCTTTGTGGTCATGCCCCGGCGCGGTTCAGCCTCCGGGGACGGTGTTGCGAAGGTGCAGCGGGTGGGCTACCTGCTCGCCATTGGCGGCGCGGCCACATTCGCCACCAGGGACGTGATCAGCAGGCACGTGGTGGCCGACCTGATCGACCCCTTGGTTTCCGCCGGCTTGGCGTTGGCCGTCGGAGGAACGATACTTGCCGTCATCCTGCATCGTCAGGCGGCAAAGTCCATCATGACGATTCCCAAGAACTATCTCCTGATCTGCATGTTGGCCGGGGTCTTTCAAGGATTGGCGGTGGCCTCGTTGTTCCAGGCGCTGAGCCGGGCGCCGGTCACGGTGGTGAGCCCGATCTACGCCAGCCAACCGTTGCTCACGCTGATATTGGCCCACTTTTTCCTGAAACGCCTGGAAGCCATCGACTTCCTCTTGGCGCTCGGGACGATGGTCAGCGTCGTAGGGGTGATCTTGGTGATTCTTGGGGCCACTGGCTAGGCTTGATCGCTGGCTCACCCGCCATTGGGTATCCTGTGACAATTCGAGCCTGTCACGCATGTCGATATATGTTATACTCTTTTGTGGTGGTATTAATCTGTGTCTAACTATAGGCATACTAGATCGGTCTACGGGTATCCACGGGCGTTTCGTCCTTCCGGGTCTCCTCCTAACATTCCGCTTCTTTTCGTCTCGGTGACCAGACTTTTGCCAACTCTACACGGACAGGGAAGTCATCTATGAGCTACCAGGACAGAAATCTTACATGCGTGGAGTGTGGACAATCGTTCATCTTCTCGGCCGACGATCAGTCGTATCATGCCGAAAAGGGTTACACGAACGAGCCGAAGCGGTGCCCCTCTTGCCGACAGTCAAGGCGTGCCAACCGCTCGTCCGACGGCTTCGGTTTTGACCGGGGTCCCCGCGAGATGCACACGGTGATCTGTGCGGAATGTGGGCAAGAGGCCACGGTACCGTTCCGGCCCCGTGGTGACCGCCCCGTCTACTGCAGCGATTGCTTCAGCCGGCAGGGTGGCGGTGCTGGCGGTGCTGGCGGTGCTGGCGGTGCTGGCGGCGGACGCTACTAAGCCACCGCGCTACTAAGTCAAACTACGAGGGGACGGTAAAACGTCCCCTCGCGCACAAATTAAAATCGAATAAAAACACGCCCTCAGCGGGTTACCGCTAAGGGCGTGAATTTTTTTCCTGTCGTTCCTAGATCTAAACGGAGGCTAACCCTCTTTAAATTCAATCACACAGTCGACGATCACCGCTGTGTTCCTTGGAAGGACGGCCATTCCCGGGGCCGATCTACTGTGCCTACCGGCTTCACCAAAGATTTGCACGAACAGGTCCGAAGCCCCGTCCACCACCTTGGCTTGCTCCTCGAATTCTGGTGAACTGTTGACCATACCGACCACCTTTAGGATGCCGGTTACGCGGTCCAGGTCTCCCAGTTCCATCTTCATTCGCGCCAGCAGATTCAAAGCGCACCACCGAGCTGCCTCGTAACCCTGCTCCACCGTGAGGTCCGCACCCAGCTTGCCGCTGATGCGCGACCCGTCGGCGCGGCGCGAGCCCACCCCGGCCATCCACATGATGTTCCCGCTGCGGGAGGCCGATAGATAGTTGCCGATGGGCTCCGGCGGTTCCGGGAGGGAGTATCCCAGCTCGGCCAGTCTGGCTTCAACGACGGTCATTTATTCTTCTCCGACGACCAAAACCACGTTAGAAACAGGCTATTTGGCCTCGTTCAAGCATTCGACCAGAAGGTCCAGACCGCGCTTGGCGAACACCCACATATTCTTCTCACGGTCAGTGTCGCCGGTCTCCAAAGTGATGACCTTCTCCACAGGGCCCGTAACTGCGAAACAGGCGTGGCCCGACGAATCTCCGTAGCGGTTGCCGGTGGGACCGCTCGCCCCGGTCTCGGCCAACGCCCAATCGGTTCCAAGGGCTTCGCGGATGGTCCGGGCGTTCAGCAGCGCATATGGTTCACTGCTCGCGCGCATACCCTCCATGGTCTCGTCGGGGACATGCAGCAGCCCCCTCTGGGCCACCCGAGTGTAGATGGTGCTGCCGCCCACATAGTAGTCGGACGCGCCCGGTATCGAAACCAACGCGGCGGACATGAGGCCACCGCAGGAAGATTCAGCGACAGCGATGCTCTGTCCGCTTTCTTTCAACAATGCCGCCGCGGGAGCACCGAGGGAAGTTAGGTCTGGCATGGATATCCTCCGATAAGAAATATTGGGCTCTCGGATGAACCTCAGCTAAGGCACAGTCATTCTACATGAGGATAGGGCGAACTCCCATTCGCTTTTGAAAAACGACCACTAGATGGGGTATTTCATGGATCTGGGCGTAAACACTTGACAAATCAGCGTTCTGTATGCTGAGGTAGCCAAAGCGCTTCAACAACAAACGTTGAGGCGAATTTTTTCGCCCAGCAAATACTCCAAAACCTGAAAATGAAGAGGCCCTGACCTACAGAAGATGGTCGGGGCCTCTTTGCGTTGTCCGGAGATTTCTTTAGAAGGTTATTTTACCGCCACGATGAACAGGCGCTTGAAAGGCAGCACCGTCTTGCCGTCGGCGCTGTGGGGATAGGCCTTCGCTACCTTCGCGGTATATAGCTTTAGAAACTCGGCTCCCTCCGCCTCGCTCAGGTTGTCCAGCAATGGCCGCAGCATGGTGCCCTTGGTCCACTCGACCACCGGGTCCTCGCCCTCCAGGATATGCATGTAGGTGGTCTCCCACATATCGACAGAGCTGGAAAGCCGGCTGATCAGGTCATAGTAAAAAGAAGGTTCAGCCACCGGGTTCTCCCGTTGAAAGGGCGCCAACCGCTCCCGCCATGCTCCCTCCCGGACCGTATCGGCGATGGACGTGTGGCTGGGCGCCTTCCAATTCTCGGGCATCTGCACCGCCAATACCCCGCCGGGCTTAACGGAATCCATGATACGTGGGAACAATCGCTCATGGTTATCGAGCCAATGCAGCGCCGCGTTGGAGTAGACGACATCCGCCGGGCGCTCCGGCTGCCAGTCGTTGAGGTCGGCGTGCTGCCAGTGGACCCCAGTCTCGACGTCGGTGGTGCGCTCCAGCATGCTGGCCGACGAATCCACCCCGGTAACTTGGGCATCCGGCCACCGTTCCTTCAAGATCCCTGTGATGGTACCGGTGCCACAGCCAAGGTCATACACCGTCTCCGGGGAATCCACCTGGATGCGGGCCATCAGGTCTAATGCCGGCCGTAGGCGTTCATGGCCGTAACGTAGGTATTGGGCGGGGTTCCAGTCGGTCACGTGGTTGCTCCTGCCGGGGCATTCGTCTAGGCAACTGGGCCGCTCTCCCTATCTGCCAGCGTTCCGGACGCGGCAATTAGGACTGTGAAGCGAATTCCATCAGCGTGAGACAGCCTGGAACCCGGACGGGCCGGTTGCCTGAGCAATGATAGCTCAGATCAAGCTGTGGCTGCCACGTTGGCTACCCGCCGGGCAGGCTGGCCGTCTATGATGTCGCCCCTCCGCTGGATGGCGGCGAGCAAGAGGAAGAGGCCGGGTATCTGGGCCAGGTGGTAGAGGGAGTTCGGGTCAAATTCCCAACCTCCCAAGGTGAATCCGAGACCGGACGCTTTCAATGCGGCGGCGAACAAGCTAACCATGATCGCTGCCAAAAACAGTCCGACCCCGGGTTGTTCTTTCTGCCAAGCGTAAACCCAAAGGCCGATCACCAATGCCATGGTCAGACCCTCGGTCAGGACGAAGGTGACCACAGTGGCGTTCCCGGAGACCACCATAAAGAAAAAGACCGTTATGCTGATGGCGCGGACCGCCAAGAAGGGATTCCCTTGGCCTCTGCCCAATACTGAAATGACCGAGGCGGCCAAAAGGTGGGAGATGGCGATGGCCACCAATAGGCTGATGACCGGCCAGCTTAGCGTTGCAACCGACTCATGCCCAACTATGAACCCGTGGTGGAACCCGCCCCACACGCCCGCGATGCCGATCCACAAGAAAAACTACCGCCAATGGGAGTCGGCGGCGGCTCTTGGAATCAGTCTTGCGGCCCCGATGAAAGCCACTATCCCGAGTGTAAAGTCTGTAAGGGAACTGGCCGGTTCAACCAGGGTCAATTCGTAACTCCAAAATGACGCGGAGGAAAATCGCGTGAACTAGGTACATATAACACGATATTAGATGCACCTTATCATTATGAGATCTTCTATGGGAATCGATTACCTGGGGATTTAACTACCAGAGGGCTGGCGGCCGCAAAAATGGAATGTCGTTGCCAGAAAAACTGATCTAGCCTCCGCTCGCCGCCTGCCGCTGGCTCAAAATATCCAGCGCGCTTCTGAAGTTGTTCGGTACGAACCAAAGTGTGCTGGACGGGACGACATCCACCACATCGGGGAACGTATCGACCAAGGCGGAATGGGTTAGCCCCTCTTCCAACCGCGCCTTGGCTCTGTCCGTGTCTAGCGTGGAGTTTAGGACTTTGGTGGCGATCTCGTCACCTACCTCGGCGCCGTAGGTCAGGTTCGCCATTCCCATGATGACCCCGGCGGAGATGACCGCGCCGGCGGCTATTCCCAGTGCTCCTCCGGCCAACTTATCCGCCCAGCCCATCAGGGGGATGGTTAAAACCTTGCGGACCACCAACGATGCGGCGGCGGCAATGACGAGACAGATAGTGATGATCAGGGCATAGGAGATCACATTGGCCACGGCGCTGTCTGAGTCTATGCCGGAGAACAGACCGCCGATGTCGTCGCTGAGTTGGCCGCCCAAGATGCTGCCCACAAAGATCCCCAAGGCGGTGAAACCGGCCCGGATCAACCCTATCTTGAGTCCCATGAACGCGCTTACGCCGACGATTCCAATGAAAACCAGATCTAGCCAGTTCATTTTGCCGATTCTCCTGTGGAGATGAATAAGCCCGCAATCAACGTAGGTTACCGTGATTATTCAACACAAACCGGTCTGGTATAAGCCCCCGGTGGCCCAACGGCGAGGACTCCGAGGACCAACTTTAGGCGTTGGATAGACCGCGTTCCCGGCCGGAGAGGCCCAGTCAGTTCGTGGAAGGGTAGCCGTTCACGCCACCTGGCCCTTGGCCACGGTCACCACTCGGCCACTGTCCAGAATGACGTGGTAACCGTGCTGGAGCTCGTTGGGCTTGTCTTCGGTGCGCTGAAAGACGATGCTGTCCACCGTTCCAGTTGCTCCGTCGAACCGTCCGCCCTTGATCTTCACCCGGTCGCCTCGTCGTAGACCACGTTTCATCAGGTAAATGTAGGTAACGGTCATCCGGCTGGGCAAGGCGCTGGGGTCATTTATCATGGGCTGGCGATTTTAGATGGCGGCGAATCGTTGACCCTTTGAAGATGACTGTGGGACAATATAAAGCAGCAAGGGGACGCGCGGGTTCGACAGGGGCGTTCCGTAGCGGATTGCAAGCCGAGGACGCTATCTCCCTCGTAAATCCGGTAGCAAAAACAACTGGCGAACGTGAATTCGCTCTAGCCGCCTAAAGCGGCTTCGTCTGCTCTCTGGTATTCCTGGAGTCGGAGAGACCAGGCGCCATAAATCCGGGATGCGGACCGCCCCACGCCGGTAACGGCGGCCAAAGAAAAACCGGCTGTCCCCACAGAGGCTCCGTCGGTGGTGCCTCCAAGGGGCGAGGAACAAACCACCGAATAAGCTTGTAGTACATCCGACCTATGGTCTCTTCTGGACGGGGAGTTCAACTCTCCCCCGTCTCCACCAGAAACACAATGGAACCGCCTTCGGAACATCCTGTTCCGTTGGCGGTTCTTCTGTTTCGGGAACCCTCCCAGATGCCCTCCGGAGCCTTTCCCAGGCCCTCGGACAACTCGCCGACGTTCTAGCCCGGGAAACGGCCTCCGACCCCGGCATATCCCATCTTCTAACCCAACTGATACCACACGCCCTGACCAATCAGAACGGTCATAGGGAGGTGGTATAGATGGCTCAGCAGTTAAAGCCTTCCTCTTACACCCTCGACGGTTCCTTTACTTGTTACCCCATAGGGGACAGTGCACACACAGCTGTAGTAAAGGACACTGACCAACACCAAAGGCTTAACTACCCGAAGCCAAATCTCAAATGCAATTGCGGCAGTGTCTTCCAGCAGTCCTGCGGTCACGGCAACTGGAGGTGGACCTGGGCACCTTGCGATAAATGGAGTTGCGAACCCTGCCACAGAAGGCGGATACGTAATGAAATAACCCCGGAAATCATCTTAGCCCTGGCATTAGCTGAAGAACGGGGTGAAACGCTTAAGTTCATTACATTAACCGCGAAAGACGGCTATCTGGGAGGCGAGCCAAGTAGGGAAGGGGCAGAGCGCAGGCGTTTAGACTTTCAGCATCTTGCTCAATGGATACGCCGGGCGGGATATATGTTCGAATACCTCAAGGTTGCAGAGTTGACCAAGCGAGGACGGGTCCACACGCACGCTCTGGTCATAATGCCTTACATCAATCAGAAGGCCCTTTCAGCCTATTGGAAGAAGATTACGGGTGGCTCGTACATAGTCGATATCGAAGCTGTCGGGATGAAATGCCCAAACTGTTGGCCAGGAAGGAACGCACCCCGCTGGAGGAGGAAACAGTCGATAATTATCCCGCCGCCAGGAAAGGGTTCGTGCCAAAACTGCGGATACGAACCTGATGACTACACCGAAGTGGCCAGGTATGCGGCGTGGGAGGCCGGAAAGTATCTGGGCAAGGCCCTCGACCAAGAGACATCAGGCGAAAGCGATTCCGCAGTTGTAAAGCGGGTAAAGAATCTCATGCGAAGCAAAGGTTGGCCTAAGTTCGTGAAGGAAAAGAGAACGAATGAAGTCTGCGAGGAGTGCGGTGACGACCATAAGGCGACGTTCGTTGGCCCTGCCAAGAAGTTGGTCAAGGAATACCCGGGTTTGACCGATGAAGTGCGAGGTTTAGCCTATTACCCGCGGCTCGGGACACCGTGCGAGTGTTGGGCTAATTCTGTTTGGGTAGGGTCTAAAGCATTTGAAGGCGAGAGTGGAGGGTTGGCAGATATGCTTTTGTCGCTACCTGAGCCGGGTGGGTAATCCATCTCGTGAAGGTGTAAGCCCCTGGAATGGGCCGTCGGGTTCTTCTTCGGCAACGTGGGACTCAGCCTGGAATTTTGGAATATAATTGCGGGCCTACCGGAGTTTCGGTAACGAGGGGACAAACATGAAGTTGGCAGCGGCATTGGCGATATTCATCGGGATTATTCTACTGGGTTGTTCTAATGGCCCGCCGACTGGAGTGGAACAAGCTCAAAATATTGATGCAACCGTAGCAGCTGCCGTGGCGGCAACTAGGACGGCAAGCGATGTGCAAGAAAGGATAGCGGCAACCATGAGCGCACCCACTCCGACCACAGCACCGCCCACCCCTACCATTGAGTCAGCGTCAACTCTAAAGAAGGTTCTCGAC
>Ga0208879_1001145_pt1 | contig 25528 bp, 18 predicted proteins | sample Knorr_S15_td_Bot_FD_185605 | JGI IMG/M metagenome (GOLD analysis project Ga0208879, IMG submission 185605) | Marine microbial communities from Southern Atlantic Ocean transect - Knorr_S15_td_Bottom_ad_5009_LV_A (SPAdes) (version 2) | ecosystem: Environmental > Aquatic > Marine > Oceanic | place...
CCGAAATCATGGGGCAGTTCCGCGCCACGTGCGAAGCGCTCGCCGAGGGGGCGCTGGCGTTGGGGGTGCCGTATGTCTCAGGCAACGTCAGCTTCTACAACGAAACCCCCCAAGGCGCTATTCCGCCGACGCCGGTGCTGATGGGGGTCGGCATCGTCGAGGATATCCGCAACTGCGTCACGAGTGACCTGAAGGCAGCAGGCGAGCTGTGGCTCATCGGCCCGACCGGCTGCGAAATGGGCGCCAGTCTCATCGCGCGCCACCTCGGCGCGGCCGGGGGCGCGCTGCCGCCAGTGGACTTCGCAACGCTGGTCCCGCGCATGGAAGCGCTGGTGACGGCCATCGCAGAGGGCGAAGTGGTCGCCTGCCACGACCTCTCAGCGGGTGGCCTGGCAGTGGCGCTGGCTGAGATGTGCCTCTCCGGCAACGGCGCAGCGGTCGAACTGCCCTCCGGGCCGGAGACGATGGTCACGCTTTTCAGCGAAACCCCAGGGCGCTGGCTGGTGCAAGTCGCCCCGGGCTGCGAAGCGCGTTTTGCGAAGCGCTTTGATTGCGCAGAGCGGCTCGGCGCACCCGCCAGCGAACTGCGCGTGACGCGCGACGGCGAAACGCTGCTGTCGCTCGCGACGGCAGCGCTGCGCGCAGCGTGGGAAGCGCCACTCACCAAGCGACTGGCCTAGGCTTTTATCAGCCTCCTTAATCGCCGCGATGATGACACTCGCGGCGGCGCTGATACTGCTGATTTTTATTATTGCCTTCGTGCTCATCCTGGGCGAGTTCGTGCACCGCACGACCGCCGCCTGGATGGGGGCGGTGGCGATGCTCGTTATCGGCAAGCTGACCGGCACGCTCGACTGGTGCACCCACGGCGAGTGCGAAGGCAACCTGTTCGCCGCGATTGAGTTCAACGTCATCGGGCTGCTGATGGGGATGATGATTTTCGCCGCGATGCTCGAAATCAGCGGCTTCTTCGAGTTTATCGCCATCAAGGCGACCAAGCTCTCGAAAGGCGACCCGTGGATGCTGGTGGTCTACCTCGGAACCTTCACTACGCTGATATCGGTCGTGATTGACAACGTGACTGCCATTATCCTGATTGCACCGGTTACGATCAAGATTTGCAACAAGCTGAAAATCAGCGCCATCCCGCCGCTGATTGCTGAAGCCATCCTCTCCGACACGGGCGGCGTCGCGACGCTGGTCGGCGACCCACCCAACGTCATGATTGGCGCCTCGACCGGCTTCACCTTCAACAGCTTCATCGAGCACCTGGCGCCGCTGACACTGTTCGCGTGGATTGCGACGATGGGGTATATGCGCTACTACTACCGCGACTGGATTAAGACCAAACCTGAACACGTGGAGGAGGTGCTGGCGGAGGACGAGTGGGCCGTCGTGAGCGATCTGCCCATGATGAAACGCACGCTGGCGGCGCTGGCACTCACGATTGCAATGTTCTCGGTGCACGAGTTTATCCACATCAAACTGGAGATTTCGGCCATCGCGCTCGGCGGCGCGGGGCTCGCGCTTGCGCTTTCGCTACCCGACCTGCCCGATGTGGTCGAGAGGGTCGAGTGGCCGGCGCTGCTCTTCTTTGCCGGGCTGTTCGTAATGGTCGGTGGCCTGGAAGGGGTAGGCCACCTCACCGCGCTGGCGAGCTGGATTTTCGATACCTTCGCAGACGACCCGCTGATGCTGGCGGTCGCGGTCATCTGGGTCTCCGCTATCGCATCGGCGATTATCGACAACATCCCCTTCGCCGCCGCCATGATTCCGGTCATCCACAAGCTGGGCGAACTGGGCGACATTAACACCGCTCCGCTCTTCTGGGCGCTGGCAATGGGGTGCGGCTTCGGCGGCAATGCCACGCCTATCGGTTCCTCAGCCAACGTAATGACCGTCTCCATCAGCGAGCGCGGCGGTCACAAGATTACGACCACCGAATGGATGCGAGTGGGGCTGCCGGTGATGCTGATTACCTGTGTCGTCGCGACCATCTTCATGATCATCTTCTACGAATCGCTTTACGTCAATCCCTGAGCTATTATTGAGCGGCAGACGGCGCAGTCCTCCGCAGCGCTAACGGCGGTTCCGCACTCTACGCAACGCGCACGCTCGCGGAAGTGTTCCAGCCATGCCGCGCGCAGCTCCGGTTCATCAGCTTCCATCGCGTGCCGCAGCTCTTCGTCCGCGCCTTCCAGTGCCAGCAAGTGCTCCAGCCCCGGCATTGCCGCGACGGTGTTTGGCTGCGGTCGCAGCAACGGCGCCATGAATACTCCGGTAATGAAGCCAGCAGCGTGCGCGGTATGCCCTACGCCGTCACTGATGCCTGCCACGACGTAGGCGGTCTCACCGCCCATAAAGACCAGCGCCGCCAGCAGCACCGGCACACGGGGCAGGAAGAGCGGCCCCAGCAGCATCGGGATTTCATCGCGCGGATAGAGCAGCGCGAAGGCGCCCATCACTGCGAAGACCGCCCCGGAAGCGCCAATGTGGATGCCGCCCTCGCCCTGCCACAGCGCCAGCAGTCCGCTGACGAGCGAGGCGAGCAGTCCTCCCGCGAAGAAAACTATGAGCAGCCGCCGCGTGCCGATACGCTCCTCGAAGGGTGCGCCGAGCAGCAGCAGCACCAGCATGTTCATCAGTAGGTGCAGTGGCCCTGCGTGCAGGAACATTGCGGTTACGAGCGTCGCCCATTCCGCGCCAGGCTGCGCCAGGTAGCTGGGGCGGAACCCCAACTCGAGCCAAGTGGCCACCGGGGCTCCCGCCAGCCACCACGCGCCGAAGAGCGCGAAGTTGGCCAGCACCAGCGCCTGCGCCGCGTACATTCGAGCACGCAGCCCACCGAGCAGCACCGCCGCTGCCAGCAGTAGCAGCAGCAGGGAGAGCACGCTCATTACCGAGGGCGAGCGCAGCGGCGGTTAAGGCTCACGCTAGGGCAGGGGGTTGGGGCCTCCGGAGAGGCCCCCCGTAGCGCTTGGAGCGCCTGTTTATGCGTCTTCCCGGCGACGGAGGGCTACACCCAGGCCAGCCAGGAGGGATGCCATGCTGAGGCCGAAGAGGGTCAGCGCGAACGACGGAGTCGTATCGGACGCTGCCACAATCGAGACGGTGCCGCTGATGACGTTGTCGTCCCGCTGATTCAGGAACTCGTCATGGTGAGTGCGGCCGTCCGCGATGTCCTCGGTCTCGAGCGTCGGGTTGATCTGAGCGTAGACGGTCACGTCCCAGTACATACCGCCGTTACCCTTGTCTGCGCCCTTCTCAGGAATGAAGGGGTCGACCCAGGTGATTGAAGCGGTGCTGTAGGTCAGGACCTTGTTGTTCACCTTCTTCTGCTCGGACAGTACGGCCGTGGGCGCCATGCGTGCAATCTCGGTGTCACCGATGCGGGTAACCCGCTTCATGCCGTCCGGGAAGGAGACCATCTTGCCACCCTTGGGGTCGTAGACGTAGAAGACGACCAGCACATCCTGTGCGTAGTTGCCGTCGTTCTCGGCCGTAACCCGGATAGCGACGCCGTTGTCGTCGCCCTCGAGGACCGCAAGGCGGTCAACCGAGATGCTGGTCAGCGAGAACTGAGGCGGCCGGATGAAGAGCGACGCTGAGAGCGGCTCGTCCATGTCCGCGTTGTTCGCGGTGTCCTTGCCGTTCAGCTTGATGTCGAACTCCCGGTTACCTGCAGGTTCGCCAGTATCCCAGTCGAAGTCGGGGGCCCAGATGGAGAGGGTGATGGTCACCTGCTGGTCAGCATCCAGCGGGATGCTGGTGGTTCCGTCTATCGAGGAAGTGGTCACCGGTGCTCCAGAGCTGGAGTCGGTCACCGCCCGGTAGATGGACCAGTCAGAGGTGTCGTATGCACTGCCTCCCGCCACGAGTGCCGGAGTGATTTCCAGCACGTTGGCAAGGGTTCCGATGTTGCGTGCGGTGTAGATGACGTCCACGCCCAATGAGGGGTAGATTTCGTACACACGCGTGTCGTGGTCGACCTTGTCCCAGAAGATACCGTGGTCGAGCGTACGGACCACCTTGACGCCGCCAATGGAGGCGCTACCCAGCGGACCCTTCGCCTGGAAGACAAAGGAGTACTGGTTATCTGGTGCAGGGTCGTAGTCCAGTCCATTGAACCCCAGCTTGCTGGTGTCGAGGTGGATGTAGTAGGGAACCCACGCGCCGTCCGAGTCACCCGTCAGCGAGTTACCGACGTCGCTATGGTCGCGGCCATCGACTATCTTGAAGCCGTTGGGCGACCATAGCGCGACGGTATTACTGCTGTCAAAGGAGTGACCCTTCTGCTGCGCGTAGACCATGATTTCATTGCCGGAGTTCATGTCATAGTTGGCCCAGAACATGAGGTAGCTGTCGTCAGTCCAGAGCGGGACGTAGTTGGTCCGCGCCTGCTCGGTCGCGATTGCCGCCGCGACGACCACGATTGTGCCAGCCATCATCGGGTGGACGCTACAGTAGTAGCTGAAAGTCCCGACTTCGCTGAAGGTCAGCGAAGCACTCTCGCCTGCGGCGAGCGTGATTTCAGGCCAGTCTCCGCCAGTGGAGGTCACTGTGTGGGAAATGGTGTCGTCGTTGGTCCAGGTCATGGTAGTTCCGAGCACGGCCTCAACATAGCCGGGGCTGTAGCCACTTGACTGCCCAACTATCGAGATGCTCATGTCTTCGGTTACCACATCGGTTTCGTCCCAGCTTACCGAGAGAGCACCGTCGCCGACCGCGGCGGGTTCGTCCACCGCGTCAGCCCAGTTCTCTCCACCGGTCAGCAGCGGGACACCGAGGTCCTGCTCAGTACCTACCAGCAGCATGTGGCTGGCAACGTTGTTCGACTTGAACAGGTCCTGCAGCGTGTCGCTGGTACCGGATGTGGCCAGCTTGACACCGATGGTGTACATGCCGGGCGCAGAGATGCCGGGGAAGTTGATGCTGAAGGTACCGGTCTCCGTAGACATCGGCAAGTTGGAGAGGGAGTAGGAGCTGTCACTCCAGACCTCGTTTCCGTCCGCATCGTTCGCGTAGGCGTAGATGTCAGCACTGCTGATTGGGCCGCCAACGCCAAGGTCGCCCATACCCACGTTCTTGAAGCTCGTGGTGATGGTTGCTCCCTCGCCCAGCTCAAGCTTGTAGGGCATGCTGGAGGAGGTCTGCTCGATGTCGAAACCGAGCGCGTAGACGCCGACCTCGTCAATGTACCAGGTCGGGTCCCAGTCGATGAAGGTGCCGCCCATGTGGAATGCAATCGAGACGTCTTCATTGCCGGTGCCGGTGAAGGCATCCAGCCGCGCCTGTGACTCTACCCAGCCGCCCGAAGCGGCGACGAACGCCTGCTTCCCAGAGAGCGGGTTGCCGTAGTAGGCGTAGTTGTAGACCATGCCGCCATACATGTTGCCAGAGGTCATGCCGACCGGGCCTGAACCCAGTACATCAACGTTGCCCCCATCGTAATAGTACGCGGCAAAGGCGCTGACGGAGGCGTAGTAGGCGTACTGGTGCTGGAACACCATCTTGGCCGAGGTCGCCTTCGACAGGTCTATCGAGGGCGAGATGAGGGAGGTGCTGTCACCGTTGTAGGCGGTGCCGTACACGTCGTCTCCACCCCACCACGACTTGCTGCCAGCATAGACGTTGGTCGACTGGGTCTGCCACCGGGCCACCCCACTCGTCAGTTGAGCGGACCAGCCATCCTCGTAAAGGTGGGCCCCGCCGTCATATGTGCAGTCTTTGCATGATATCTCGGCCTCGCCGCCGGTGTAGGCCACGGTGAACATGGTCTCGCGCGATACCTCGCGCTTGTTGTCGCCCGTGAACTCGTCCGCGGCAACGTTGCCGTCTTCATCGAGGTAGCCGTCAATCCAGGTCTCGACCCGTAGCTTGTACTGGCCGGGGATGGCGAAGTGGTAGTTCCAGTTGAGGTCCTTGGCCTCGCCAGGGGCGAATGCTCCACCAGTGCCGGCACCAGAGATGTCGACAGTTTCCTGGAAGACTATGTCGGCCAGGTCGGTACCGGTGATGTTCAGGTTGTCAACCACCCAGAACTCGCCGTCATACGGCCAGAGGTAGTTGTAGAACCCGAAGTGGAACCGGAAGCTGATATCACCCTCGCCGACGTAATCGGCGAGGTCGAATTCGCTCTCGACCCAGTCACCATCGGGGTGCGCCGAGGCGCCACCACTGGTGCCGACAAAGGCATCCTGCCCATAGAGCGGGTTGCCCCAGCCCTGGTAGTTGTAGATCATACCGGGGTAGCCACCGCTCGGAACAATCGTGGTCCAGCTGTCGCCACTGTCGTCCGATATTTCGACTATGCCGCCGTCCGGGTTGTAGCCCATTCCGGCGGTCCAGTGGAAGTTCCAGCGGTGCTGCATGGTCATCCTGGCGTCAGACGGAGCAGAGCTCAGGTCGTACGACTCAGTGACCAGCATACCTTCGCCGCCACCGTAGTACATCTCGAACTCGTTGTTCGAGCCGGGGCCCCAGGCGTCGCTGCCGTCAAAGCCGGACTGTCCGGAGGGGAAGGTCCAGCCGGGCTGGCTGCCCCATGAGGAGCCTGCCGACGAAGTGGACTCAGTCCAGGGGTGGTTGGAGCTGCTGTAGCTGTCGTGGTCCTCGGCTACCAGATTGGTGACATCCTCGGTCCCGAGGGTGATGCGCACCTTGGTCTTGCCAGAGGTCTGCTCGTTGACGCCCGCGTTGATTACGGTGACGCCAATGTCAGGACTGCCATCAACCGGAATCGGGTCGACGATCTCGATAGGTGAAACCGCGACGTTGTCGTTGAAGACTATGCCGGTAATGGAAAGGTCATCCAGCCGGTAGAAACCGTTGGTGTAGGTGCCAAAGGCAGTCGAAGACCACCCGACGTGCCAGCGGAGGCGGACGTCGTCCTGTCCCACGTAGGGAGTCAGGTCGAAGGTCTTCTTCTCCCACGGCATCGGCGAGGGGCTGTAGCTGAAGGCGCCGCCCGCGCTGCCGTAGTAGGTGAAGGCGCTGTGGCCACGTAGCGGGTTCGCGTAGTACGCGTAATTGTAAATTACACCTTGAAAGCCGAGGGCATAGCCGCCAACCGGCGCAATCGGATTCCAGCTGTTACCACTGTCTTCCGAGATTTCGACCGCCACACCATCGTAGGTGTAGTAGAAGTAGTACGAATGCATGAAGGTCATCTCGGCCTCAACCGGCATGAGAAGGTTGATGTCGCCCGTGGAGGCCCACGGGTCGCCGGGATAGGTCTGGTCGTACTTGCGCCCAGAATCGAGCGAGCAGGGGGCGGAGTTGACATCGTTGGAGGCTGCGCTCCAGATGGAGGCGCCCGAAGAGTCACGTCCGAAGGTCCAGTCGTCGACGTTGCAGTCGTTGAAGTCGTCCGCGAAAATGACGAACTTGACCTCGCGGAAGACGTTGAAGCGGTTGTTCGAGAGGTCCTCGTCACCGTAGTCATCGATGATAGTCATCGAGACGCCGACCTTATCGCCCGACTTCAGGCCGTTCAGCGAGGGCGTGAACGGAGTGAAGTCGACCGCGGCGGTCTCCTTGTAGGCAATCGAGGCAATCGTCTTGGTCTCGTCGACAAAGGTCTGGTCGATATCAATCAGGTCGATCTGCACGTCATCGAGGCGGAAGTAACTGTTGTAGTAAAGCCACGCGGAGCTGTACCAGTACTGGTTGAAACCAACGGTCCAGCGTACCTTGACATCCGAGTAGCCCGTAAAATCGGACAAATCGACTTCCGTGTAGTCCCACTTGCACTCCTGCCGGCAGGCAGCGTTGAAGCCGCCGCCGGTTCCGTAGTAGGTCCACGCCTGCTTGTTATTGATGTAGTCAGGCGTGTTGTACCACGAATAAATCAGGCCGTAGATGCCTACGACATAGCCACCGGTGGTGAACTTGTCGTCCTCGATATAGGTCCAGGTGGTGCCGCCATCGGTCGAGGCCTCCAGAATAGCTCCCTCGTACCGGTAGTAGAAGAAGTACGAGTGCTTGAACTTGAGGGTCATACCGACTGCGGTCGAGGTGTCAATCGAGGGGGACGTAAGGTGGCTCAGCATCGCATCGAGCGGGCCAAACACCTTAACGAGACTGCCGTCCGAAAGGTCGTAGTAGCCAACCTTGTCGTACGCGTTGTAGATGTAGTACTCACGGAAGGTGTACAAACTGCTGATGTACACGTGGGTATCGGTCATGGCAATCGAACCCACGTAGGTGTTCCAGCCACCGCCGTATTGCGACATCACGGTGGACCAGGTGCAGCCCGTAGTGGATATCTTCTTCAGTCCGCCATAGAAGCTGGAGTAGTAGTACCCTGACGTGTAGACAGAGCCCTCATAGACGTCGATGCTGCTTGAGTAGTACAGATACCCCGGGCCGGGGTACGTGCAATCGGTGTATGAGTTAGGGCTGTAGGTATCGGTACTGCTGCGTGTATACTTCCGCAGCGTTGACTGGGAGTAATGGCGCCAGATCATCCAGATGTCACCGGTGTCGTCATCCACATCCAAGTCCTCCCAGTAGTAGGAGCGCGACTTGCCGTTACCGTAGGTAAAAGAGCCATCGAGCGAGAGGTCATCCGCGTCCAGTATGATTACCTTGGTATTCGCGGCCGTGTAGAATACCTGCAGCGCGAATACCTGGCCGTCGTAGTAGGTAAGCGCCATCCCGTACTTGATTGCCGTCGAGGGACTCGTTGCGAGAAGGGTCCCGCTCGAACTGAACTTCTTGACCCACGTGGTGGTACAGAACAGGTTGAAGTTGCCCGAACAGCGGCCTATCACATAGACGTTGCCGTTCTCGTCGGTGGTCACGTCCAGCGGGTTGACAAGGCCGGTAAGAAAGACTGTCCCAACGTTGTCGCTGTCAAACTTCCATACCTGCCCATTCAGCCTGTCGGCAACATAGAGGTCTGTCCCATCGTGGTGGACACGGACATTGTCGTTGAACATGCCGCCGATTGCGCCCTCCTTGCGGCCGGACGACATGGAGCGATCGGATGTGTCACCGTCGTTGAAATAGTCGTCGCCGTAGTTGTAGTTGCTAGTATGTGCACCCTGGCTGTCATCAATATCCCGTGTCCAGACGTTAGCACCCTGGGTCGAACTGGATATGAAGCCGCCTTCGTCAGAGTCGAAGTCCTCATCAATAATTGTGTTGACCTTGGTCGAGAACACCTTAGCGTTGACACCTACATCGATCTGGGTGTCGGTACCCTTGTTGATTACCTCGGTCGAGAGCGAGTTCGGGTCCGCCAGCGAGAAGGGATCCGGGGCCTGCGAGTTGAGCAGGCGCAGTTCATCTACTGGAGGCGGAGGCGGGTAGAACAGGATGGCCTTATTGTTGTACGAGGAACTCATCTGCGAGAAGGCATAGCTAAGAGCGGGGCCGGAGCCAGTTGCCTGAATACCGATCGAGACTGTCTCGTAGGAGCCAGCTCCGTAGAATGTACCGTCCTGGTACTGGAATACGATGTCACCATTCTCGTGCACGATAGCCTGGAAAGTGGTTGTATCAGAAGAGTAGCAGTAGTAGTACATGTTCATCTTGTACCAGGTAATTACCAACTTCCGGTCGGGAGCTGTACCCATTGTCTCGTACACAATGTCTGCATCGCTCTGGCAGTAGCGGAAGTCCTGCCAGTAGGGTGAAATCAGGGTACCAGCAACGTTACTGTACGGCACTTGGTACGGAACCCAGGCGTATGACACGGAGGGCTGGTCAAACGAGAACCAACCGTTGTCACCACCAAGGTAGAATTCGTCGTAGTCTTCACCGTAATAGCTTGTGGTGAAGCCCAAGTCGAATGCGCTGGTAACATAGTCACCGGGATTCGCTACGGATGTCCCGGTACTCATGATATCTATCCAGTCATACGACACCTTACCGTCAGATTCTGTGCTGTCGGTAAAGTTGTATCCGAAGGTATCTGGTCCTCCGATTTTGGCCGCAGCATTGGGCGCCAGCAGCACGAACGTGCTGGTGACCATAGTTACGGCGACTACGAAGGCAACGAGCCTTGCAGTCCAGGCGATAGGGCTCTCTTTACGAGTTTCTTGCATATGACACACCTTGGTTGAGTCCTTGTCTCAGCGGGCAGGATACCCACTGAAGGGTTCTCATCACGCTGCCCGGTTCATATAAAACGTTCGCCCGGCCCGAAAACAGGCTAAGCGATAAAGCAGGGGGAGGGCTGCACCGTCGTGAAAGTCGGGGTACTGGCACTGCAGGGAGCGGTCAGCGAGCACTGTCGGGCGCTGGCGGCGTGCGGCGCTCGCGTGGAGGAGGTAAGGACGCCCGCAGAACTGGCAAAAGTGGACGGCCTGGTGATGCCGGGCGGCGAGTCCACAACGCTGCGCCACCTGCTGCGAAACGGGAGATTATGGGAGCCGCTGCTGGCATGGGAAAAACCCATCCTGGGAACCTGCGCCGGCGCCATCCTGCTCGGCCGCGGAAGCGAAACGCTCGGCCGGATGGCGATGGAACTGGACCGCAACGCCTACGGGCGACAGCAGGAGTCGTTCGAAGCCGACGTCGCGCTGGAGGCGGGCGAGCCGTTTCCCGGAATTTTCATCCGGGCGCCCGTCATCATCTTCACCGACGATAACTGCACCCCGATAGCGTGGCACAACGGAAATATCGTGGGTGCGGTGCAGCCACCACACATGGCGCTCACGTTCCACCCCGAGTTGACCGGCGACCGGCGGCTGCACAAGCGCTGGCTGGAGATGGTATCACGGTAACTGACCCGAAAGGCCGCCCGCAGCCGGGCTACGAGCGGCACGTCTTCATCTGCGGGCACGAGCGGCCGCCCGATGCCGCGCGCCCCTGCTGTGCCGGACGCGACAGCTTGGCGGTGCTGAAGCAGATGAGGGCGGCCGCGCGCGAGGCTGGCCTGACGGAGGTGCGAGTGCAGAAGTCGGGCTGCCTCGATTTCTGCGAGAACGGCATCTCCTGCGTGGTCTACCCGGAAGGCGTGTGGTATCGCATCGCGGACCCGGAACGCGACGTGCCGGAAATCGTCGAGCGGCACCTGCGCCACGGAGAGGTCGTCGAGCGCTGCCTGATGAAGTTCTGATTTCTCAACTATTATTATTTAAAACAAACTTATCCCCTCAGTCAGGGTGGTGCGCGGGGCAGGATTCGAACCTGCGAACCCCTAAGGGAGAAGGTCTTGAGCCTTCCGCGATTGGCCAGACTATGCGACCCGCGCCCTGCGGCCGAAGGTCGGGGGTATTTTAGCCGCGCGTCGCTGCCGGGGCATGGGCGAGCCGAAGTGGTGGGGCCGCGCCTGCGACGAACTGCGCGCGGGCGACCCGGTGCTAGGGGCGATTATCGACCGCTTCCCGGGTGAACGGCTCGAGCCGCGCGCGGCGCCGTTTTTCACGCTCGCGCGCGCGATTGTGGGGCAGCAGATTTCGGTCCGGGCGGCGCAGACCGTCTGGGGCCGGCTCGAAGCGATTTGCGGCGGGGCAGTCACCATTGAGGCGGTGCTCGCGCGCAGCGTGGAACAGCTACAACCAGCGGGGCTTTCGCAGCGCAAGGCGGAATACATCCATGGGCTGGCGCGGGACCAGGAGGTGTGGGACCTCGACTGGGCGCCGCTTGACGACAAGACGGCGATTGCGCAGCTCTGCCGGCTGCGCGGGGTGGGGCGCTGGACGGCGGAGATGTTCCTGATGTTTCACCTGCTGCGGCCCGACGTGCTGCCGCTGGACGACCTCGGACTTGTAGCAGGGATGCGGCGCGCCTATGGCGAAACGCTCGAGAGGGCGGAGCTGCGCGAAATCGGCGCGGTGTGGCGGCCGTGGCGGTCGGTCGCGGCGTGGTACCTCTGGCGCTCGCTCGACCCGGAGCCAGTCGAATATTAGGGGGCGGCACCGTCGTGCGGCTGCGCCTTGGCAACGGCGCCGATGGTATGGCGCACCAGCCGGGCCGCGAGCGCAGCGGTGTTGCCGTTGTCGGCGGGCGGACAGGTCTCGACACAGTCGAAACCAACTAGCCTGTCGCTCAGGAAGTTGAGCACCTGCAACACCTCGTAAGGCGTCATGCCAAACGGCTCGGGAGTGCCGACACCGGGGGCGAAGGCGGGATCAATCACATCCATGTCGAGGCTCAGGTAGAGCGGGCCATCGAGCGCCTCGACCAAGTCGGAGAGATGCTCGCGCAGCTCGGTCCAGCCCGTCTCGACGTAGATGAGGCCGTCCTCGCGCGCCGCGCGCTGCTCTCCGCGCGAGAGCGAGCGGATACCAAGGGAGCGGACACGCTCGGGGCCGACGATTTCGGAGACGCGACGCGCCGTCGCGGCGTGCGACCACTTGGCACCCTGATAGCCGTCGCGGTAGTCGAGGTGCGCGTCGAGGATGACAACGCCCAGCTCCGGGAACTGGCGCTTCAGCGCGGTGACCGCCGGCGGGGTGAGCGAATGCTCGCCGCCGAGGCCGAGCGGAAACTTGCCGGCTGCCGCGATGCGGCCGACAATTTCCTCGATGGCGCGGTTGTTGGCCTCCTGGTCGGCAGCCACCACGACGTCGCCCCAGTCGTGGGCCGGGATATCGCGCAGGTCAAGGCCGAGCTCGTTGAGCCACGACTCGAAGTTGTGACTGTGGAAACGAATCGCCTCGGGGCCGTCGGCGGTGCCCTTGCGGAAACAGGCGGTGCCATCGAAAGAGTAGCCCCAGATTACGAAACGCGCGTCGTCGAAAGCCGCTTCAGCGTCGGCAAAAAACTCAGGCACGCGTGACCAGCCGCCGCCCCATCGCCTGCAGGAAGCGGATTTCGCTGCCGGGCTCGAGGCTGCCCTGGAACTCCTCGGGGATGTCGGCCATCGGGATGGTAAAGGTCTCCCAGGTCTCTAGGTCCATGAATTGCACCTCAGCACCCATGTGCGCCAGCACCTGCCCCTTGCGGTTGTCCACCTGCGGCACGTGCAACTTGTGCTTGACTGGGTGGACCAGCGACCGCTTGGTACCGTCGAAGATTCCGACTGCGACGATGCGCGCCTTGGCTTCACCGTGCTTGCCGGGCTTGGAGGTGATATACTCGACAATCCGGCACGGGGCATCATCGACGAGGATGTAACGTCCTACCTTGAGCGACCGAATTTCCTGGATGCTGGTGGTCATGGTTACACTCCGCGGACGGGAAGCTAGTCCTCGCGCAGCAGTCCGGCGGTGCGGAGCTCGTGCTTGATGTTGCGGACAGCGTTCTTGATGTCATTGACCTCGCGCGCACCGACACAGACCATCTTGCCGCTGCCGAAGAGCAGCAGCACGACCTTCGGGTCAGCCATGCGGTAGACCAGCCCCGGGAACGCCTCGGGCTCGTATTCGACATTTTCGAAGCCGAGCGACATCGCAATCTGAATCAAGTTGAGCGTCGACTCAAGATTGGTAGTGGCGACGATGTTCTGGATAACGATGTCCGGCTCGTCATGGACTGGCATCTTGAGCTTGCGCAGCTTGGCCACTACCTTGTTGATGGCGATATGCACGTCTGGAATCGAGCGTGCACCGGTGCAGACTACCTTCCCGCTGCGGAAGATGAGCACCGCCGTCTTGGGCTCTTTAAGCTTATAAATCAGCCCCGGGAACCGGTCTTGGTCATATTCGGCACCTTCGAGCTGGAAAGCGATGTCCTGCAACATCAATTCCTTGCCAATAGAGGCGCTGGCCACGACGTTGACTACTGTTATTTCTGCCATGATAAAACCCCTGAGGGGGGCCTATTTAAGTCAGCTATATAAAGCTTAAATACTTTTCAGCACGCGCCCGAAAACAGTTCCACGACCTTTTTAGCGCACCCTGCGTGGCGCCGCCGATGGGGCCCGTAGGGTAGCTTGGTCAATCCTTCGGCGTTCGGGACGCCGGTACTCCAGTTCAAATCTGGGCGGGCCCACCACTTCCGTCGCGGCGACCCGTTAGAGCGGCTCGCCCGCCGCGAAAAGCGTCTCGAAAATCTTTCCCGAGAGCCGCGCCAGCTCCTCATGGTGCAGCCAGAGCCCGAGCAGGTGCGCTGTCGATTCCGGCTTCTCTAGCCCGCCAATCAACAGCTCGGCCTGGTCAATGATGAACATGCCTGCGGCGGGAGTCTCGGCGCGGCGGATTTCGTACTTACCGGGGAGCCGCGTCAGGTCGAGCGGCGCCTCGCCCAGCGGGAAGAGCAGCCGCACACGAACGTCGGTGCGCGAGGCGCTCGCTAGCGCGCGGCAGAGCGAGTCGGGGATGGCTGAAGGTAAGAAGGCAGCTATGCCGTCGATGCTCTCGGTCGCGCGCAGGCACATCTCCTCAACCTGCTGGAAGACACCCATGTCGCGCACCGTTACCGACTCAGTATAGGTGCGCTCCTGCGTTTCATAGAGCGGAATCAGCGTCTCCTCGGCAGCGGCACACGCCGCCTCGACTTCGCGCAGCCGCATCTCGGCTAGCCGACGCGGGTTCTCAGGCACGTAGGTGCGGGGGTGCGCTGAGACCTGATGCGCCGTGCCACGCGCAACGAGGTTGTCCAGGATGCCGTAAATCCGGGCGCGTGAGAAGGCACAGCCGCGGCTGATATCGCCGACGCTGGCTGAGCCAGCCCGGAGCAACAGCCGGTACACCTCCGCCTCGCCTTCGGAAAGCCCCAGCGTGTGGAGCACGGCATCCGGACGGTGTGGTGTGGTGTCCACACTTCGAAGAGTGGGTTCTACTATATAAATGTTTTATTTTATTAAACTATTATATATAGGTGAGATTAGGGGCCAATGAGCGAGGCGGTAATTGCAGGCTACGCCCGTTCGCCCTTCACCCCGGCGAGCAAGGGTGCGCTGGCGAAGGTGCGGCCCGACGAACTGATGGCACAGGTCGTGCACGGGCTGCTCGAGCGGAGCGGCGCCGACCCAGCCGGGCTGGAGGACCTGATTATCGGCTGCGCGTTCCCGGAAGGCGAGCAGGGACTCAACGTGGCGCGCATCGTTGGCTTCCTTGCGGACTTGCCGCCATCGGTGGCGGGAACTACAGTGAACCGCTTCTGCGGATCGTCGATGCAGGCAGTCCACATGGCGGCCGGCGCAATCGCGACCGGCGCAGGCGAGGCGTTCGTCTGCGGCGGAGTCGAGTCGATGTCGCGCGTGCCGATGATGGGATTCAACCCGTTGCCGCATCCGGGGCTTTACGAGCGCGCGCCCGAAGTCTACATTAATATGGGGCTAACCGCCGAGAACCTAGCACGCAAATACGATATTTCGCGCGAAGCGCAGGAGGCGTTCGCGCTCGAGTCGCAGCAGCGCACGGTGCGCGCTGCGGGCGATGGCAATTTCGACGCCGAAATCGTGGCAATCGAGAACGGCGGCGGCCCGGTCACCACTGACGGCTGCCCGCGTCCCGATTCCAGTCTGGAGGCGCTGGCAGGACTGAAGCCCGCGTTCGACGCCGAGGGCTCGATAACGGCGGGCACTTCATCGCCGCTGACCGACGGCGCGGCGGCGGTGCTGGTGACTTCGGCCGACTACGCCAGACGCCATAAACTGACCGTCATGGCGCACATCCGCGCCACTGCCGTCTCGGGCTGCGCGCCCGAAATCATGGGCATTGGGCCCATCGAGGCGACCCGCAAGGCGCTCGACCGCGCCGGGCTGGAGCTGGGGCAGATGGACATTGTCGAGCTCAACGAGGCGTTCGCGGCGCAGTCGCTCGCGGTGCTGGACGAGCTGGGGCTGTCGCATGCCAGTGTGAACTTGGACGGCGGCGCGATTGCGCTGGGTCACCCGCTCGGCGCCAGTGGCGCGCGCATCACTGGCAAGGCCGCAGCGTTGCTCCAGCGTGAGGGCGGCCGCTACGCGCTGGCGACGATGTGTATTGGTGGCGGACAGGGCATCGCAACGGTGCTCGAGGCGGCATGATGGAGCGCGTAGCGGTCATCGGCTCGGGCGTCATGGGCGCCGGCATCGCAGCACACCTGGCGAACGCCGGTGTGAGCGTGGAATTACTCGACATTGTCCCAAAAGGCGCCGAGGACCCTGACGTGCTGGCGCGCGGCGCGATTGCGCAGCTGCCCCGGACGAAGCCGGCACCGCTGATGCATGCGGATTTTGCCGAGCGCATCCGGCCCGGCAACCTAGAGGACCATCTCGGCCGCGTCGCCGAGGCGGACTGGATTATCGAGGTAGTTCTCGAAGACCTGAATATAAAGCAGAATGTGTTCAAGCAACTCGAAAAAGTCCGCAAGGACGGTAGTATCATCAGCTCCAATACCTCGACCATTCCGCGCGCGCAGCTCACGAAGGGGATGGGCAAGCGCTTCGCGCGCGATTTCATAATTACCCACTTCTTCAATCCGCCGCGCTACCTGCGGCTGCTGGAGATTGTACCTTCACCGACGATGGAGCCGGAGCGGTTTGCCGCCTTCCGGGACTTCGCCGACCGGCGGCTCGGCAAGGGGGTCGTGGTTTGCAACGACACGCCGGGATTCATCGGCAACCGCATCGGCGTCTACTGGATGCAGTGCGCCATCAACGCCGCGATTGAAATGGGGCTGACCGTCGAGGAGGCGGACGCCGTCATGGGTCGCCCGATAGGCGTGCCGAAGACCGCAGTGTTCGGACTGCTCGACCTTGTGGGGCTGGATTTAGTGCCGCACATCGCCGAGAGCATGCTGGCGACACTGCCCGCCGAGGACGATTACCGGCGCGTCGTCGCCGAAGCCGAAGCTAACGGCATCGCCGCCACCATCTCCGGGATGATTGCGGCCGGCTACACCGGCCGCAAGGGGAAGGGCGGCTTCTACCGGATCAACCGCGACGGCGGTCGCAAGGTGAAGGAGGCGCGCAGCCTGAAGACGGGCGAATACGCGCCCGCCAACCGCCGTGTTGCGCTCGAGTCGCCCAAGGCGGCGAAACAGGGGCTGCGCACGCTTGTGGAATATCCCGACCGCGGTGGCGAATACGCGTGGAAAGTGCTGTCGCAGACGCTCGCCTACACCGCGTCACTGCTCCCCGAAATCGCCGCCGCGCCAGCTGACGTTGATGCGGCAATGCGGCTCGGCTATGGCTGGAAGTGCGGGCCGTTCGAGATGCTTGACGAGCTCGGTGTAGAGTGGTTCTGCGAGCGGCTGGCTGCTGATGGCTCTGCAGTGCCGCCACTGCTGGCGCACGGCAAGCCGCTCTACGACGGTGAGACGCAGCTACTGGCCGACGGCAGCTACATCGCGGTCCCGCGCGACGCGGGCGTTCTGTGCGTCGCTGATCTGCGCCGGGCGGACAAACCGCTGGCGAGCAACGCATCGGCTTCGCTATGGGACGCGGGCGACGGAATCGCGCTGCTCGAATTCCACAGCAAGCTGAACGCAATTGACCCGCTCGGGCTGGAAATGGTCGCCGAGGCAGTCGAAGTCGTGGAGGGGGGCGACTTCGTGGGTCTGGTGGTCGGCAACGACGGCGAGCACTTTTCGGCTGGCGCCAATATCGGGCTGGTGCTCTTCGTCGCCAACGTCGGCGCGTGGGACGAAATCGGCAAGATGATTAGCGGCGGGCAACTCGCATTCATGACGCTCAAGCACTCCAGCTTCCCGGTCGTCGGCGCGCCGAGCGGGCTCGCCATCGGTGGCGGCTGCGAAGTGCTGCTGGCGTGCGACGCGATTCAGGCGCACTCCGAGACCTACACGGGGCTGGTCGAGGTCGGCGTCGGGCTGGTCCCCGCGTGGGGCGGTTGCAAGGAGATGCTGCGCCGCTGGGCCGCGGCCGGGCCGCATGGGCCGATGGCGCCGGTAACGAAGATATTCGAGAACGTCGGCACTGCCAAGGTGGCGACGAGCGCGTTCGAGGCGCGCGACATGCAAATCCTGCGCGACGGCGATGGAATCACGATGAACCGCGACCGCGTGCTGGCCGACGCCAAGACGCGCTGCCTGGAAATGGTCGACGGCTACGAGCCGCCGGAAATGGCGACACATCGCCTGCCGGGGGCGTCAGGCCGCGCGGGGCTCGAAATGGCGGTCGCCGATTTGCGCCGCGCGGGCAAGGCGACGCCGCACGACGAGGTCGTCGCGGGGCAGCTGGCTATCGTGCTGAGCGGCGGCGATACTGACCCGACCGAGGAGCTGGATGATTCAGATATCCTTGATTTGGAGCGCGAAGCGTTCATGACGCTGGTGCGCCTGCCGCCGACGCTGGCGCGGATTGAGCACATGCTCACGACGGGGAAACCGCTGAGGAACTGAAATGAAATACCGCGTGCCAAAACGGGAGTTCGAGTTCGTCCTGCGCGAAGTGCTGGAAGTCGAGCAGCTGACGCAGTTCCCGGTCTTCGAGGAGGCGACCTGGGAAATGGTGCAGATGATTATCGACCAGGTGGCCGAAATCGCCGAGGACGTCTGGTTCCCCAGCAATCAGATCGGCGACCAAGTTGGCGCCAAATTCAAGGATGGCGAGGTGACGCTGCCGCCCGAGTTCCACGACGCCATCGACGCCATCCGCGATACGGGGCTGGTGACGCTCTTTGCCCATCCCGAATATGGAGGGATGGGGTTCCCAACCGCCTTCGAGGTGCTGGGCGACGAGGTGATGTGCGCGACCAACATGTCGCTGGCGACCATGACCGGGCTTACCAAAGGCGCCTACCGCTGCATCCACCAGTATGGCAGCGACGAACTCAAGTCGCTCTACCTGCCGAAGATGGTCAGTGGCGAGTGGTTCGGCACCATGTGCCTGACCGAGGCGCACTGTGGGACCGACCTGGGGCTGCTGCGCACGAAGGCAAAGCCCGATGATGGAGGCAGCTACCGGCTCGACGGCGAGAAGATTTTCATCACCGGCGGCGAGCATGATCTGACCGAAAACATCCTGCACCTGACGCTGGCGCGGCTGCCCGGTGCGCCGCAGGGCATCAAGGGCATTTCGCTCTTCCTAGTGCCCAAGTTCATCCCCAACGCCGACGGGGCACTGGGCGAGCGCAACGGCATCCGCGCGCTCTCAATTGAGGAGAAGATGGGGTGCAAGGGCTCCCCGACCTGCGTTATCGCGCTCGAGGATGCGCGGGGCTGGCTGATTGGCGAGGAGAATCACGGGCTGCGCGCGATGTTCGCAATGATGAACCACGAGCGACTGGCGGTTGGCATGGAGGGCGTCGGCGTCGCTGAAATCGCCTACCAGAACGGGCTGGCCTATGCACTGGACCGGCTGCAGGGGCGCGACCTAGGAGGGGCCCGGTATCCGGAGCAGGAGGCGGACCCGCTGATAGTGCATCCCGACATCCGGCGAATGCTACTGCGCGCCAAGTCGCTCATCGAGGGGATGCGCTGCCTGGCGGTCTGGACCGGGATTTCGATTGACCGCTCGCTGGCGGACCCCGACGAAGCAATACGCGAGGAGAACGGCGAACTGGTCGAAATCCTGACGCCGATTGTCAAGGCACTCTGCACCGACCTGGGGTGCGAAATCACCAACGACATGCTGCAAATTTATGGCGGCCACGGCTACATCCGCGAGCACGGCATGGAGCAATTCGTACGCGACCTGCGGATTGCCCCCATCTGGGAAGGTGCCAACGGCATCCAGGCGCTCGACCTGGCGGGGCGCAAGCTGCCGCGCGACATGGGGCGGCTACTGCGCCGCTTCTTCCACCCCGCGCTGGAGTTCATCGAGCAGCATCGCGACGACCCCGACCTGAAGGAGTTTGTCGAACCGTTCGCGAAGGGGCTGCGCGGGCTCCAGAAGACCAGCATGTTCCTGGCCCAAAAGGGAATGGGAAACCCGCACGAAATCGGCGCTGGCGCGACCGACTACCTGCGGCAGTTCGGGCTGGTGGCGCTGGGCTACATGTGGTTACAGATGCTGAAGGTCGCCTTTGCGAAGCGCGGAAGCAACGAGTTCTACGAATACAAACTCATTACGGGCCGCTACTTCTTCGAGCGCGTCTTCCCCGAAACCATCTCGCGTGCGATCGCCATCGCGTCCGGCGCAAAGACCATGATGGCGATGCCGGACGCCGGCTTCACGAGCGAGCACCGTTTCTCGGGCAACTAGTCTGCTATCTGCTTCCCGAGCGTGTAGAACGGGTTGCCCGCCAGCCACTGCCCCCCATCGGCAACCAGGCATTCGCCGGTCACGTAGTCGCTCGCGGCGAGCCAGAGCACCTGCAATGCCATCTCGTCGGCGGTCGCGAGCCGCCCGCGCGGGATGGTGTCAATAATCATCTGCTCCGTTTCGGGCGCCGGGAACAGGTTGGCTTTCGCGCCTTCGGTCGGCACGACGCCGGGGCAGAGTGCGTTGACGCGGATTCCGTGGCTGGCCCACTCGAGCGCCAGCGACCGCGTCAGGTTCAGCACCCCCGCCTTGGCGGCGCCGGAGTGCGCCACGAAGGGAGCGGCACCCCAAGCGTAGTTGGCAACGACATTTACAACGCTGGCGTCGCGCCCCTTGCAGAGCAGCGGGTGGCACGCGCGCGAGACGCGGAAGGTGCCGTCGAGCACGATATCGACGACCGCGCGCCAGGCGTTTTCGCTCATTTCGGCCACCGGCGCGAAGAAGTTCCCAGCGGCGTTGTTGACCAGTATGTCAAGCGCGCCCCACTCACTTTCAAGCGTGGCGGTGAGCGCTGCCACACTCTCGCTATCGCGGACATCGATCACGTGCGTCAGCGCTTCGGTACCGGTGACCTTGGCGATGGCGGCCGCGCCCGCTGCGAGATGCTCGTCGTTGCGCGATGCGATTGCCACTTGCGCGCCGTGCGCTGCGAAGGCGGTGGCGAACGCCAGCCCCATCCCGGTGCCGCCGCCGGTAACGAGCACGCGGCAGCCGGCGAACAGGTCGTCACGGAAGGGGGATTCGCCCACGCGGGGCCAGTCGAGGGGAGTTAATGAGCGTCCTGCGACAGCGCGCGCTCGACCCGCAGCGCGCCACGTACCGGGCCGGAGTAGGGGCGGCCGTGCAGGTGGTAGCTGAACAGCCCCAACTCGAGCCGGCATTCGGCGCTGGCGCCGGCGGGGTCACTGGCGCGCACCCGCAAGGCGAGCGGCAAGTCCTGCACTTCGTGGCGCGGCTCGAGGCACATCTCCGCTATGTGAGTCGCCTGACAGCAGGTGGCTGACGGCGACGCGGTCGAGCCCGTGCGGTCGCAGCTCGCCGTGGTCGTAGAGCAGTCGCAATTCAAGCTGCGAGAGTGGCGCCAAGCCAGTGTTGGTAATGCGCTGCTCGAACAGCAGCTTACCGCGGGTACGAGTCACCCGGGCACTAACCAGCAGCGGACCTTCAGAACCGGTCTCCCAATTCATGGTGTCTACTCTAACTGAGGGAAACGGGTGGTCAGATATAATCCCTTCGCGGGCTGGGAGAACGATGGTCACGCTCGCCGATATCCACGCTGCCGCTGCGCGGCTCGATGGCGTGGCGCTGCAGACGCCGGTCAGGACGTCCGGCGCGCTGGACGAGCTGGCTGGTCGCCAATTGATCTTCAAGTGCGAAAACCTGCAGAAAGTGGGGGCATTCAAGTTCCGTGGCGCGTGGAACGCAGTCGCGTCGCTCTCCGACTCCGAAGCGACGCGCGGCGTCTGCACCCACAGCAGCGGCAACCACGCACAGGCACTGGCGCTCGCGGCGCAGATGCGCGGCATCGCGGCGCATATCGTAATGCCCCGGAACGTAATGCCGCTAAAGCTGCGCGCGGTCGAGAGCTACGACGCCCAAATCACGCTCTGCGAGCCGACGCTGGCAGCGCGCAAAAGCGCGCTGGCGGAAGTGCAGCGCGAGACCGGCGCGGTGCTGGTGCATCCCTACGATGACGCGCGCGTGATTGCCGGGCAGGGGACCGCCGCGCTGGAGCTGCTGGCGCAGGCCGAGCTCGACGCCATCATCACGCCAATCGGCGGCGGCGGGCTGCTCTCGGGCACCTGCATCGCCGTGCGGGGCACCGCGCCCGCGGTCGCGCTCTACGGCGCTGAACCGGCTGGTGCCGATGACGCGGCGCGGTCGCTGGCCGCCGGGAAGTTCATCCCGCAAACCGGACCCGACACCATCTGCGACGGCCTGCTCTCCAGCCTGGGCGAACTGACCTGGCCCATCCTGCGTGAGCACCTTGCCGCCATTATCACGGTCGACGACGACGGTGTGCGGCGGGCGATGCAGCTGCTGCGGGACGAGCTGGGGCTGCTGGTCGAGCCAAGCGGCGCCATCGGCTTCGCGGCGACACTCTCACCCGGCTTCACGAGCGACGCGCAGCGTGTCGGCGTCATCCTGACCGGCGGCAATGTTGATGCCGCGAAATTCTTCGGCGAGTGAGTGGCGGGCTCACCCGCACGGCCAGCGGCCGTGCGGCGGGGCATGGCGGGCCCGCGGGGATTCGAACCCCGGGTCTCCGGCTTAGAAGGCCGGCGCCTTTCCAGCTAGGCTACGGGCCCCACATGCCGGGAAGTGGGGCGGCTTAAGGGATTTCGCTATAGCCGCCAAATACCTCCACCGGCACTATTTCTTTTAAATATCTGTCGTCAGTGAATTCTGCTGCCGTTCTCCACTTGCTGGTCAGGCTGGAGCAGGCTCACCAACTTACCGCTCTCGGCGGCGAGCAGCATCCCTTCCGACTCGACGCCGCGGAACTTGGCGCGTTGCAGGTTGACGAGCACCGCAATCTGCCGCCCCTGTAGCTCGTCGGCCTCGTAGACACCGCGCAGGCCGGTGACGAGCCGGCGCGTGGGTCCGCCGAAATCGACGTCCAGCAGCCACAGCTTGTCGGCGTCCGGGTGCTTCTTCACTCCGACAACGGTGCCGACGCGGATGTCCAGCTTCTTGAAGTCGTCGAAGCTGATTTCTGGCTTTAGCTCTGGTAGCTCGTCTTGGGGCATTTCTTTCTCCAGGACCTGTTTCAGGTCTAGTTTTGCAAACAGCGGTTCGGGCCGCTGCAAGGTAAAATCAGTCGCGTCGTCCAGCGCCGCCTCCCAGCCCACCGCCTGTGGCGTTCCCGGCTGGCCAAGGTAGCGCCAGGCGGTTTCCCCCGTCCGGGGCAGGAACGGCGTCATCATGATTGAGAGCGCGCGGCAGACGTTCAGGAAGCCGACCAGCTGCGCCTCGCACGCGGCGCGGTCCTGCTTCAAGAGTTTCCACGGCGCCGCTGCGTTGAGCGCTGCGTTGGTCGCCTGTGACAGCTCGAGCATCGCCGCCAGCCCGCGCTTGAACTTGCACGCCGCGAGCGCCGCGTCCATTTTCGCGTGCGCGGTTGCGACGCGGTCGCGCAGCTCCGGCAGCGCGCACTCATCGGCGTGGAGCCCGGCGGGGAAGTTCTTCTGCGCGAAGGAGACGACGCGGTGTAGCAAGTTGCCCAGGTTGCCGATAAGCTCGGTGTTGACGCGCGTGACGTAGTCCACCCAGGTAAAGCTGGCGTCCTTCTGCTCGGGCATGACTGCCGCCAAGTAGTAGCGCAGCGCCTCCGAGTCGTAGCGCTCGAGAAAGTCCGGAATCCAGACCGCGTGGCGGCGCGACTTGGAGAACTGCGCCGAGTCGAGCAGCAGGTATTCGTTGGCCGGGACGTCGTGCGGCAATTGCATTCCGCAACCGAGCAACATCGCCGGCCAGATGATGGTGTGGAACGGGATGTTGTCCTTGGCCATGAAGTAGCGGTGCTCCGCCTCGGGGTCGTCCCACCACTTGCGCCACGCCTCGTCGTCGCCCTGTAGCTGCGCCCAGTGGCGCGACGCCGAGTAGTAGCCCATCACCGCCTCGAACCAGACGTAGATGCGCTTGCTTTCGTAGCCATCGCGCGGAACCGGGACGCCCCACTCCAGGTCGCGCGTGATGGCGCGGTCCACAAGGCCTTCCTCGAGCCAGTTGCGGGTGAATTTGAGCACGTTCGACTTCCAATGGTCTTTGCCCTCGGAGAGCCACTCTAGCAGCTGCTCGCGGAACGCCGAGAGCCGGAAGAATAGATGTTCGGTCTCACGGAACTCGAGCGGTACGTCGGGGTTCAGCTTCGGGTGCGGGTCGATGAGTTCATCCGCGTCGAGCGTCTTGCCGCATTCATCGCACTGGTCGCCGCGCGCGCCGGTCGACTTGCAGTGGGGACAGGTGCCCTCGACATAGCGGTCGGGCAGGAACTGCCCCGCCTTCGGGTCATACGGTGCGGTGGTGGTGCGCGGCTCGATGAAGCCCGCTTCATCGAGCCGCCCGAGAATCTCGTGCACCACCGCCTCATGCTCGGGCGTGTGCGTGTGGGTGAACAGGTCGAACGAAATCCCCATCTGCTCGATGGAGCGCGAGTTGATTTCGTGGTAGCGCAGCGCGACCTCCTCCGGTTTGGCGCCTTCCTGCTGCGCAGTGACCATGATGGGAGTGCCGTGCATGTCGCTGCCGCTGACCATCAGCACCCGGTTACCCTTCAGCCGGTGGTAGCGCGCGAAGATGTCGGCCGGCAGGTAGCAGCCCGCCATATGGCCCAAATGTAACGGCCCGTTGGCGTATGGCCACGCGACCGCGACGAGGATGTGCTTCACGGTGGCGCATCCCTCCCGATATAAATCAGCCACGGGCGCCAGCGATGGGAGCGACAGCGCTCTTATCCCCGCGCGGCTGCCCGACCGTGTTTCGCATCGAGCGTGACTATACCGTCGAGGCGGCGCGACGGCTGCCACGGCTGCCCGCCGAGCACCCCTGCCACCGGCTGCACGGCCACCGCTTCACGGTCACACTCGCCATCGAGGGCGACACCGATAACGAGCAGCAGTGGGTCGCCGACTACTACGACGTCGATGCCGCCTACGAAGTGGGGGTCGGCAGCCTGATTGACCATAATTACCTTAACGACGTCGCGGGGCTGGAAAACCCGACGACCGAAGTGCTGGCGCGCTGGGTCTTCGAGCGGCTGGAACCAGCACTGCCGGGGCTGGTCGAAGTCATCGTTGCCGAAGAGGGCGATACGCGCTGCACCTACAGGCCCGGCTAGCCGCTGTCGCCCAAGTACGCGGCCAGCGCCGCGAGCGCCCGCCCGCGGTGGCTCACCGCGTTCTTCTCCGCCAGCGGCATCTCGGCGAAAGTCCGCTCGTCGCCTGCGGGGACGAAGACTGGGTCGTAGCCAAACCCGCCGTCGCCGCGCGGCGCACGAGTAATGCGGCCGCAGCAGCGGCCGCGGAACTGCTGGCGGCCGCCGTCGGGCAGCAGCAAACCGAGCACGCAGTGGAACTCGGCGCTGCGCTCAGCCCCGTCGCCGAGCAGCGCCAGCACGCCGGCCGGGCCGATGGTGTCGTAAGCATAGCGGCTGTAGACGCCGGGGAAGCCGCCCAGCGCGTCGACGAAGAGCCCCGCGTCGTCGATGAGCAGCGCCTCGCCCGCGTGGCGCTGCGCCAGCCACTCGAGCCCGAACTCGACCACCTCTGCGAGCGTCACCGCCTGCACCTCCGGGTATTCCAGCGCGCGCTGCGTGACCGTGTGGCCCGCCGGCTCCAGCGCCGCCGCCAGCTCGCGCACCTTGTCTGCGTTGGAGGTCACCAGCCCCAGTTCCATGCCCCCGCAGCAGCGGCCGGTTTTAGCCGCTGTCCATGGCCGGCAAGCGGCTCGGGCGGCGAAGGGGGAACGCCCCCGCAGGCT
>Ga0208879_1001147_pt1 | contig 25517 bp, 26 predicted proteins | sample Knorr_S15_td_Bot_FD_185605 | JGI IMG/M metagenome (GOLD analysis project Ga0208879, IMG submission 185605) | Marine microbial communities from Southern Atlantic Ocean transect - Knorr_S15_td_Bottom_ad_5009_LV_A (SPAdes) (version 2) | ecosystem: Environmental > Aquatic > Marine > Oceanic | place...
GGCGACAGGGTGGTTTCACGGACCATTCTCCGGAGAGGTTCGTGCTCGCGGACCCGGCGTAATCGTAGATCTGGATAGCTAACCATTTGTAGGGCTTCCTTCTTCAATGTTTTTGGCTTCGGCAAAATGGGTTACCAGGGCGCTAACCAGGCCTTCTACGGTGTGTTCGGCGGCTACCAGATCGACGCGCAGGCCCAATTCCCGGGCGGTGGCGGCGGTGGTGGGACCGATACAGGCGATGCTGGTCGCGTCCAGGGCGGCCCGGTCACCGTTCAGCATCTCCACCAGATTGCGTACCGTGGACGAACTGGTGAATGTCACCACGTCCATCCCTTGGGAAAGGGCTTCACGGGCCTGGGCGTCGACTCCGGTGGTGGGGACTGTGCGATAGGCGTCGACCCGGTCTACCAGAGCCCCGGCCTGTGTGAGCCCCGTGGCCAGCGCATCCCGGCCGATATCCGCCACCGGCAGCAATACCGGCACGCCGGTCCAGTCAAAACTTGACAGCTCTTGGACAACGACTTCGGATATAGGCCGTGTTGGAACGAAATCGGCGGCGATACCCCGGAGGGCCAGAGCATCGGCGGTAGCGGGGCCGATCGCGCCCACCTTAACGCCTCCCAGTGCCCTGGTGTCCAGACCTTGATGGTCCAGCCGGCCAAACACGGCATCGACGGCGTTACTGCTGGCGAAGATTACCCATCGGTAATCCTTTAGCTTGGCGACAGCCTCGTCCAGTTGGGAGTAATCTTCCAGGGGCGCCGTCTGTATGGCGGGAATCTCAAAGGTCTGGGCGCCCAAACTTTCCAGTAGCGACCGGAACTTTGACGCCTGGGTACGGGAGCGGGTTATAAGCACCTTCTTGCCGAACAGAGGCCGGCGGTCGAACCAGGCAAGCTCCTTCCGCAGGGAGACCACCGGGCCGATGACGGCGATAACCGGCGGTTGGATCCCGGCCTCCCGGCCCTTTTCCAGTATGTCTTCCAGGCATCCGGTGACGGTGGCCTGAGCGGGCCAGGTGCCCCACTGAACCAACGCCACCGGGGTATCGGCGGGCACACCCTCTTTTCCGAGGGTGTCTAGGATAGACTCCAAGGCAGACCAGCCCATCAGCACCACCAGGGTGCCGCCGGTGCGGGCTAGGGCTTGCCAATTGACCGAGGTTTCCGGTTTTGCGGGATCTTCGCTACCGCTGACCACGGTAAAACACGTGGATATTCCCCGATGGGTCAGAGGGATTCCAGCATAGGCGGCCGCGGCGATGGCCGAAGTGATTCCGGGCACCACCTCAAATGGAATGTCTTTTTCGGTTAAGGCTAGGGCTTCTTCTCCTCCCCGGCCAAAGACGAATGGGTCGCCGCCCTTGAGGCGTACGACAACATTTCCCTCGGACGCCCGTTCGATCAGCAGTTCGTTGATCTGGTCTTGGTTCAGCTCCTGGCGGCCCCGTTCCTTGCCCACGAAGATCCGCTCGGCCGAAGGGGGGGCCGACTCTAGCAAAGACGGGTCCAGCAGCCGGTCGTAGATCACCACCTGGGCTTGCTCCAGACAGCGCAAACCTTTCAGCGTAATCAAACCAGGGTCGCCGGGACCGGCTCCCACCAGATACACTTTCCCAGGTGACTTAGTCGAGATTTTCAAGCCTCCGAACAGGGCCTAAGACTAACTCCTCTCCCATGAAGGTTGAGGAGAGCGGTATCACCCCCATCCTAACCTTGCCCTGGATGGGGGAAGGAATCACGCTTAACTTAGGGTTCTACCTCGGACCATTCGATCTCCAGAAGCGGTCCGCCGCCGCGTTCCACGACCGCCAGATGGGCATCGGTGGCCAGTTGCAGTGGGTCCATGGTTAGGCCGTCGATCTTGGCGCGAAAGGCTTTTTTGCCATCGGGCGAGCTGAGGAAGATGGTCATGTAGAGAATATCTCCCTCTGCTCTGGCGTAAGCGCCCATGGGTAACTGGCAACCGCCCCCCAATTTTTCCAAAAAAGCCCGTTCCGCGGTGACCGCCAGCCGAGTGGTGGTGTGCTCTATGACGCGTAGCATATCCTGCATACGGTAGTCTTCGGCGCGTATCTCTACTGCCAGAACCCCCTGACCGGGCGGAGGCACGAACCGTTGGGGGGACAGATATTCGGAGATGTGCTCGGTCAAGCCCAACCGGATCAAACCGGCGGCAGCCAGAACGGCGCCGTCATAGTCGTCTCCTTGGGCTTTACTGAGCCTGGTATCCACGTTGCCCCGGATGGGTAGGACGGTGGCCTGGGGGCACAAGGTATTCAGCAACACACGGCGCCGGGGACTGCTGGTGCCGATGCGGGCCCCCTCGGGCAATTGGGCTAACTGGCAGTTCCAGCGGTTCACCAGGACGTCCCGAGGGTCTTCCCGGCGTAGCATGGCTCCCAAGACTAGGCCTTCGGGAAGGGTGGTCGGCAGGTCTTTCAGGCTATGGACCGCCATGTCCAATTCGCCGTCCAAAAGTAAACGTTCGATCTCCTTGACGAATATGCCAAGGCCCATCCCTTGCAGGGGAGCTTCTTTGTTGATGTCCCCCTGTGTTCGGACGATGACGACCTCGAATTCCCGATCGGGGTATAGCTGACGAAGCCGGACGAGCACCTGTTCGGCCTGAATCAATGCCAGTTTGCTACCCCGGCTGCCGACCTTTATGACTTTGCTGGAGACCAACTAAGCTTGTTCCATAGTAGATACGCCAGAAAGCACTTCGGAACCGGCGCCGCATCTCTTGGCGCTGCAACTTTCCAGGTTCTGGCATAAACCCGGCGCGTCTGGATCGGTCAGGCGGATGAGTAGGCTGGATAACGCTTGGTCTTCGTGACCTGTTTGGGCCAATCGTAGCAATTCGGAGGTGATACAACACTGCCATCGCTGGGGGTCGATGGTCAGCTCCCGCTTTTTCACTTCTTCCCTGGCCAAGGAGAGCACACCGGCCAGGTCAGCCCACTCCAGCACTGGGTCTTCGGTCAGGGCCTCCCGCAGTTTGCGGGCAAGGGCCGGGCTGGCGCCCCCGGTGGAGATGGCCAGAGTAACCTGACCGCGCTGCACGATGGCGGGAGCGATGAAGGTGCACTGTTCCGGGTCGTCCACCACGTTCATCAGGACACCCAGACGTTCAGCTTCTTGGAATATTTCGTGGTTCACTTGCCGATCGTTGGTGGCGGCGATGCTCAGGAAAGCGCCCTCCAGATCCCCGGCTTGGTATTCACGGGGCTGCCACTGGAAGTCGCCCCTATGGGCCCAGTCTTGAAGGTTTGGTGTGACAGTCGGGCTGACAATCGTGATTCGAGCTCCGCTACTCTGCAATTTGGCGATTTTATCCTCGGCGATGGGACCGCCGCCGAATACCAGGCATTTCTTGCCGGTCAGATTTAGATAAACGGGATAGTAAGCCGGCACGTTCTAACCCCTTTGCGCCAGGGGGAAGGCGCGTGATCCACGGCATCCTGGTATTGGTCGTACTCGGGCACGAAGTAACGCACTCGAGTTTTCTTGTATTCGCGGCTGCTGTAAAGCAGCAACCGCTCGGTGATCCCGGTGGCCTCGCTGATCTCCCGCTCAATCTCCTCACAACCCTCGGTTGAGGTGGCGTGGACCATGGTGAAATGAGTGTAGGGCCAGTCAGGGAAGGTGGGTCTTTCGTAGCAGTGGGTAACGGCGGTGTTTTGGGCCATGGTCATGCCAACCTCTTCGGCCCGCTCTTCGGGCACCTTCCACACGATCATGGCATTGGCGCTGAATCCGGACCGCCGATGGTGTAGGACCGCGCTGAACCGGCGCATGAACCGCCGGTCTTGGAAATCCTGGACGGTGGCGAACAACTCATCGGTAGTTTTACCCAAGCGCTGGGCCATATCGTCGAAAGGCCGAGGGACCAAGGCGAGGTCTTCCTGGAGTTCTCGAATCGCCGCCTTGTCGTCTTCTGTTATCGGAACGGCCTCGTTCCAGCCGGTTCTTTCCGAGCCGGAGTAGCCGTCGGGGCTGTAGTTGACCGACGATCCCTTCTGTTTGACCATATCGAAGTTGACGCCGATCTTGAAGAAACGGATGGTGGGCATCATGCGATAGCTGAGAGCTTTGGTATCTTGGCCCATCCGTTGAACGGTGGACCCCAGGTCGTGGTCATGCGGGACCGCAAGGGTGAACCACAGGTTGAAATAAGAGCCATCCCGGGCATAATTATGACTGACACCGGGATGCTTATTGATGCGCAGGGCGCCCTTATTCAGTTGTTCCGGTTCAAAGGCCATGGCCACCAAAGTCGTTTTGTAGCCCAAGCGCCGGGTGTCGAAGATGGCGCTGAGCTGGCGCAGCACGTTCTTCTTTTTCAAGTCGGCCAGCCTATCTATAATCTCGCCTTCGTCGATGTCCAGCTCATTGCCCAGTTCCAAGTAGGGACGGTCGACGAGAGGAAATTTGCTCTGAATGATGTTAAGCAGCTTCCGGTCGGTTAGGTCCATGGCTTTGGTTAAGACCTCCTTGAAAAATCGTGAACGGAGATATGGGGAACGAAATATCGTGAGCTAAGTTCCTGAGAAAAATTAAGGCCTTTATCCTGTTTGAACCGATTGGGTCTCGTACGATTCGGCGACTCCCACCATGACCCGGTCGGCGAGCTCAAGGATGTGGCTCCAGGACTTAGGGTCGGACGAGTCCAACACCATGGAACGAAAGAACACCAAAGCTTCCAGGGTGTCCTTCAGAGAAACCCCTTTCTCCGACATCTCGGCGCCGTATTCCCGGCCTAAGACATTAGACTCGGCCAGAGCTTCCTGGCGTTGGCGGCGTACTTGCGGCTCGTGAACCAGCAGAGTGAGCATCCGGCGTCCAAACAGACGCATCCGGTCCCGTCCGTCCTCCTGTACACTCTGGTACCAAGGCTGCCGGATCACGGATTCCCCCTGCAAACGCCGGCGTATCAGCCGTAACGCCGACCCTTCCACCTCGTATTCCGGCGTCCGGCCGGCGTCCGTCCGGGCCGTGTTGGTGAAAGACATCACATCTTCGCTCAAGAAGCGGCGATGGCCTCCGGGCGTCCGGTACACTCGCAGGTGACCGTTATCGGCCCATTGGCGGAGCGTCGCCTCATTCACGTCCAACAGACGGCAGGCGTCGCGCATGGTGAGCCATTTGGATTTTTCTTGGGGGGCTTCGAGCATGAAAATCTATAGAAACCTATAGAAACTTATAAAGTAAAGCCGCAACGTTTTGAGACTATCATAGGGATAGATTAGCGTCAATGCGAGGGCTCATGCAAATCTCTGGACCTCGCAGGTAGCGCCTTTATCGTTGGGAATAGAGTCTCGTGCTATAGTGGATATATCGTGAGATTTTTCCGCATGGATAGAAGCCAGGTTGATCCGAAGCGAGAGCTATTCCGTAAATTGCTGCGGAATATATCGTCAGAAACAGTAATACGCGCCATGGAGCAGGTGCCCCGAGAGCCGTTCGTGCCTCAGGACAGCCGCCACATGGCCTATCTGGACTTGCCCCTGAGTATCGGAGAAGGTCAGACGATCTCCCAACCCTATATCGTGGCCATGATGACCGAGGCCATGGAACTCTCCGGCGGTGACAGAGTGCTGGAGATTGGAACCGGCAGCGGCTATCAAACAGCGATTCTTTCAGCGCTGACGCCCAGAGGGCGGGTAGTCACCATGGAAAGAGTTCCAGCCCTGATGCAACAGGCTCGCCAGAGGCTTCAAGAGTTGGGCTATCGCAACGTGGAAGTACAACTGGCCGACTCCTCGCTAGGCTGCCCATCCAAAGGCCCATACGATGCCATCATCGTAACTGCCGCGGCGCCTCGACTGCCTGAATCCTTGATCTCCCAACTGGCGATCGGCGGGCGATTGGTGATTCCGGTAGGGACATTGTCCCAACAAGAACTGGTTCAGGCCCGCCGCACGGATGAAGGGTTGTCGTTGCGGGTGCTGGGTCCCTGCCGGTTCGTCCCCCTACTAGGGGCGGAAGCCTTTCCCCTGCCTTAGACGCCCGCGCCGGAATATCAGCCACCCGCCTTTAACATCAACTGTTCGATCGATCCGCAAAATTGATGGTCGTCCGGTCTTAGGTTCTGTCGATCCGGCTATTGGGTCATGCCTGCCTCTCCAAATGCACTGGCTCCAAACAATCATTCCCGTGGCTAGGCGAGCAGTTGGTGATGGTTAGGGATAAAATGCCCTAAAGTGAGCCTAATCGGTCTAAGTTTACGCCTGGAGAGGCAGGTCCCCGGTGATATAATCCTAGGTGTGGCACGTACCTTATCGTGCCTAATCTTAGCGACGATCGCTACTGACCGGAGTAGCATTACAAGATGTACTCGTTCCTGGCTCGTTTTGGATTGGAAGACCAAGTATGGTTGGCGCCGGCGATGTTCGCAGCGATTCTGCTGGTTTCGTTGCTCGCGGCTTGGATTTTCCACAAGCTGATATTCCGCTTAGCGCTCCACCTCTCTCAATGGACCCCCTCGGATCTGGCCTCTAGGATGATGCTCGCCACCCGTTGGCCTCTCACCCTAGCGATATTGAACCTGGGGGCCTATCTGGCAGTGACCATAGCCCTTGGAGTGCCGGGGCCCCCCGCCGTCAAGGTGTTTGGCTTTTTTGGGATCCTTCTGGGTGTTGTCGCCATGGTTGGCGTGGTATCCCGGGGGATCGACTGGTATCTGGAAACCCTGGCGTCACGTACCCAGCAGGTCATAGACGTCAAGCTCTTTCCCTTGTTGCGCCGGGCCGCGGTGGCCTTGGTCTACGGTATCGGCATTCTGCTCATCTTGGACCTTTTAGGAATCTCCATCAGTCCTCTGATCGCCGGTCTGGGATTGGGAGGCCTGGCGGTGGCGCTGGCCATTCAGCCCACGCTGGCCAATCTGTTTGCCGGTACTTACGTGATGACGGAAGGGGTAATCTCGCCGGGAGACTACATCGAGCTAGAAAATGGCATCACCGGCTACGTCGTCGAAGTGGGCTGGCGCAGCACGCGGATACGGAACTGGAAAAACAATTTGGTAGTGGTGCCCAACAACAAGTTTGCCGAGACCATTATCACAAACTACGCGCAACCGACGCCATCGGTAAACGTGTGGTTCAAATGTGGCGTCAGCTACGACAGCGACCTGTACCGGGTTGAAACTGTATGTAATGAGGTTATGGACGAGGTTCTGGAGTCGAGCGAACATGCGGTCAAAGAGTACGGTAAATATTTCGGATTCGATAGCTTTGGTGATTCCAATGTGATTTTCTGGCTGTTTGTGCAAGCCAAGGACCGTTGGGGCAGTTTCGTCGTGCAGACAGAATTGATGCAGAAGTTGCACCAGCGTCTGAAATTTGAAGGCATCACGATCAATTACCCGATTCGGACGCTCCAGTTTCCCAAAGAGTGGGGTCCGGAGGCGATGGAAGCTAGGCCCGGAGTACGTACGGCGTCTCGCGTGAATGGCCGAGGTACCCTGCGCCGAGGGCGGCGGCGGAGGGCCCGTGATGTTTACGCACCCCATGATGACGGCAACGGCTGTGATGTGTCCGGACCCGGCGCAGCGTAGACGCTTCGACCACGGGGCCACCTGGAATCGGTACCGTACTGACGGTATATTAAGCAGCGAAAGAATCCTGCTCCTTGCTACCTGAGTGGGCAGTAGCTATAATTTAGTCGGTATCGCCCTTAGACTGGGCCTGTAGCTCAGGCGGCTAGAGCGCGGTCCTGATAAGACCGAGGTCGATGGTTCGAGTCCATCCAGGCCCACCAAAGCGGCTTTCTAGGCACGAAATGACGGCCAAACGCCCCGGTGATGCAACGTTATATGGTCGTCAACAAGGTTACTGACCTCGGTCTATCTGACATTTGTCTGCGTGATGCGGGGAAGGGATTCCTCATAAGTTTGAGGGCTTCCAACCGGTATTCTCCGAACTACCTCGAAGGCCTTGAGCGGACCCTGGCCCTCGTCACTCTCTACGCCGAGGAAAGGGGTTGGCCCAACGTCCCTTATCTCACCACGTCCCACATTGAGGAGTACCTGGCCTATTTCCAAGAGAGGCCTATCTACTTCGGAGAGCGGTACAAGACCAACTCCCGGACCCCTTCCCAAGGCTACATCGAAGTCCAGTACCGCCGGCTCAAACGGTGTTTCGGCTGGCTGGTTGAGCGCGACCATATTAAGCGGAACCCGCTGGCCTTGATCCCTCATTCTCACGTCGACGAAAAGGTCGTCGCCACTGTCGCTCAAGACGACATGATGAGGTTGCTCGAGTTGGTGGATCCGCGAAGAGCACGGAATCGGTCAGAGGTATTCCGATTCACCCGGGACCGGGCAGTCCTTTACGTCCTGTGGGACACCCCAAGCCGCCGAAACGAAATCGCGGGCCTGACCGTCAACGATGTCGACTTGGACGCTGGCGCCATCCTTGTGATGGGCAAGGGACGGAAACAGCGGTGGATGCCCGTCGGCTCGACGGTGCAGGAGCTCCTCTGGGGATACCTTCAGGTGAGGGAACCGCGGGCCCACCGTGAGCCGGCGTTGTGGGTGTTGGAAGGCGGCAGGGGGATGCAACCGAACTGGCTCTACTTGATGCTGAAGCGGCTGGGGCAAAGGGCTGGCGTACCGAACCTCCATACGCACCGGTTTCGCCACACCTACGCGATCAACGCCCTAGAAGCTGGGATGAACGAAAGAGAACTCACTGTGAACATGGGGACGAAGCGGATACCTGATACCTACTTCCGGACGCTAGGCGAAAAGGCTGTCGCCAAGAAACACCGGGAGATCTCGCCAGCGGACCGGCTGGAGCGAGTCCAGGTGAACCAGCAGAGGGATCGGGGCCCGGGGAAGGGTAGGGGGAGACTATAATGGTGCGGACCCTGTGCCTTCCCTACTCTCTCGGGGTCAAGGTCAATCTTAGAATGGGATGGGGACTATCCACCTCAGCACCACCTGGTCTCCCTGAAAGAATGTAAAGGTTGCCGTCACGGTCTTGCCCAAATGATGAGATATTAAGGTCCGTATCAAGTAAGAGCTGGTGGTACGGGTCCGAATCCCCATCGTACCAAACACCAAATATCTGCCCGGTGCAAAAGTCAGCATACACATATGCGCCTACCAGAGGCGGGATATCACGTCCCCGGAAGACATACCCGCCGATGAGTGCGCAAAAATTCTTGCGGCTGACTTCAACCAAGGGCGGCTCTAGGTTGTCTACGCAGCGATTATTCTCATCGAAACAATGGGTGCCTTCCATGATACTCCACCCGTAGTTGCGGCCCTTTTGGATCAGATTGATCTCTTCCCGCAGGTGGGCGCCAACGTCACCCAGCCACAGGTCGCCGTTCTCTCGATCAAACGAGAATCTCTAGGGGTTGCGAAGCCCATAAGCCCAAATCTCTTCCCTGACTCCGGGAGCCCCGACGAATGGGTTATCCGGTGGAATCCGGTATGCGTTGCCATCCGACGCTCCGGACACGTCGATACGAAGTAACGAGCCCCGCAAGGTGGACCGATCTTGCCCATTGCTTGAATTGGGATGACTCCGTTTCCCAGTACTGCCATCACCCACGGATATGTAGAGATAGCCATCGGGTCCAAAAGCCAATTGGCCACCGTCGTGTCCCGATACCCCCGGAATTTCCATGAGTACTATCTCGCTATTCGGGTCGGCCTCCATCGGGTCATTGGGCATGACCGAATAGCGGGACAACACCATCTGTTTGGGATTTCGGGCAGCATAATAGACGTAGAAGCGCCCGTTGTTTTTGTAATCCGGATCAAAAACCAGCCCGAGCAACCCTTCCTCGGCCGATGAATACATCTGGTCAGAGATGTCGAGAAAGACGTGAGATTCCTTGGTATCTTGGTCGTTCTCGAACACTAGGATGCGTCCCCTCAGCTCCGAGATAAAGATTAGGTCCGTGTCATCATATGGCTGTAGTAGGTTGGTCTGGAGACGAAAGCTTAGGTTGGGAAATGCTCGTTCCAATCGGCTATTGAATAGCGTAGATATCAACCTGAACGTAGGAATGTCGTCTGTGGAGAAGTAGGGCAATGATGGGTTGATCGTGTTCCCCGCGCCGTCAACAGCGTTGGTCTTGTTTGCACTGCTGCTCTTTGTGCGCCCCTGGCCAGGGATGAATGGTGGAGCGGCGACGGTGAAGTCAGCGCTGAATCTTCCATCACGCCCAACTTTGGCACTAGCCAGATGCTCCTCGTCATCATCTAAAACCCTGTCACCGTTGGCATCACGCCAGATATTGACGATGGTCCCGCATTCGAAGCCAATGCCCCCAACCGTCACCAGTTGGTCTACTTGACCTTCTTCGATGTCGAGAAAAACGTTTTGGGGAGAGGTCCTCCGGCCGCGCCGTGCAGGACAGGCCGCTACGACTTCAGCCGCCGCAGTAGGCATAGGCAGAAGTGTTGATACCGGAATGGGTTTCACGGTGGCTTTCGCCGTTGGCATCGGAGACGAAGTAGCTGAGGGGACTGCCGTTTCCGGTGGTTTCGGTACAAGTTCCTGGGTGGTGGCTGGGATGGCCTCAATTGTCGCAGAAACTGCCGCGCGGACGGTGGCGGCGATATCCGGCGTAGGAGTTACCGTGGTGGCGATTCATGGTGTTTGGGTGGGTTCGGCGGTACAAGAAGTTGCAGAAAGGGCCAGCAGAATGGCAACGGTGACGCCACGGAACACAGAAAGCCTCCGCCGCTGGATTTAGCGGCTCCAAGGTGCCGGTATACCAAAAATCCAGCCAGGCTTAGAACGCCCCCAGGAGCCGGGCCAGGATGGCTCCTAAGCCACCCAGCACCAAGATCCCGATGATGTTGGTCTTGGTTTCCAACGCGCCCAGTTTGTAGTGCATGTCTAGGACCAGCTTCCACAGTTCCCCGCCACCCTCGGACGTGAACTCTGGAAGCTGGGGATTCGGCGGTGTGTATCTCGGGCGACGCTTTAGAGGGTTCATCCCTACACCATCCTGGGGAGTTCGGCCGGCCACGCCGCTTGGAGTTCTGCGGGCGTAGTGTAACCGCTTAGATCAAAGGTTTGCGGAATATCTCTGAATGCCTGTAACCTTGCCTGCCGCTCTGGAGTAAACAAGGCTTCGATCTCAGCGGTTGCCTGTCCCTGGACCCAGATTCCTTTTCAAGCTGCCGGTTGCGGACTGTCCGGATGTTGTCCATGTGGATATATTGGGCCTTTAGCATATCCACCACCGGCCTGCCATCGTCACTCATCAGCCAAGCGCTCTTGGCTGGATCACCGTCTTTGGCGAACCGGAAATAAGTCCCGCAACACTCAACCAGTCTCTCTCTTTGGTCGGCATCCTCGACCAGATAGAATAGGTGATCGTAAGTAATCCCGTATAAACCTGACTCAATGATGTTGGTCCACGTCCAGTTGATTGCATCGTCCTCGCTAAAGCCAAACTGGAGAGCAAGAGAACCATAAGCTGGACTGGTGACCCTGTATCTTCCTTGGAGGTCAACCCAAGTTATGATTTTCAGCATTGTTTCTCTATCCTCAAGTTTTTACTGGTCACCGAAGCCAGCCACCATCGCCGTGTCTATATCAGTCTTGGTATTGTCGTGCAGGTAACTAAATAGAGTACACCCGCCAGCAACGACTGACCCATGGCCTATGATACCTATGTCAGCATTTCCCACAAACTCCGCCATTCCCGTCAGGGCGTAATTCGCACCTGAAAAGTCCGTCGCCCAAAGCATGTCTGTTTGCCCAACATCTCCCCCATCCGTGACACTCGTCATATTTCGACTAACTAGGATCGAGTGGGCCCCGCCATTCTGGCTGGGCATTATGCTGATGTTTCTCTTCGCGGTTAAATTACGCTGGGTTCCGCCGTACGGCAGAGAAGATTGGAATAGTATCTTGCTGCCCGCCATAACACTGGGCTGGTACTACGCGGCAGCTAATCTGCGCTTGATACGTTCGGCCATGCTGGACGTGTTGGACTCCGAGTATGTCAAACTTGCCCGGGCTAAGGGAGTGAGTAACACGGGGGTCATTCTGAAGCACGGATTACGAAACGCATTGATCCCACCCCTGACATTTGCCGGGGTGACCTTGGGAGCCCTGGTCACCGGTTCGCTGGTGGTCGAAACGGTATTTGCCTGGCCCGGTCTGGGCCGACTAGCCGTCGATGCCCTGTTTGCCTTCGATTATCCTCTCCTACAGGGTGTCGTAATCACCTTCACCCTCATGTATGTCACCGTCGCGGTCGCGGTAGACGTCCTATATGCATACGTTGACCCCCGTATTCGTTACGCCTAGATGGTTGGATAAGATATGGCTGCTGAAATCACTGGTATAGCCCCAAGTCCTGCAGGGCGGCTAACTCAACTAAGCGGGATCTACCGCAAGTTGCGGCGTTTGCCGATCATCCCGGTTGTCATCTTGACCGTGGTCGTTTTGTCCGGGTTGACGGCGCCCTTGATCTCTCCCCACGATCCGGAGAAGGGAAATTTGCAGGAAAGGCACATCCCGCCTTTCTGGTACACCCCGGAGTACGGCATCAAGACCGTGGTGGACCGGGTGACCATTGACGGCAGGTTGACCCAGATCGACCTGAGGAAAGGAAAAAGGGTAGATCCTGAAGCCCAATTGGGAGATAAGTTAGAGATATTGACCAAACCCGGCGGCAGCGCAAGATACATATTGGGGTCGGACAGTCTGGGCCGGGACGTGCTTTCTAGAATCATTTACGGAGCACGCATCTCCGTGATCGTGGCGGTGGTGACGCTGGGGATCGGAGGGACATTTGGCGTTGTCGTTGGATTGGCGGCCGGCTGGTACGGCGGCTGGGTTGACGAAGTCCTGATGCGCTTGGTGGACATCAAATTATCTATCCCGCTCATCCTTATAGCCCTTGTGCTTGTGATTACCCTGGGTCAATCCTTTGGGGTCATCCTAACAGTGCTGGCCATCTTTATCTGGCCTCGATTCGCCCGGCAAGTACGGGGTGAAGTTCTGCAACTGAAACACACGGACTACGTGGCGCTAGCTAAGATTTCCGGGGCTTCTACGCCGCGGATAATGTTCATCCACATCTTTCCAGGCACGATTAACACGTTGATCGTGGTGGCCACTTTACAAGTTGGAATCGTGATTTTGCTGGAATCCACCCTCAGCTTCCTGGGGGCCGGCGTTCCGCCACCCACGCCCGCTTGGGGATCTATGATCGCTGAAGGCCGCGACAAGCTGGCCGGCGGCATCTGGTGGTCATCCACCTTCCCCGGATTGGCGATAATGGTCACTGTGGTGGCCCTGAATCTGTTAGGCGACTGGCTCCGCGACACTTTGGATCCCCGTTTGCGACAGATGGAGTAATAGGCCGTTCGACTAGCTGGCGCCTGCGGCCATCGAAGCCGCAGGTTCAAATAGGGAAAAGTTAAGCAGAGGCGATTTAGCCTCTGCTTTTTCTTGGTCCGGCGGAAGTGTTCCACCGGGAAGCGTGGCCCCAACAATACCGGGGGAAATAAGCATGCCCGGGCGAATCTCCCCTTAAAACAGCGCTATTGGATTAACCGGAGACCCGGTCCCTCCCACGACACGAAGCGGGTTGACGGTGAGCATGAACTCGTAACGGCCTTCCTCGGCGCAGGCTTCAGCTAGCGGCTGCAGCAGGGCGTTGTCCAGCAGTCCGAGGCCGTAGGCGAAGATTGAGCCGTGCACCGACCAGGGAATGTCGTATCCGTTGGGTTCGAAATCCATCATGTCCCAGACCAGCAGGGAGCAGTCCGACTCCCGGATGAACTTGAGGCAAGAAGCATGCAGGCCCGCTCGTTGGCGGGGCTGGCCGGGCTCCGGAGGGGACCCCCATTGCGGATTGACCTCGTTCCAAGCGTCCCGCCCGCCATAGACGATCAACGCGTCACCTGGCTCCATGGTTATCCCTTGAGACTTGGCGACGTCCTCCAGGTCCCATCCGTGGATGGGCTCGTCTAATTTCACGAAGGGCTGCCCCCGGAACTTCGGAACGTCCAAAAGCACTCCCCGGGTAATGATTCCTTCCTTCCAGTGCTCTACCGAGCCCCAAGTCGCGCCGTCGAAGGTTATGACGTCGTCGGGGTTGCGTCCGTTCCACATCCCGTTGTGGTCCCAGACGTGGCATAGAGCATCCAAGTGGGTGGTCGCTTGGCCGTGATAGGAGATGCCGTAGAAATCGGTGGCGGAGCCGCCCGTGTCTTTAGCACCGCGTTTCATGAAGTGGATGGCCGGTGTGGGATTGTTTGGCGCCGGGGTTTTTGGGAACTCGCGGCTCAACGACACGGCGCGGCCGGTTTTTACCAGACGCGCGGCGGCGGCGCGTTTTTCGGGCGTGATCATATTGACCGCGCCAACCTGGTCGTCGTCGCCCCAACGCCCCCAATTCCGGTCCTTTTCCAGATAAGCTAGAACCTCATCTTTCGTGGGTATTCTCCGTTCCATTTACTTCACTCCTGTATTTGCGTGTTTCGGTGGCTAAGCCTTGTGAGTGTCCTGCCACTGGGCTATTTGTTGGATCGCCTGGGTATTCGGTCTTTTTCTCCAACAAGTTCGTTGAGTTTTTTTAAGGCGCTGACTGAGATGCCATGGAGGTTGGTCTTCGGCTGTTGCCGGCCTTTAACAGTCTGCGCCGCAATATCTCCTGGTCCGTTGAAAATCTCTGAAAACGATCCGTCTCCGTGAATTTGTATTCCTAGGTAGTAATCTGGCACATGGCTTGCTGGAAAAGTAAGGTCCATTTTCATAGTTGCTTTTATTTGCACCCGTCGTCCGTCGCTAGTTTCTCCGTCGTGGTATCTTTCGTTTTTCGTGAAGAGTTCAACGTCATACACAGCTTCGACGAGAGTTTCTCCCAAATCTCCCACCAGTCGTCCGTCGAGAGTGAATTTCTTTTTCGGGTGAGCGACGTGGAGTTGCTCTACGATCGCCAACAACTGCTTTATGGCGTCCGGAACCGTGATATCCATGTTGGCTCCTGGTAACTCGGCCTATCGGCACTAATGGCTGAGTTGCTTATTTGGACGACGTGACTAGAAGTTGCCCTTCGGTTCCAGGCCGAGCAGGAACTGGCCCGCGGTTTCCAAGTGTACTAGCCGCCCTTGGGCGTGTTGGGTGATGACGTGGATGTCTTGGAACAGCCGGTTGATCGGATTGGCGGGGAATATGGCGTTGGAGCCACTTAGGCCATAGGAGATATCGACGACCTGGGCCGCTTTGTGGATGGCGTAGGTGCTGGCAAGACGAAGCTGAATGCGCTCTTCATCGGTCAACGCGCCCTTCTTGCAGGCGCTCTCCCAGACCGCAGAGGCGCTTTCTTGAAGATAAGCCCGCGCCGAGCGCCAGATCGCTTCTGCTTCACCGATGAGCCGGTGGGTAGTCGGCTGGTCTTGCACCAGAGTGGTGGACCGAACCGGAGTTTTGGTGACTGCCAGGTCTATTATCGTACTCAAGCTGGCACGGGCGATCCCCAGGGCCACCGTGGCGAATCCCGAGCCGAACAGAAGGCTCCTTGGGATGACGTATATCGGACCGTCTTCCCGGATGGTGTCGGTTTGAGCGTACGATCGGGATTCGGGAATAAATACGTCTTCAAGTTCGAAGCTAAAACTTCCCGTGCCCCGCATACCGTTGACGTGCCACTGGTCCACGAAAGTCGCGTCCTTCTTGGGCATTAGCATCACCCGAAAAGATTCTCTTCCGGTGGGGGCGGTTTGATCTTGGCTCCACACAGGGACAAGCGCCGCGATCCAGGTGGCGTGGTCGCTGCCGCTGCTGAAGTTCCAATGTCCGCTGAGTTTGTAACCCCCGTCCACGGGAACGGCTTTGGAGGACGCCGTGGGAGGGCCGTTGGTAACGACAGCGCGTTTCTCGCCCCAGATCTCCTTTGCGGTTTGTTCCGGTATCCTGACGCAGTCGGTAGCGAAGACATTGTTCTGGTTGATGCACCATGCGGTGCTGCCGTCAGCGGCGGCGATAATCTCCAGGATCTTGCGAAAGGTCGGGTGGTCCAATTCCGCGCCACCCAGAGAGCGGGGCACGAGGAGTCTAAAGAAACCCTTGTCGGCGATCTCGTTAGCGAGTTCGGTGGGTAGCTGGCGGTCTGCTTCGATGCGGTCGGCGTTGGCTGCCACGTGGGAGGCCAATTCGCGGGCGGTATCAAGATAATATTCGGTGTCGTGTGGTGCTGTTGGCATTTTCCGTCCTATCTCTTTGATTCGGCGCCATCATGCACGTAACCGTGAGATCTAAGCGCCGTGATTTGGCGGCAGCTTTACTATGTTTAGGCAGCTACCGCCAGTATTGTCTAGCCAGCTGGATGCTCGTTCTGTGGAGCGATAGCGTCCCGTTTACTCCATAAGAATGAAATACTTTTTGACCCATTGCATCTTACATCCGGAGGGGCCATGGGGAAAAGCACTCTCCGTAAGAAGGTCCGGGATCGCGAGATGGGGCATCAAGCGTTCTACCCACTGCCACGTTTTCCATGGGGTCGCCGGGGCATCGGAACAGCAGTAGTCGTAAAGATCTGTTCGACGTATCCCAGTCTATCAACACGTGGCGTAGCTAAATCGCCATTGACATCAGGCGGCTATAGTATTAAATTCGAGCAAAATGCAGAGATGTGGAGACGTTATGGTTACTGCTATCAGCGATGAGATGTTTAGCGGTGAGGCCATCGCCGACCCTTACTCCTACTACGGCCGGATCAGGGAAGAGGACCCTGTCCATTGGAATGAGAAGTACGAGCTCTGGGTAATCACTCGCCACGACGACTTGGTCTGGATGACCAGGCACCACGAGTTGTTCTCCTCAGAGTTCTGGTCGAGGGACAAAAGATCGCCCTATCCGGCGATCGATGAATCTGACCTCGGCCTGTACCAATTCATGAAGGAGTTCTTCATGAATTGGTTCATCCAGCAGGATAGGCCGGTGCACACGGATCAACGAAAGGTGGTGCACAAGTGGTTTAACCCAGCCTCCATGGAAACGTGGCGCCCCATGGTCCAGAAAGTGGTCAAAGACATGCTCGATGAGGCCGATCAGAACGGGCGGATGGATGTCATGAAGGACTTTGCCACTCCGCTGCCCCTCTTTGTCATCGCACAGATGATGGGGATGCCCTTCGAGGACCGGAAATTCATCCGCTCCATGGCCGAGAAGCTTCTTTTCATCGGAAGAGGGGAAGCGGACCGGATGCAGCCCCTGACCGACGGGATCAAAGAGCTGATGGAATACCTGTCTCCCTTGGTGGCCCAAAAGATGGACCTACCGGTCGACGAGAATGACCTTCTCTCGGTGTTGGCCAGCGGTGAAAAATCCGGCGCCCTAACCAGGGACGAGGTGATAGCCGACGCCATCCTGCTTCTTCTGGCCGGACACGAGACTACGATCAATCTTATCTGCAACGGCACCCTGGCCTTTACGCAGCATCCGGACCAGTGGAAGCTTTTGAAAGACGCGCCGTTCCAGGACCCTGATACCATTGTAAGGGCCACGGAGGAGTGTTTGCGTTACGATCCGCCGGTGAAGTCGATCCAGCGCATCGCGTCGGAAGACGTGGAGATGGGTGGGAAGCTGTTAAAAGAGGGAGACCGGATCCGGTGGTTCATGTCCAGCGCCAACCGCGACCCGGCCAAGCACGAGAATCCCGACACCTTCGATATCAGCCGTTGGCCCAACACCCACGTGGCCTTCGGGTCCGGCATCCACCACTGCCTTGGCGCGACGCTGGCGAGAATGGAGGCGCAAGAAGCCTTCAAGGCTCTAGCCGAGAGGTACGATTCCATAAGCGTGGAAACCGATGAGTTCGAATATCAACCCAGCGTTACCTTCCGCTCCCTGAAGAGCCTGCCGGTTTCGCTGAAGTAGAGAGAGCAATGCCACGAAAGCTTAGAGTTTCCGTTGACCTCGCCATCTGTGTAGGGAACGCCATGTGTGAAACCTACGCGCCCAAGGTGTTTGTTCTCAATGACGACCGGCAGTCCACCGTAGCCGACTCAAACGCGGACACCTTCGAGAACATCATGGAGGCGGCGCAAGACTGTCCGGTTAGCGCCATAACCGTGATTGACGACGAGACCGGGGAAAAGCTTTTCCCTTAGCGTTTGTGTCGGCGCAAGTGTTCTGCTCACACAGCTGGAGCGGCTCAGTGTGGGAGGCGGCCGGTTTTGACGAATCGAGTGGGCATAGGACGTTAAACTATGCTCACGTGGCCGGTGTGACCGGCTCCCGCAGCCTCAGCAGGATTATACCCATGACTACTATCCATCCGTAGGCGGCGAGCATTCCAACGATCATGACCCCGCCGGCCAGGACAACCACCGGTTCCGGCGCGACGATCCATCCCACGATGATGGGCAGAGTCAGGAGACTGAAACCACCTGCGGCGACGGCCCCGAACATACCGAACCACCCGACCCACTTGGGCGCCACTGATGTCCGAAGGATGGCGAGTGAAAAGAGCCCGATTCCGATGCTGAAGAAGAGTTCGTGGGCGATAAGATCCAGAAGCAATCCTGTTTGGTACAAGGTGCTCGCCAGCACTTCTAGGGCGGGCCTGGTGGCTTCACTTGCCGCCACGTAGCGAGACCCCAGTTCATAAGCAAACGCCCTAAACATGATATTGGCGGCGATAAAAAAGAGACTCCCCAAAACCAACGCTAGTACCCCAACCCACAGCATGGCGCCCCACCGGCGAAGCATTTGGTAAAATCCCAAGGCGACGGGCAACCCAACGACGTGGCTGATGACTGCCAGCCAGTTGGCGACTAAGTAGGCCGTTGGGTCGGCGTTTACTTGTAACAGGTACGGTCCCATGTCGCCGGGGTCCCAGGGCGTGGCGACCGCGGAGACAACCAGCCATGCGACCCAGGTGACGCCATATAGGATGGCGCACACCCCGGTGAGCTTCACGAGGTTTGTCGCGGTTTCATCCATAAAATCGGCCGATACCCGTTGGCTTCGCGGAGGGTTGCCTATGGATCGATCAAGATCAGTTGATCTAGGATTTGGAAGCGTTCAGTCCGGCGGTCCGGGCGAACCCTTCTACTCTATGGATTCCCGGAGACACTTGAAGAAGTTGTCCATGATCATCCTGCCTACGCTCTCCATCAGGCGTTGACCTACGCGGGCGACCGGACCGCCGATCTGAGCGTCGCTGTCCACGCCGATGGTGGTTAGGCCTTCTCGCTCGTCCAGGGTAATCGTGGCCTCACCTTTCACGAATCCCATATTCCCGCTACCGTCGATCATTAGCCGGAACGACCGGTTAGGGTCCTTATCGAGCATGGATATCTTGGCGTTGTAAGTGCCCTTTACGGGGCCAACGCCCACCGTCATCGTTGCCGTGTACTCGTCCTGTCCAGCCGGCTCCAATCCGTCACAACCGGGGATGCAGCCGGACAGGGACACGGGGTCGGTCAAGGAATTCCACACTTTCTCGGCGGTGGCGGCAACCTCATAACTTCCGGTGAGTTTCATAAATCTCCTGTTTGGAAAAGGCTATAATCTTTCGTCGGCCAGGGTGAGCAGATTGAGCAGGGTCTGTGCGCCGTTGGCGCAGTCCTCCGGGGTGGTGAATTCCTCAGGCGAGTGGCTGATGCCGTTGACGCTGGGCACGAAAATCATCGCCATTTCGGCGATCTGGGCCAGAGCCTGGGCGTCGTGGCCGGCACCGCTGGGCAGCCGCTGTGACTCCAAGCTTGACCGGCCGGCAGCTTCTTCCACCATCGCTTGCATCGAATCGGCGATGGGGACCGACGATGTGAATCTTTGGCGATGGATCTGCATGGTTACTCCTTCGTCCGACGACACCCGTTCTACGGCGCGGCGTAGCTCGGTTTCGGCGGCGGTAAGCGCATCCATGGACACGTCCCGGAACTCCACGCTGATGCGGGCTTTGCCGGGGATGACGTTGGCGGCGTTGGGATGAGCTTCTATCGCCCCGGTAGTGGCCACCCGGCATATTTCATCTTCAGCCGCCATGCGCTGGACCGCCAACACCAGACGGGAGGCGCTTACAAGAGCGTCGTGCCGGTCCGGCATGGGTGTGGTGCCAGCGTGGTTAGCCATCCCATCGATCTCCACTTCAAACAGGGCCCGGCCGGTAATGCCGGTCACAACGCCGATGGGGGTGCCGGTTTGATATAGGGTGGGGCCTTGCTCGATGTGGAGTTCAAAGAAGGCGGCTAGCTCTCCCGCCGCCCGTTGGGCTTCGTCAACGCGGGAAAGGTCTCCCCCGATGTCGGACATCCTGCTGGCCAAAGTGACTCCCTCATCGTCGACGGCGGCCAAGTCTTCCGGCAGCAACAGTCCCGACATGGCCCGGCTGCCGAGCAGCCAACGGTGAAAGCGGGTGCCCTCTTCGTTGGTGAAGACCATCACTTCCACCGGGTGCCGTAGTGTTAGGTGATTGTCGGCCAAAGTCTGCGCGCACTCCAGGGCGGCCATTACCCCCAAGGCGCCGTCGTACTTGCCGCCGCTGGGGACGGTGTCGGCGTGAGAGCCCATGCCGATGGCGGGTAATCCGGCCACGGACCCTTCTTTCCGGGCGATGATGTTGCCCCCGGCGTCGATGCGGATATCCAAGCCTGCCTGGGTCATCAATGACATGATGTACCGGCGGCCGGCTACGTCGTCAGGAGAAAACGCGATACGCTGCATACCCTGGGGCGAGTCGCCGAAACGGCCCAACTCTTGCAGGGTGCGGTTTAACCGGGCGCCATCGATGGTAGGTTGAGTCATATCGTTAGGTCCTTTCGATCAGCCTGGGGAGTTACTAGCCCCTAGGCCCTGATTTCCTGCTTTTGACCGCTCCAGCCTTATGGCCCGCTCCACCAGTCTCCGATCTAATCCTCTTTGGGCCGCTAGGTCGATGTCCCGGAGGGAGGCTGAGTCTCTTCCCAACAGGGCGTTGGCAACCCCACGCACAGCGTACACCCCACCAATCCACGGCACAATAAGGATAGCCTCGTCGAAGTCTTCCCTGGGCCGCGATACTGTTCCCAGCCGTCGTAGGCCAGGCCCCATCGGCGGTAGGCTGTAATGTCTTCCGTGATCAATCCCACCGCTTGGTCAAGGTCCTGAACGGCCTGTTGGTAGCGTCCCGATCGGTGGTAGGCATATCCCCGATCGGCGTAGGCCAGCCCCGCCAATGGATCCAGGGAGATGGCGGTGTTTAGGTGTTGTATAGCCTGCTGGATCTTTCCCAGATTGAGGGCGATGTAAGCCCGGTTATTGTGCGATTGGGCGTGTTCGGGGTCCAGCAGGATGGCTTCATCTAGGTCGCGGGCCGCCGGTTGGAACTGGCCCAACTGAGCGTAAGCTGCGCCACGGCTGGCGAGGCTGAGGGCATTTTCCGGGTCAACCCGGAGGGCGTGATTCAGGGTTGTGAGGGCCCGTTGGAGTTGGGCCATGCCCCGATAGGCTTCGCCTAAGCGGTGATAGGGCGGGGCGAACTGACTATCGGCCTGGGTGGCGTTCTCCCAGTCTAGTATGGCCAGCCGGGGGCGGCCCAGCTCGGCGTAGACGTTACCCCGGCCGTAATAGGCTCTGGAGGAACCGGGATCACGCCTGATGGCCTCCCCATAATTCTCGATGGCTTGGGGTATTTGCTTCAGCGCGGCGTGGGCTTCGCCTCTGCCTAAGTAACCCTCCGCCACGTCTGGGTCTAGCAGGATTGCTTGGTTGAAATCTTCGATGGCTCGAAGAGGCTGGCCCAACCGGTTATACACGAACCCTCTGGAATAGTATGCCTGTACAAATTTTGGGTCCAACCGAATGGCTTCGTCGAAATCCTCGACGGATCGCTGAAGGTTGCCCTGAGCGGCATGGGTCGAGCCGCTGTCTTGAAAAGGACGGGCGGCGGCCGGATCGCGGTTGACCGGTTGGTCCAGGGAAATAATCGCCTGTTGCCCCTCCGGAACTTTTCCGGTCTGACAACCGGCGAGGATAAGGGCGCAGGCCGAAAGCAGAACCAATGTAAATAACCAAGTATGCTTCACACGGATTCGCCAATATGCCGATTTAACGGTGATGGCATGCCAAAGCCCCAACTAACGCCGCGCTCCGATCCGCTGAATCGTGTCTGCGAGAAGTGCTTGATCATAGCCAAGCCCGACGGCTTGTTCCAGGTCTTGCTGGGCGGCGGCGTCATTGCCAGCATGGGCGTTTTCCACGGCGCGTAGCGCATAAGCCTCTCTGTAGTTCCCGTCCAGACGGATCGCTTCCGTCAAGTCGTCCAAGGCCTTTTGACGTTGGTTCAAGTTGCCGTGGAACTTGCCCCGGTCGACATATATCGCGGCGACAGTGGGACTGAGGCGAATCGACTCGGCGTAGTCTCCCAGGGCCAGGTCTACTTGGCCCAGTTTGGCGTAGACATTAGCCCTTTGGTGGTAGTAATCCGAGAAAGTTGGCGTGATCCGTATCGCTTGGCTGTAGTCCTCGATGGCCTTGTCAGACTCACCTAGATCGTTGTGGAGATCGGCACGGGTGAGATACAACTTGGCGTCCTCAGGGTTAAGTTGCAGAGCCTGGCCGTAATCCTGGAGGGCCATCTGATATTCACCCAGATCGGCGCGGGCGTCACCACGGTTGGCATAAGCCTCGACGGACTGGGGGTTCAGCTCCAGGACCTTGCCGTATTCGGCGATAGCTTTGTTCAGCTTCCCTTGCTCCTGAAATTCCACCGCAGCTTTGTAGTTCGTTTCCTCCGCGGTCAGACTGGCGCACGCCGTTAGCGCTCCCATGGCGAGCAACATAAGCGCCGTCAATCGCAATAGACCCTTCACATCCACACCTCTTAAACCAACACTTTGAACCCGTAGCTTGGACTGTTCAAGTCTCCCTCACGGAACCGGGACATTCGCAGGGGAGAGATGTCTATGGTGGTGGCCTGGCCATCCAGCATCAGCTCTGCCATCAGCACGCCCACCATGGGAGATAGCTTGAACCCGTGGCCGCTGAACCCAGTGCAGATGTACAGACCGTCTATCCCCTCTACCCGGTCAATGATGGGATGAGAGTCCGGAGTGGACGTGTACAGTCCGGCATAGCCGGTGCTGAATTCGGCTTCTTCCATGACTGGAATCCGGCGGACCAGCCGGCTCCACACTTCTTGAATGAAGCTCTGGCTGGGCCTGGCGGCGTATATCTCCGGATCGTCCACCACTTGCTCAATGTTGCCGTTGCCCACCAGAGTTAGGTCGGCGCCTTCCGGACGGAAGTAGATCAGGTTGGCAATATCCGCACCGCCGGGATGGTAGGGAAGCTTGTCTACTGGGCGTTTAAGGTGTATCACCTCGTGCCGGGTGGCCTCCAGTGGCAGGTCTATTCCGTGCTCTAGTAGGAAGCGCCGGCTCCAGGGACCGGTGGCCACTACGGCCATGGGTGTTTCGATGCGCTCTCCGGCGGTGATCACCGCGGTTACTTTCCCAGAAGCAATCTCCACCGTGGTGGCTGGGGACTGTAGCCTTACTTGGGCGCCCAACTCACGGGCCCGGGAGGCGTAGGCGGCGGCGACGCCTGAAGGATCAGCGTGTCCCGACATGGGTTCATAGGCGATGGCGGCGCAATCTTCTAAGTTGAAGGCCGGGGCGATCTCGGCGGCGTCCTCCCGGCTGATGACGCTGGATCGAATACCAACTCGCTGATGCATGGCCACATTGGCGTGGAAGGCGTCCACGTCATCGTCGCCGGAGAAGATTAAGTACCCGGTTTCCACGAAGGCAGCCTGGTTCTCTACGCTGCCGCCGATAACCTGATCGAAGTTGCGGAATATCTCCAGGCTTTGCCAGGCCATCCGGGCGTGGACTTCGTTGGAGTAGTGCATTCGCACGGCCCCAGAAGAGCGGCCGGTGGAACCGGAGCCCAGCGACTCACGCTCCAACAATATCGAGTTGGTCAATCCGCAGGCGGCCAGGTTGAACAGTATGCTGCAACCCATCACCCCGCCGCCGATTATTACGGCTTCCGCGTTTGTAGTCATATGGTCAGCTTATCCAATTTCGATTTCCCACCCCGTAAAGGTTCCGAAGCAAGGACATCGGCGATTCTTTTCGGCATTTCCGAAGATAGTTTCACAATTATATGTCTTTCATAGGTCGACGAGTATAGATATCTATGCCAGGTTTTTATTCCAAATACCTGTCTTGCCGTCGCCATTGCCAGGTATATAATGGGCGCGAAGTTCCTTAAAACCACGAAGATCTTCGCATCAATTCTGATTTAACGGAGGCAAGTAGATGGGCGCGACAGATACAATCGTCAAGTGGATCGTCAACACAACGTACGAGGACATACCGCCCGACGCCATCCGAGTCGCCAATGAGTCGTGCTTCGACGTCATTGGGGTTATCCTGGCGGGTTCAGCCCAGCCGGTGGGTGACATCATCAAGAAATACGTCGCCGATCAAGGGGCGGCGCCTCAAGCTACGGTGCTTTCGTCGGGATCTCAAAGCTCCGTAGCCAACGCGGCCTTGGCCAACGGGACCATGGGCCATGCCCTGGACTACGACGATTTTGGCGGATTCGGCCATCCCACTGTCGCTATTTTCCCCGCCCTACTGGCCATCGGAGAGCACTCGGGAGCTACCGGACGAGACCTGCTGGAAGCCTATGTGATCGGGTGCGAGGTTGGGCTGGCGCTGCAACACGCCACTAAATACAAACAGATGGATAAGGGGTTCCACAGTACTGCGGTCATCGGCCGGTTGGCCTGCACCGCCGCCTGCGCCAAGCTGATGAAGCTAGACCATGGACAGACCGTCATGGCGCTGGGCATGGCTGGGTCTATGGCCAGCGGGTTGATCCACAACTTTGGCACCATGACGAAGCCGTTGCACGCCGGCCTGACCTGCCGGGATGGCGTGACGGCAGCCCAACTCGCTCAGCGAGGATTGACTGCCGGAGAGCAGATCATTGAGCATCCCTTCGGTTTCGCTACCACCGTTCTGGGCGAGGGCATCTACGACTTGGATGAGATGGCGGAAAATCTGGGTAAGCCATACCGGGTTCAGGACGCTTTGATGATTAAGAAGTATCCCTGCTGCGGCGGCAATCACGCCATGTTGGATAGCCTGTTTAGCCTGATGCGGGACAACGATTTCACCTACGAAGACGTGGCCTCGGCCGAAGTCGACCAGTCTTACTACTCGGTGGTGATGCTTTACCAGGACCCTGACGACGAACTTAAGGGGAAATTCAGCGCCAAGTTCAACGTCGCGGCGGCTCTGGTGGATGGGGAAATCGCCGTTGACACCTTCACTCAAGAAAAGATAGCCGACTCTACTATCAACGAAACCATGGGCAAGGTTCGCACGCGGGTTATGGCCAAATCCGAGGAGATGCTTACCAGGTCCGATGACGGACATAAGATTAAGATCACCTTGAACGACGGGCGGGTATTTGAGCACGTCACCGCCAGGGCCGACATCCTGGGCAGCCAGAAGAATCCCTGGGGCTTTGAGAGCATCAAATCAAAGTTCCAAGAAAACGTTGCCCTGGTGCTTTCTCAGGA
>Ga0208879_1001153_pt1 | contig 25414 bp, 20 predicted proteins | sample Knorr_S15_td_Bot_FD_185605 | JGI IMG/M metagenome (GOLD analysis project Ga0208879, IMG submission 185605) | Marine microbial communities from Southern Atlantic Ocean transect - Knorr_S15_td_Bottom_ad_5009_LV_A (SPAdes) (version 2) | ecosystem: Environmental > Aquatic > Marine > Oceanic | place...
AGCAAGCGAAGGCATCGAAGCCTTAACCGTCTCGTTAATGAATGCCTACGCCAGTGGCATTCATGAGCAACGAGTTCGCGCTATTGCCGAAAGAGTAATGCCCAATATTCCGGTGTCCATCTCTTCCGAGGTCGTGCCCGAGATGTATGAGTACGAGCGAACTGAAACAACCGTCGTTAATTCTTACATTCGCCCCGTAGTCTCCACCTACCTGGAGAGTTTAGAAGGCGAGTTAAATCGTCGAATGAATAATGTGCAGTTGCATATCCTACGTTCCGACGGTGGCTTGGCTTCAGCAGAAGCTGCCAAAGCAACGCCGGTTAATTTATTGATGAGTTTATTGATGAGTGGTCCAGCAGGCGGGGTATCGGGTGCGATATGGATCGCGAAACAAGCCGGCTTTACTGACCTCCTGACTTTTGATATGGGAGGGACCTCGACAGACGTTGCACTGATTCAGAACGGTGTCCCCCAGACTCGGCGAGAAACCCGTGTTGGCGATGTGACTGTTCGCTCGTCGTCAGTTGACGTCCGATCGGTGGGGGCTGGGGGTGGCTCAATCGCTTATGTCCCGGAATTGACCAAAGCCTTACGAGTGGGCCCAAAAAGTGCCGGCGCAGAACCTGGGCCTGCAGCCTATGGGAAAGGCGGCATGGAACCCACGGTCACTGATGCCAATGTTGTACTGGGTTATCTCCCAGCGGACGCGAGACTCGGCGGAGAACTGGCAATTGACCGAAAACAAGCCGAACAGGCGGTCGCTATAGTGGCTAAGGGGATGGGTTTGTCGTTAAAGGAGGCTGCCGAAGGGATCATCAACATCGTTAACGAGAACATGTTTGGGGCACTGCGACTGGTCTCTGTTGAACAAGGTTTTGATCCGCGTGACTTCGCCCTGGTGGGTTTCGGCGGCGCCGGCCCCCTTCATGCTAACGCGCTTGGCAAGCTGATGAATTCGTGGCCGGTCATCATTCCGCCCGGTCCCGGTGTGCTTTGCGCTTACGGTGACGCGACTACCCGTGTTCGCGACGAAGCTTCCCGAACCTTTGTACGACGATTTTCCGAGACCAGTAATGATGAGGTGTTGTCTGCCCTCCAGGAACTTGCAACGGCTGCGGCGCAGACTCTCCACGCCGAGGGAGTGCCTGAGAGTGAACAAACCACGCTGTATCAAATCGACCTGAGGTACGCTGGACAAGGAATGCGACTAACGGTCGACGTGTCGCCTGAAGATTTCAAGAAAGATGGCCTAGATGGCCTAGGTCGACGCTTTGACAGAATGCACGAACAATTGTTCACCTTCTCACTCGATACCCAACGGGAGCTTTACAACTTACGCGCCCTCGTTCAAGGACGCGAAAGCTCGGCAACCGCACGGCGACTCCCCGAAGGCGGTGGCGACCCCCAGCGCGCCGTTTACGCTCAAACCAATATCTTTGTCGATGGGCGTGATCATGGCGCAGTGATTTATGATCGATCGCAGTTTAGACATGGCGATCGAATTGTGGGCCCAGCCATTGTTACTGAAATGGACTCAACCACCCTGATCCTGCCGAACCATGCCGGTGACGTAGATGGCGTAGGGGATATTCTGATTAATCCGATCAACGTGTAGATATCGGGACTCTTAAACATGCCAGCACAACTGATACAAAGCAATACGAACCCGTTTCAGCCTGTCACCGTTGATCCCATTACGCTAGACATCATCGAAAATGCCTTACGTAATGCGCGAACAGAAATGGACGCGGTGCTGTTTAGGACCGCCATGTCACCGGGCATACGCGAACAACACGACGCGTTTCCTATGATCGCTAACCAGGAAGGAAAAATGGTGGTCGGACAGTTCGGATCATTCTTCTGGGGCTTTCAGCAAGGTTACGACGGCACCATTGAAGAAGGCGACATTTTTCTGACCAATGACCCGTACACCTGCAACGGTGCTATCAGCCACCTGAACGATTGGTTAATGATGATGCCCATCTACATCGATGGACGAATCGTGGCCTGGGCTGCGATGTTCGGACACATGACCGACATCGGTGGCAAGGTGCCTGGCAGTCTGCCGACCGATGCGGCGCAAATATTTGAAGAAGGCATTCAGATTCCCCCGGTCAAAATCTATCGCAAGGGTGAACTGAACAAAGAAATTCTGGAGATGATTCTTCGAAATTGTCGCCTCCCGGAATGGAATCGCTCAGATTTCAATGCGGTGGTAGCGGCGCTTCGCCTGGCTGAGCGACGCATTGTTGAAATGGTCGAACGCTTTGGAGTCGACCCGCTGATATCGGCAATGCAAGAGATGTTGGATCGAAACAAACGCGCCATGGGCTCCATTCTTAACATGGTGATTCCGGAATCAAAACAACACTTTGTTGACTATATCGATGATGACGGAATGGGCATGGGTCCGTATAAGATCGAATGCACCATGTGGCGCGAGGGCGAAATGGTCATTTTTGATTTCGCGGGGACTGATCCGCAGTCCATCAGCTCGGTCAATTTCCTCTTAAATGAGGAGATGTTCAAAATGTTTCTGGGCGCATTTTTTATTAACCTTTTTGACCCGCAAATACTTTTTAATGATGGCTTTTATGATCTTGTCGACGTCAGGATTCCCCGCGGATCTATACTGAAGCCGATCCGGCCTGCGGCATTGAGTTCACGGACGCATATGCTAGCCCGCATTTTTGACGTCATGAGCGGCCTGCTCGGTCAAAGCTCACCAGATGCGTTGTGTGCTGCCAGATGCGTTGTGTGCTGCCGGTTTTTCTGACAGTCCACACTTTATGTATTCCGGTTATGACAAAGAAGGTGAGTGGTATCAGCTCTATCAGATCGGATTTGGCGGAGTTCCCGGGCGTCCCGCTGGCGATGGCCCGGACGGCCATTCACTGTGGCCCGCCTTTACCAACGTACCTAACGAGTTCCTGGAAGCATACTTTCCATTGCGGATTGTTCAGTATGAAACGATTGTCGATAGTGGCGGTGCCGGGCTACATAGGGGGGGCAATGGCCTATCCATGGGCTATCAGTTTCTTGAGCCTGGAGAAATTTCCATCCATGACGATCGTTGGCTTACCCATCCTTGGGGTGTGAATGGCGGACGACCAGGAAAACGCAGTACAAAACTGATGGTGCGCAACACTGGTGAATCAGAATGGCTGCCTTCTAAATGTGATCGAGTCAAAGTGTCACCCGGAGATACTCTTTACTTCAACACCTGGGGCGGTGGTGGTTGGGGCGACCCCCTTGAGCGTGACCCCGCCACAGTAGCATTGGATGTCCGAAGGCGATTGGTTTCGGCCGAAGGCGCAAAACGTTACGGCGTCGTCATCACCACCGACAATAAAGTTAATGACACCGCTACGGCTGAGTTGCGTCGCCAACTTTCATCGTCACGCGGCAAGATTGAATTATTTGATTTTGGTGGCAGCGTCGAGGAGTTGAAAGCCAAGTGTCTGTCAGACACCCACCTTGAGCCACCCACCACCCCAATCTTCCAGAAATGGATGACCTTATCGGCCAACGACAACAAATCCTAGCTCCGACTAGCTGATACTACGTCTCAGTGGTTTAACAATTGGAGCATTGAGTTGGCACCACTGACGCGGACATCAAATCCTGCCTCCACGTTCATGTGAATGATGACCCCTCCTTCGACGAGCATCGCATAACGGCGGGAGCGCATACCAAGCCCTGCGCCGCTCAGATCCAGTGACAAGCCCATCCCTCTCGTAAAGCGGCCACTCCCATCTGCCAACATGGCGACCTTACTCGGGGTTTTAGTAGCACGCGCCCACGCATCCATCACATACGCATCGTTCACGGCAATACAGACAACTTGGTCCACGCCTCTCCCGTGCATTTGGCCTGCAGCGGCGATATACCCCGGTAGGTGCTCTAGGTTGCAGACAGGCGTAAACGCACCAGGCACTCCGAAAACTACCACTCGCTTTCCCGCGAACCATTCACCGGAACTGCGCGTTAGTGCTTTTCCATGTTCCAATTGTTGAATCGGCACATTCGGAACACGATCGCCGATTAATCGTTTCGCTGAGAAGTAATCATTTAACGTTTCCAGTCCATCTTCCAAGTCACCAGCATTCAACCATTTCACCAGTTTGCCCATCGGCCCTAAAACCGAAAAAAACGTTTGGTAGTCAACGCGCTCCTGGCCGGAAACACTTCTAAGCATTTGAGAAACTGTGCCATCGGCATCCAGCAAAACGTCTATCGAGCCTCCGATACGCATCGCAAAATCCTGATTGGCCCCAAGCCCCGCTTGAGTGATGACGACCACTCGAGCGTTTCGAGAACCCAAACGCGAAACAAGCTCTGCGAGCTTGTTAGTTGCGGAGGAAAAAGCCGGTAAAGTGCCTAAGGCGACGCAACAGAACACAACATGCTGTCCCGTAAAGTCATCAGATCGGATAGAAAAACCAGAATGATTCCGCAAGCTAAATGGTTTAATATTTTTCACGACCTGGTCACCATGCCAAACAACTTACATCCACGATCGACCGTTCAGAACAGTTCGATACACCGTCTAAGCGCGTCCCGCACAGCCGCATCGCACGCCTGCCGCTCTTCGCCGATACCCCCATTCTGACCCCGGTCTAGTGGCCTACTTGAATGTTCGTTCAATGGCGCTCGTCCGAACTGACTTTTACGGATGCCAAGCGCAGGCAACTCCAGCCGTACTAACACAATCATCTCATCACCCTCGACACGACGATCTCGAATTTCATGTCGCCACATGTCGGCATAATGCTGCTCCAACCATTGAATTGGATCACCCATATGCTCTCGAGTCTCGTCGCTTAGCCGAACAACCGACACCTCGCCACTCCTGGGTTTCGAACTTGGGCGAGAAGACTCAATATTGACGCTCGAATAGAGTCTCTCAAGCTGCTTTCGATTCGCATCAAGCAGTTCAGAAAGAGGGTTTCCAGAGTTACGTGAGTTTGAGGTCATGCAGAAAGCCTTCAGAAATCAACACGCGTTGGCAATCTTCCTTGCCACCATTGACGAAATTCGTTATCAGCGCGCCCCTGCATTCCGCCAGACACAACCAATGACTCAAGGTGTTCTTGTATCTCCTGTTCAACCTTTACGTCACAGTACTTCGAATCCATGTCAAAGAGATTGGCGTGATGGGGCCCCTCGGCGCGATCCCCGACGCCGTCACGGCAGACGATGGTCCGAAAGCCATATTGCAATGCATCAACTGCAGACGCTCTCACACACCCACTGGTGGTTGCCCCAGTAATAACCACGGTATCAACGCCCTGCCCATGAAAATAACGATCCAACTCGGTGCCAAAAAATGCACTCGCATATTTCTTAACGATGACCTCATCCCCTTTTACCGGGGCAATTCTCCGATCGATCTCTACCCACTTAGAGCCCTTAACCAGCAACGACAATGCGGGAATTTTCTCTATAAATATGCCCGCATCATTAAAGTCTGGGTCATAAGCTACGGTGGTATAGACCACCGGGAAACATCCTGCTCTGAACTTCGCCAATAATCGAGCGGTAACGTCAACCTGACTATCAAAATTTCCACCTAATGGTGATGCAGGATCGGTAAATCCGTTACTGAAATCCACGATCAGAAGTGCCGGTTTCTCGCCAAAACCAGACCGACTTCCTAAACCCTTCGCTGCGTAATCAGCACGGGTCGCTTCTTCCCAGTCGTGTTTCATGGAGAGTTCAAATTCTTCGCCAACGCCTTAACCACGCCCCACCGCTCCGGGAGGTGTCCAGCCTCGACGCCAACCCACCCTATAAGCTCGAACTACTCGGTGCAACAAATAAAACAGAATCGCCATTAACATCAAAACAAACACCGAAAGCAAGCGACTGCCGAACACAGCGGTGATGAGCTGGCCATCATTCATTAGATGCTCACTCAGCATTTCTACTGCCTGAATAGTGGCCCCGGCGCATAATATGACAGCGGCTAAAATCGCTATCTGCAGAGTGTCAAAAACCAGTTCTTGCGCGCTTATTTCGGAAAACTGACCAAATATATTCTTTTTAAACGACTGCCGGTGCGATATGGCGAAACTGATAATCGCGACCACAGATGCAAACCAGAAAAGAATATTGGAAAAATGGATTTGTGGAATGCGCTCCATTAAGTACTGTTCTACCGGTTGGTAAAACAGCAAAAAAAGAACAAGGACTGCAACAATACCCAGTCCGATCCAAGATCCGGGCCGTCGCCACCGGTTTTGTGAGGATTCCATCTCTGATCCAAGCTCCAGATGTTGCACGTCGACCTCTTTATACCATCAACGGTCTCGTTGGTGTCAGCTACTGGGCTTGCGAGCCTGAAGAAAAGTTTTGGCTAATGTTTTAAACGACTTCCCGCGCACCTCGATCTGTTGTAGATTGTTCAACTCTGATTCGACGCGCGCCGAACCGGTCATCCTAGGCCATTTGGTATTCCGCCAGATACTCAATGTAGAAGGAGACGTTTAAGCTGATGGCTGCCCGCCTAGGGATTGATATCGGAGGGACATTTACGGATTTATCCCTTCTGGATGAGGGTTCCGGGAAGATATACGCTACAAAGGTTCCTTCGACGCCCGAGGATCCGGCGTCAGGAGTTTTTACTGGACTTCGTGAACTCCTCGATATCAGTGACGTATCGGCGGCGGACATCGCGACTGTTGTCAACAGCACATCGATACCATCGTTGACCGTTGCTGAACGAAATGGGTCGAAAGTCGCTCTACTCACCAGTGAAGGCTTTGAACACATTCTTCTTCCTCACCAGTGAAGGCTTTGAACACATTCTTCTTCTAGGAGGGGTATCTGAGGGCTTTGCCTCATCCAATCCCCACACGGCTACCCAGGCAGAACCACTGGCGGATCTTACGCTGACGCGCGGTATTCCGGAACGGATGTCTGCCGAGGGTCAGATTCTACAGCCACTGGATAGCTCGGTGGCGTCGAACATGATTCAGGAAATTATTCACCTTGGGGCAGAACATATAGCGATATCACTACTTCATTCCTACGCCAACCCCATACACGAGCGCATCCTCCGCGACCTGATATCAAACCTTGCTCCAGACTTGCCTGTGACACTCTCGAGCGAACTACGACGGATCTTTCGTGAATTTGAGCGCACCTCTCTCACCGTCATGAACGCCTATATTCAACGGAGCATGATTACTCACCTGAAAATTCTGAATGACAAATTCACAGACCTATCTGCACCGCCGGACATATTTGTAGCGCGATCGGATGGCGGATTGATGGGATCGGAACGCGCGCAGCGCTCTCCTATTTTCGCCGCACTGTCCAGTTCCGCCTGCGCCGCCAGGGCAGCACACGAGATTGCCTCTTCCGCTGCGCCTGGCGATGCGCTCGCTTTGGACTGGGGAGGAAGCACGACAGAAATTACGCTGCTCCATCAGACTCCACGACCACCTTTGCGCGATGGATCGGTCGGCCCCTATCGCCTGGGACTCCCAACACTAGGCACGCGACACATCGGAGCTGGCGCAGGCTCCCTGATTGACATCCCGATAACTGGCATGATTCGTATAAAGGCCGCTGCCCCCAATGCCCCTGGTCCGGCGTGTTACGGACTTGGCGGAACCGTCGCGACATTAACCGATGCCAATGTAATCTTGGGTCGACTACCACACGGCTTGTTAGGGGGGCGAGTTCCAATAGATACCGGTGCAGCCGAGACTGCCATGTCCGTGGTGGCGAAAGCGCTCGGAATCGATCTCGTAGAGGCAGCCACAGCAGTAATTGATGTTGCAAACGAGAAAGTTTACGGAAACATATGCCTGCTAGCGTCGGAAAAACATCTAGATGCGAAACATTTAAAGTTGATCGCATTCGGCGGTGCTGGCCCAATGCACGCTAACGCACTTGGAATGCTGGGAAATATGTTTCCTGTTGTCATACCGCCCCAACCGGGAATGCTGTCAGCCCACGGAGCCCTGTCCGCATCGCAACGTCACGAATTGTCTCAGACCATACTAAAACCGATTGCCACTGTGACCGGCACACTGCTCGATCAGATACTGCAAAAGCTGCAAACCCACGTTAGCACCCAATTGCAAGACGACCGATTAGCCAACGACAAGTACGCCTTTCTAGCAGAAGCCGATCTGCGTTACTCTGGCGATAGCATGGAGATAACACTGCCCTTACATATCGCAGACCCAAGTGCGAACCTCGATAAGTTGGAAAAACAGTTTGTATCCGCACATCAGACCCTATCGGGATTCGAGAAAGATCTACCGGTTGAGATTGTCAACTTGCGAATCATCGGATATACGCAATCTCAAGTATCGACATTAAAGGCGAAAAACCAGTTACGAAGATCAGAATCCACAATCCCCGATCAATGTCGAATATGTTTTGATGGAAATTTCCTGGACACTCAGATATACGAACGCCTGGATTTGACGCCAGACATGTCTGTTTCAGGGCCTGCTGTAATACTCCAATACGATGCCACTACACTAATTCACCCAGGCCATGAGGCTACTGTTTGCCCTGACGGCACCCTTTTGATTCAACCTCAGGCAATCGAGAGCGTATAACGCGACCACCACCGTGAACAAACCTGACCTGTCCTTAGAGGAACTCGCCGAGGCCAACAAAAGCGAGTTTGATAGATTATTTGCAACCCAGATGGCGCTCGGTACGCCTATCGCAGCTGATGGGACTACTCAGACGCTTACATCCCCGAATCTAACGGAGAAGGATGCCGATAACGCGCCCTCCTCAGTCGGCCCACACATTACGACTTTGCTTACAGACACTTACGCCAAAGCCTGGTCTTACGAAATTGTTGAACATAACGTGGAACCTGGCGAGGTCCGAGTGCTTTGTCGTCTAACGGCGATGGGACAAACCCGAATGCAGTTTGGCACGGCCGTTAATGATGGCAACATCGGCATCGCCCTTCAACGGGCAACAGATGACGCGCTCGCCCGTTGTCACGCCGATTTAGCCCCGAATACCCACGCTGATTTCGTGTCTGTCCACGGACATCAAAGCACACCCCAGGTGCCCGGCCCCGGGCCCACCGACGCGCTGCGCCAGAGCGAACATATCTCGAGAGTTCGAAAAGCCAACACTCGCGCTGGAGATGACGTTGAAAAATCGGTGCCATATATTGTGGAGACTGCCCTGAGGTCCACTCGAGGAGAAATGGAGATCGTTCTCGTTCGCAGTGCCATGTCCTCCGGGATCCGCCTCCAACGTGACGCCGGAACCATGATCGCAGATGCCAACGGGCATTTGCTCGTTGGTCATACCGAAACCGATTTACCTAAAATGTTACAAGCCTCGATGCCTGACCTCGCCCCCGGTGATGTCATTCTACACAGTGACCCTTATAGCCCGGGCGGAGCCGGCGGACACTTGAACGACTGGGCCGTGGTGACTCCCATCTTTCTAGGGACCCGGCTCGTGGGATTTAGTTCGGCCTACGGACATATGACGGATATCGGCAGTGAATCGCTTGGCAGTAACTCGGTAACCACACATTCGATCTTTGGGGAAGGCCTGCGCGTTCCACCCATCAAGTTATACAAGAACGGAAACCTAAATCACGAAGCGCTTGCCATTCTCGCGAGCAATACCCGGGCGCCCGCTGCGAATCATAATGATTTAATGACACTAGTGGCGGCCACGAAGATAGGTGAGGCCCGAGTGCTTGAATTATGCGCGCGCTTTGGTGAGCGGAGCTATACCCGGGCAAGTGAAATACTGCTAGAGCAGACACATCGGGTGATGCGCACAATCATACCCAAGTACTTTCCCATTGAGCCGCAATCATTTGAAGATTACGTGGACGATGACGGCTGTGGAAACGGCCCATTTCGACTAAAGGTGACCATCTGGCGAGAAGAAGACAAAGCGTATTTGGATTGGACTGGCACGGATGCCCAAGCGTTTGGACCAATTAATCTCCATCTACAGGAGTCGACTTTACAGAATCTTGTTGGTCGGTACCTCCTTCGTCGTGTCGACCCAGAGATGGAACCATCCAGCGGTGGCAATTCATTATTCGATATCACACTACCCGAAGGCTCACTGATTAAGGCAGCATTCCCTGCAGCCTTGGGTAGTCGCAGACACGTGTTAGGTCGATTACGAGATGTCATCAATGGGGTGTTCAGCCACTCGGCCGATTCTCTGGTCGTAGCGGCAGGAGAATCAAACCAGGGCCTTTTGACTTTTATACCGGAGGACGCTACACAGGGGATTGCGCTGACTGAAACCCACTTCGGAGCGGTACCAGCGCGTTCGACTGCGGACGGCATCGATGGACCGAGTTGGGAACACACGACAAAACTTTATTCTGTTGAGGCGATGGAACATCAAGCACCAGTCAGAGTTGACTCCCGTCGCTGTATTCCAGACTCTGGTGGTGCGGGATCCTTTCGCGGTGGTAACGGCGTAGCAACAATCTACCAATTTACGGCACCCGGAGAATTATCAATTCAAGACGATCGCCAAACTGGCCAGCCGTGGGGGATTTTTGGCGGTCGACCCGGATCTTGTTCTGAAAAGACTTTAACCACCAAAAGCGGTGAACGCCGAACGCTCGCTCCCAAAGTGGACCGTTTGCCCGTTTACCCGGGTGATAAACTTCTTTACGCAGGTCCCGGCACTGGAGGTTGGGGAGACCCGCTGCGACGCCCTGTGGAAACCGTCCAAAAGGACGTCGCGCGTGGATTAACCACCATTGTGTCGGCCAAACAGTATTATGGCGTGGTCATCGATACAGACACGGGGACGATCCACGTTGAGGAAACAGAAGCATTACGCCGACGGCTCCTGGGTTCGCCAGGAAAACGATCACATTTCGACTTTGGAAAGAAACCAACTAAAGAATCCTAAGCACCTACACTCCAAACCATCTCATATTAAACCCACAGAATAACGCCGGCACAGGCATTACAATCAACAACTGGAAAGTCACAAAACCGCTGGAACGCGCCTATGTTCATCGAAAGCCTAATTACTATCGTTCTCCTAGCAATCGTTGCGGTTGCTATTTTCTATATCATTTCTATCTGGGTCTACAAACGGGCTCCTGCAAATATGGGCTTCATCCGTACCGGTTTCGGTGGAACCCGTGTATGCCTGGGGCAAGGTGCCATTGTTCTACCTGTATTTCACGAAGTCTCCTGGGTCTCGTTGGAAACTATAAAGTTAATCGTTGGCCGTGCGCGGGATCAGGCCATTCTGACTCATGACAATATTCGAATTGACGTAGTCACTGAACTCTATACACACGTCGGGTACACCTCGGAGTCGCTTCTCACCGCTAGTAGAAGTCTGGGTCCAAAAAAGACCTTTGATCCAGACACTGTTCGAAATCTCCTAGAAGCAAAAATCGTCAGTGCATTACGTAGCTACGCCGCAACAAAAGACCTAGCAGAACTCCATGAGAATCGTGACACTTTCGCCCGCGACATAAAGTCCCAGGTCATCGAAAGCTTCAGCGCCAATGGACTTGTCCTAGAAGAAGTCACCATTGTATCGATGGAACAAACAGGAAAAGAGTACTTCAAGACCGATAATGTATTCGATGCAGAAGGGCTTCGAATCATTACCGAGATCACTTCACGGGCGAAACGCGACGTTCATGAAACTGAAAAGCGCACCAGTATCGCTATTCGACAGAAGGAATTAGAGACTCAGCTCGAGTTACTGGAAATTGAACGGCAAGAGGCGTTCGCTCGTTCAGTACAAGACAGGGCGATTTCCAATGAACAAGCCCTCCATGTGGGTGAAAAACAACGTTACGTCCTCGATCAGAAACTGTCTGTCGAGCAGAAGGAGATCGAAAACGAACGCGTTGTAGAACAACTCCGCACTGAGCGCGATGTTGCCATCATTGAGGAATCCCAAAAGCGCGAATCTTCGGAAATCGAGAAAAGCAAGCAGATCGAGCAACAACGACGCGATCGTGAAATCGTCCTGATCGAAAAAGCAAAGCAGGAAGAACTCGCCGAAATCAAACGGAAGCTCGATCTGGATAAAGCAGAAAAAGACCGGCAGATAGAGCTCGTTGAAAAAACAAAAGAGGAAGAGCTCGCCCAAATTACACGCGAGATCTCATTGGATGCGGCACAAAAGGATAAACAAATACAGTTAATCGCTAACGAACGGGAACGAGAGGAAGCCGAGATCGAGCGCCAGACAGCTATCACTGCCCATGAAGAAAGTGCCCGCCTTGAACGGAGTAAAGCAGCAGAACAGGCGGAAATCGCCATCAATCAGGAAAAACTCAAAACCCGACTCGCTCTGCTAGACGTCAATAAACAGGATGCCCTTTCCACTTCCGCTCAAGAGAAAGATGTTGCGGAAGCACAAGCCACCTTGTTAAGTGAAAAGCAGCGATTTCTGCTCGAGGAGAAGTGGAAGGTCGAGCAAGAGGAAATCAACAAAGAGTTGGACCTCGAGAAAGCGCAGATCGCGAAAGACACGTCGATTCTAAGTGAGTCGAAAAAACGGGAGGCTGCGGAGGTGCAACGTTCCTTGGCACGCCAAAGTGAAGAGCGAAATCGGGAAATAGCGTTAGCCGCGAAAGATTCTGACCTTGAGTTTGCGGCGGCAAAACGACTTGAGGCTACTGCCTCCAGACAACAGGCTGAACATAATGCGGACTCGGTGCGATATATCGCTGACGCAGAACGTCAGAAGATCGTCGACCTGATCGAAGCTGAAAATAACGCAGATACACGCCGTGTGGAGGAGGAAAACAACGCCGAAATTACACGAATGCATATGCTTGCTCAGGCCGATGCAAGGAAAGAAGCAGCTGATCGCGAAGCCGCAGCCACTGTTACACGGGCACAGGCCACCAGTGACGCACAACAAATTTCCGCTATTGGCATCGAGAAAGAAGCCGCAGCAAAGGGCCGCGCGGAGATGGAGATCGAACAACTCAGGGTCGCGAATACGCAGCGCATGCTAGAAGCTGAAGCGAGCGGCATCGAAGCAAAAGCAGACGCTTTGAAGAAATACAACGATGCGGCTACGTTCCTGGAACTATCAAAAATGTACATAGAAGCCGAACGAGACGTTCGTAGTGATCAGGCTAAAGCGATGGGCAACGCTCTGCAGGGGGCCCAAATCAGAATGTATGGCGGTAGTGATGACGGAACCATAGACAACATTCGAAGCCTCTTTACCACCGGTTTTGGAATTGGAGAGGCGCTTGAAGGGCTCGCCCAATCACTTCCCGAAGGACTGCGCCAGCGATTTGCTCAGAATGGCGTTCGCGGCCTCTTGGGGACTCCAAATGGCGCAGGACGGTTTCAGGAGGCGGTCGCCGCTATCGGCAGATTACTTAAGACGACCCTGAAGACAAAACGTGAACGGGAATCCACAACCTTCGAGGAAGCGATCCAAACACTACAAGGCGCCGCCGGTGCAGACACAACACTGCTAGAGGCGGTTTCAACGCTCTCCCAATTTAACCAGGATGGCGTTTTCAACGAGGTTCCATTCGAAACCGTATGGAGCCTCATTCTCGCCACATCAAAGGCCGTAAATTAACCACGACCGCTCGGTTCACCGTTATGCCTGACTACGACGTCGTCCTAACCGACGTCTGCAAGACCTACCCCGGGGATACCCGCGCGGTTATCGATTTCAACGCCAGCATTGAAAGAGGTTCTTTTGTCGCGCTGTTAGGCCCCAGTGGCTGTGGAAAAACGACTACTTTGCGAATGATCGGCGGCCTTGAGGAGGTAACCACGGGCAAAATTTACCTCAGCGGTCAGGATGTTACTGATCTGCCGCCATCGCAACGGGACACCGCGATGATGTTTCAAAGCTTTGCCCTCTTCCCGCATCGGACCGTATTACAGAATGTGGAATTTAGCCTGAAGATGCGGGGCATTGAACCAACGGAACGGCTCCGGCAAGCACAAGACATGATCGCCCTCGTCGATCTCACTGAATTAGCCGGCCGTTATCCGCGTGATCTGAGCGGGGGCCAACAACAACGAGTTGCTCTCGGAAGAGCCTTAATCAGTCGACCTACTGTCTTGCTCCTTGATGAGCCCCTTGGTTCGTTGGATTACAGTCTTCGACAAGCCATGATGGTCGAATTGAAGAAAATTCAACAAGAGATTGGCATAACATTCATTATGGTGACTCATTCACAACAAGAAGCGCTCTCTATGGCTGATTCGGTCATCGTTATGAGCGATGCTGTTATTCAACAAACAGGCACCTCCAGAGAGATTAATGAGATGCCCCGCACTCGGTTTGTTGCCGAATTTATCGGAAACAACAACCTCTTTGAGGGCATCCTCACCTCCGTCAGTGGTTCTATCGCTTTGATACAACATGATGACTCCATGTTCTATGTCAGTGTCCCTGATGTTCGAGCAGATTGCGTCGTCACCGGACATCACCCAGATATGGCCAATCGCATCGATGCGACCTATGTCGCGACAGAATATTTAGGATCGCTCGAAACGGATGTTTTTCAGTTCGCGCCAAAACACTACGTCCAGGTCGAACAACATCGGGACAGCAAAAACCGGGTCTATCAAGTGGGTGAAAAAGAAACGTTATGTTGGTCCGCTGCGTCTGCAGTCCTGCTCAACTGATACAGGCGCTACTCAAGCGGGAGGCTTGGCTCCTTATCGCATGAATACGCGCGGCAGATCCTTCCCAAGCCCAGGTCGTAACACCGTGTCGCCTGAGCCCATCGAGTCTCAGATTAAACAATTGTCAGTTGGTACGCCGATACAACAGGCTATAAATCCCTAAAAAGAGTCCAATCATTAGTATGGAAAACAACGTTGATGCTGTCCCGAGCGCGAAAAGCGTTGGCCTTATACGCTGAGTCATGGATGCATTAATGTCCAGCGGTAACGTATTAAATTCGCCAGCTAAGAGCGTTGTTCTGGCAAATTCATCGTATGACAAAGTAAATCCAAATAGGCCAGCGGCAACAATGCCGGGCAACACCAGTGGGAATGTGACCTCTTTAAACACAGTCCACTCGTTCGCGCCCATGTCTCGAGCCGCCTCCTCTAGACTCGTATCAAATCGATTAAATACAGCCATCATCACTAGAAACCCAAACGGCAATGTCCAAACAACATGTACGCCTAAACCTGAGGACCACCACGCTGCGGGCATTCCTATCTGCCGCATTAGTGTTGCCAGACTCAGGCTGAGCAAGATACCAGGGACCATCAATCCAGCCATTACCATATAAAACAGGACATTGGCCCCAAAAAATCGCTTTCTAAATGCCATCGCCAACATGGTGGAGAAAACCGCAGTAATCAACATAACGATCAATGCGAGGATCAACGACCGCATCAATGCTCCCTGCATATCGCCCACCGTAGACGGTTCAATAAGCTTTTCCCACCAGTACAGACTTACCCCACGCATTGGAAAACTGGTGCCACCTCGACGCCCTTGAAATGAAAGGATAAACATCGCAATCATTGGGCCATAAATAAACAGGATAAATATCACGTAGTAACTGCCAAACAACGTCGTGACCCAGGCCTTTTTTCTCTTTTGCGGAGTCCATCGCGCCATACTCAGAGCTCCTTCCTGATGTTAACCAACCGCAAGATGATAACGACTCCCGCCATCATAGCCAGCATCAACATAATCGCGTTGACCGCGGCAAATGGGTAATTAGCAATCGCATAGTAATTTAGAATTACCGTTCCCACGGTGCTTGTTTTTCCCCCGTACACCACGACAGCCGTAGCAAATTCACCCATCAACATCACAAAAATAAAAATCATACCAATTGCAACACCTGGCAAAGACAGCGGGATAATTATCTCTCTAAAGATTTGAAACGCCGTGGCGCCCATATCTTTAGCCGCCTCGATAATGTCAGCATCTATTTTGGCCAAAGAAAAGAAGATCGGGCCAACGCACAAAACTATATATATCTGTACCAGCGCAGTGGTATACCCAAATTCTGAATACAAAAGAACCCGCGTCGGTTTATCAATGATATCCAGAGCCAATAACATCGAATTCAACAACCCTCGGCGCCCCAACATAGGCAACCAGGCGACAGCGCGGATCAAGTAACTGGTCCAGAACGGAACCATGCAGAGGAGAAAAAGCGCCATCTGCCATTTAAAACTTTTGACTCGCATGGCGAGAAAATAAGCGATGGGATAACCGATTAAGAGGCATAACAACATGACCTCAAATGTAAAGCGGAAAGTGGTCCCCAACGTCTTAATAAAAACACTCGGGCTAAGAAAACGGCGACTCTCTGGATCGAAGAAGCCATTTGATACAAAATAATCTCCGTAATTTTGGAGATTGAACCCCGGCTCCAAGCCATAACCGGTCGATGTCCAGCCATAACCGGTCGATGTCCAGAAACTGAAGACAAAAATACTGATCAAAGGAATGACCAGAAACAACAACAACCATGCAACGCTCGGCGCAATTAACCAACCCGTTGGAAACCCTCCTTCTCGTGAGGCCTGTCGGTTCACGCGTTGACCGTTGGCCGCAGGTTCAGGCTGGGCACCAATCAAACCTCGGTGCAACGAAACCTCCCTCTCTTCCATCCGACTCCCGTGCACTTGGACAACCACTGTACTACCTTATCAATTAGCACACCCTCACACACTTAATCTGCGAAGCTGTATCCCCCGGGGCGCGGCTTGCGCCATATGGAAAAGTTCTGCCCGTCCGGTGTTTGCTCTGGTGACCGAGCCTCGCCGGTCACCAGAGCAACAAAAGGCAAGAATTAGATTAGGCGGTCAAAAACTCAGTCCAGCGCTTAACCAGGTAATCGTTTTCCTTCATCAGGGAATTCCATACGGCGATCTTCTTAAATCGATCCCAGTAAGAGCCCCCGTCTCGGACTTCGCCTTTGGGCACCAATGGATTACCAAATGGGTCCATTAGTTCCTTGGCTGCCGGTTTACCCATATACCAATAATCCCATTCTTCAGGCGAGAGATGCTTTTTCACATTATCGGTCGGCGACATATAGTAGCCCTGCCGCGCGACAAATGCCCCGGCCCAACCATCGAGCCACCAGTTAATATACTCATAAGCCTGATCGAGTCTTTTCCCCGACACTTTGTTGGAAATTGACAATCCACCGTGCCAGCCACGATAACCTTCTTTAAGGTCCGCATAAATACAGGGAACCCCCTCCGATCGAATAGCCGTTACCGCTGGAGACCACATACTTTCTACGGCTACCTCACCCGAAACCATCAGGTTCACTGACTGACCAAAAGTTTCCCAGAACGCTCGGAAATGTCCGTCCCTTTTCTTCTCGATCAGGAAGTCGATGAGAACATCGATCTCCTGTCGAGTCATATCACCCTTATCCTTAAACTTGATAAGACCTAGCGCCTCGGCACCCATCGCGGCATCCATTACGCCAATCTGTGGCACATTAATTAACGCAACTCGGCCACGAAACTTATCATCAAAAAGGGACGCCCAGCTCTCTAGCTTGCCGCCGGTTTCCTCTGGGTTATATCCGAGAGTGTCGGCGTTGTGCCAAGTCGGCACGGCAGAAACATATCGGGATGGACCGTCTACCAAGTCTCCCGACTCATTGATCCAGAGCTTTCGAAAAGGTGCATCGCCATCACCTGGATTCGAATCCGGCGTCAAACGTCCAGTCTTGCTTAAATCAGAGATCGAGTCCCATTCCTTAACCCGTTTGGTATCGGTTGGATGCCAAACCTTAGCAGGTATAAATACATCAAAATCGTTGTAATAACCTTCGGCGATGTCGTATTGGTCGTTTTGATTCAACATTTTTCCGAACATCGCACCGTACCCAAGCGCCTGGCCCCGAACTTCAAACCCAAGATCTTTAGAGGCCTGCGTCTGAATATCGTTAATGATGCTCACACCAAGCCCAATGGTCCGCAATGGCTCATTGCCGGTAGAGATATATGGAAACCCCGCCACGACCGTACCTGCCGCAACCGCCTTTGCAGTCGTGCCCATAAATTGACGACGACTCACACCACTCTTCTCACACCACTCTTTGTTACCCCTTCTATTTTCACTTTATCCGCCATAGTTCTATTCCTCCTAGTAATTTTAATTACCCCACAACACCTTAAACAGTCTGTTTCCAACCAGTGAAGCTTTCCGGTGACACTCCCGCATTATGCGCTCGTGCCGCCCCTTATGCCTTAACCGGTCGAATTAATTTCAACAACCAAAAGATGATACAAAACACACCTGTAATTACTACTAAGGCAATGATAGTCCCCACTTTTTTACCAAAACCACCATCAAAAGGGTAACTGGTCTGCAGTAAATAAACACAGGCATTCTGAACCGCCTGTAACGCCGCTCCTGCGGACAAAAGAACCGCTGTGAAGGTAGACCCTCGTAACGACGTTAAAACCATCGATTCGACACTGCCTTGACCCCCAATATATGTTTTATAGGCGCTCCAGTGAAACGCGCAAAACCCCCCGATACCAATGATCACCGTCACCCAGAAAATACTGTTCTGAAAGGTAAATCCCGTCAAAACAATATTCACCAAAGTCTCAAATGGCGGAAAAAAATACAGGAAGGTCAACGCCAATATCAGAAGGAGAAATCCTACCAAAGTCCAAAACCACTGCCAGCCCGTCATTACCACTTATACCTCATTGCAAAAGATGAAGATAATCACTAATGATATAGCGTATTAATGCGTTCAAACAGCCTGATTAGGGTGCTACGCTAAGCAGAAGAATGCCATAGATAACAACGAATAGCACATCTCGGACACCACCTGCCCCCTGCCGCCCCGAACTTCGAGTCCCGATTAGGACCATCACTTCAATCAACGTAAATATCAGCCCCACAAAGAAAAATGGCCATACAGACTCCCACCAAGAGCTCTCCGGAAGCACTTCATGCCCCTGGACGGTTCGCCAAATCAGTAACAACAAGGGAACCAGGGTGAAATAAACATAACCCACAAGAAACCGATACCGAGTGACCTTTCTATCCAGCACCCAAAACACAAGGAAGAAAGCGACGATGTTCACAACATCCCAGAATAATGCGCTATAGGTATCTCCATCCCCGTGCCGGAGAACATTTAAGAAAGCCAGGAAAAGGAAGAACACCATCGCATCACAAAACACCCATTCCCGAAGCGCCTCGCCGGGTTGCTTAATCGACCAATCCCGAGTCGCCTTATCAAATAGCAATACCAGAGCCACACCGAGCGTCGCTGGATAGAGCAAATGAAGAATGAGCCGATATTGATCGGCGCGTTCAACGGCCACCCAGTTCAATAACAATAGGGCGACAAACAGACATAACAAACCCACTATCCCCGCCCCAGCCGAAGTCTCCGCTGCGCTCGCGGGATCATCTATCCCCCGTTTCGAAACCGAATCCATCGTTGGTTTTTTAGGCCAACGCACAAAAACACCGATAACAAAAGCCAACAGGGCAACCACCACAGAAACACCCATGACGGTCAAAAATACATGGGATCGGCTATCTGCCCGCCAACCGGATTGGACAGCACCTGCTTCAGGATACGTTTGTATGACTAACGTTATGCCGCCGACCACAACGACCAGCAACACTACGATCGCCAGCAGGTACTCCATCCAGAGCAGCCGTTTACCCTCTCTGGCAACGTCATCAGTAGCCCTCGCTCGGGAATTGGGTTGCCTCATCAGCAGATAGGCAATAAACGCCAGCACAGCAATCACAGCGACGCCGCCCATAACGAAAACAAATGCTATGGATTGAGCCACCAATGCGTCCCCGCTAATGCGTTAGTCAACTTAATTACGCAGCAATGCATGAACCAATCGAATCATAACTTCTCGGCAACCAGTCGCTCGACGCAGCGCTGAAAACTCACGTCAGTCGCAGCCTGAAATGCAGCACCTAACGATACCCCTTGGCCATTCACCGCTGACCCGGTACCCGGTTTCGGCAACGTAGGATTGATTTGATCGTAATTCACCTCGAACTTCCGCCGTATTACCTCGTTGAGAGTAGTACACCACCTCGAAACTCCATTGGTCCCCACAAATCGCACGTATGGCTTCAAGCGATGCCAACTTGCCGCCGTTCGAGGACGCCGCCTCACTAACAGAAAGTGATTGCGGAATTTCAACATGATCACGATGTTTCTCGCTCACAACGGGAGCCGGTAATGTCGGAATCGATGTGCTGCTAGGTTCGTTTTCCATTCGCGACCGCAGGCTTTCTGTCGCTGCCTCGTCCACCTGTTCGTTGACAATATCAATCACCACGCCATAAGCATTGCGCGCATGTTCAACAGTGCAAAAATCATCCAAGACATCCCCCAAGACTTGCTCTGCAGGGCGTTCGAGCGGATTTCCGTAACCTCCCCCGCACGGGGCATAAAATGCATGAACATCACCCGACTTAACCCGCAAGCCGGAGAATTTGGCAGGCATATCCCGAACATCGTCGGGATCATCGATATTAAAGACTTCGACCTTACCAGTGGCTCCCGACCAGCCACCAAAAATACCCCATGGAATATCATGGTGTCTTTCATTTTCATGCGTAATAAAACCATCTGTGAGGATCCGTTGTGACTTGACTACCCCGATGCCCCCGCGATACCGCCCTGCGCCGGGTAACACATCGTCACGTAATTCATAACGATCACAGATCATAGGAAGGTGCATTCCAAGATCCTCCAGCGGATTATTTCGTGTATTCGCCATTAAATTGTCAATACTGTCAGGACCATCTGATTGCGGACGGCCCCCATAGGCTCCCTCATTGACCTCTAAAAACACCCAGTAATCCCCAGAGGGTCGAATCCCTGAGTACGCCGCCCAGAGGGTCGAATCCCTGAGTACGCCGCGAAAGATAAAGAGGCAGAACTACCAGCGATGATGTCATTGGGTAGAACAGGCGCAAGCGCCTTATAAATTAGATCAATTGCTCGATTCACTTGAGTAAACCGGGCTTCTGCGGCAGCAGGGTACTTCGGGTTATAGATCGAGCCCTTGGGTGCTATCACCTCGATTGGTCGAAATGACCCTTCGTTCGAAGGAACAGTGATCTCAGAGGTTTCTGCGTCTAACAGTAAAGAACGAATGGCACAGTAACACCCCACTTTAGTGGACCCCTCAAAGGGCACATTGAAACCGGTTTCGACCTGATCCGACGACCCCGTGAGATCCACTTGAATCGAATCGCCCATAATTCTGACGCACACCTTGATCGGTAAACGAACATCCCGATTCTTTCCATCATCATCAAGAAAGCCTTCTGCGCGGTACTCGCCATCGGGAATCTCCGAGATCCGTTGACGCATCACTCGTTCCGTGTAATCCATCAATTGACGAGTGGCCGCGAGGATCGTGTCTCTACCATAGCGATCCATCAATTCTTCAAAACGCCGAACACCCAGACGTGCTGAAGCTATTTGGGCCTCAATATCACTTTGCAATTGTTTTGCGGCCCGGCTATTTCGACCCAAAAACCCCCAAAGACCCTCGTTGCGTACACCTTTCTCATAAAGTTTTGTCCCGGCAAACAGCATTCCTTCTGCGAAAACATCAGGAATATCAATAATCAATCCTGGAGTCGCCGCACCGATATCCAGATGATGCGCCGTATTAGCACCGAAACCCACAAGTTCACCGCGGTAAAAACAAGGAATGACTATTCCTATATCTGGCGAATGACTTGCACCAAAATAAGGATGATTGTGAATCACAATATCACCTTCATTCCACGTGCCACCTTGCAGGGTTTCGTCAATGCCTCTCATAAAAACAAGGAATGACTATTCCTATATCTGGCGAATGACTTGCACCAAAATAAGGATGATTGTGAATCACAATATCACCTTCATTCCACGTGCCACCTTGCAGGGTTTCGTCAATGCCTCTCAGGTATCCAGGTAATGAACCAATATGAAGCGGCGTCGATTCAGATTCACATAAGGTGTTGAAATCCGTATCGAACAGTCCCGCACCCAGATCTTGGGATTCACGAATAATTGAAGAAAAGGACATTCGGTAAAGAATATGCCCCATCTCTTCTGCGATCGTGTCGAGCGCACCACTAATGACTTGTAAGGTTATCGGATCTAGTTCTTGCGCAGACATGGTTTATGACTCTTCCATTTCGTGCTAGTTATTATGTTCAATAATCAGATTGCCAAACTCACCAACAGTCGCGGTGTAACTCGGCGGAATTAAGATGGTCGAATTGTGTTGTATTACTATCGCAGGTCCCGACAGAACATGGCCATCACGCAATTGGGATCGATCATACCTCGGTGTCGAATGAGTCTCCGCATCGTCAAAAACAGTCTCTTTGCTATATAAAATCGCATCCTTCAGTGAGCTTTTGCCTGATTTTTCCAATCGCGGGACTTTTAATGGCGTTACATACTGAATCCCAATCACCCGCAGCGTAATCAATTCGACCTCTCCGTCCAGAAAGGCATAGCCATAATCCAATTGATGTTGCTGATGAAAACTATCAATTACATCAGTAACACTGGACTCAGTCACTTGGTCGGTCTCAATAACCGCCCGCAGTTCAAATCCTTGTCCGTGATATCGGCATTCCGCTATCTTCTGGTATTGCTGTTCAGAAGCAGGAACACCATCACCCTCGAGATCCTTACGGCATTGTCCGGAAAGTTCAGACAAGACTCGATTGATTCTGGTCAGGCTGTCATTGCCGATATTGGATAAAGATGCGATGACGGATCGGGCGTGTTCGTACTGCATATCAGTTTGCAGTAGCCCCATGGCAGCCGTAATGCCGGGAGCCACGGGCACAATTACATTCTTCGCAGACACCGCTTCTGCCAAAGCAACACCATGTAAGGGGCCCGCCCCGCCAAAAGGTATGAGGGAGTAATCCCGGGGATCAACACCCCGCGCAACCGAATTCGAACGGATCGCAAGCGCCATATTTGAATTAACCAATCTGATAATCCCCAAGGCGGCCTCGGTCACTGAAATCCCTAAAGGTCGTGCGATCTTCTCTTCAATAACTCGATCTGCTATGGCTTTATCCAACGGAAGATCCCCACCTAACATCTTGTCCGGATCCAGCCGACCGAGACAAACCTGCGCATCCGTCACGGTCGGCTCTTCACCACCACGGCCATAGCAAGCAGGACCGGGGTCAGCACCCGCCGAACGTGGCCCAACATGGAATCCTCCGGCCGAATCGATGTATGCGATCGACCCCCCACCTGCACCGATGGTAACCAAATCAATCATGGGAATCAGAACAGGATGCCCACTAACGTAGGTATCTCGTGGATTCATGATTTTGATTTGACCATCTGTGATGGTGCTGATGTCGGCTGACGTGCCGCCAATATCAACTGTTATGATGTTTTTGGCACCACACGCGAGGGCTTCCGATTTCCCGCCAATGACACCCCCGGCCGGCCCCGACATCAACATCGTGACAGCTCGCTGAGAACAGGTCTCGACTGTGGCAATGCCACCATTCGATTGAATAATTCTCAAGTTGGCACTAAATCCATCGCGAGCCAACTTATCTTTCAAGTTATTGAGATAGAAAGATGTCCGAGGCCCCACAAACCCGTTCATTGCCGCTGTTGAGAATCGCTCGTACTCGCGCATCACATTGGCCACGTCAGATGATGCACAGACAAAGGCATCAGGCATTTCTTTCTCCACAATCGCCTTTGCGCGGCGTTCGTGTGTGTCATTTAAAAACGAAAACATGAACCCGACCACGACCGATTTAATGCCTCTCTTCTTGAATAAGGCCACCGCCTCGAGAACTTCATCCTCATTCAGAGGAGTTTCAATTTCACCCGAGGGCGGTCGAATCCGTTCTGTAATCGCTATCCGGTTACGCCTCTTAACCAATGGCCGACTTTGCCACGGACAATCAAAATGTAACGAGAAATTGTAGGGTCGCTTATGTCGGCCGATGTGCAGGATGTCCCGAAAATTGCGTGTCGTGATCATGCCTACCTCAGCGCCATCGTTTTCTAGCGTGACATTCGTTGCAATAGTTGTCCCATGCACTATTAAATCAATCGTCTCTGGCTTGACCTGGGCCTGCTCACATAGCTGCTGAAGACCTACCAATACACCATCTGATTGGTCGTTCGGCGTGCTAGGCACCTTGTGAAAATACACGCCGTGATCGGCCTCCAAGACAAAATCCGTATTGGTTCCCCCTACATCTACGCCTACTCTAGCCATCAATTATCCTTGTTAAACTCGATCTGCTTTCATCATTCATCACCATCACCCTGACGTCAATAACTCTCTCTGTCCGTCGTCGAGTCATTCAGGCACAATCTCACACCAAATTAGTCCCGCTAGACCAGAAACAGCCATAACCCGCCCATGACACAGCAATTGATTCAGCATGACGCCGTTAAAGCATTCGATGTCATTGTAAACGGTGGCATTGGAATCCTCCCCATGGATATCGGTTACTCGCTGACTCAACGCATTAGTGGGTGATCTCACATTGGCTGATGAACTCCTTAACTTGACTCCTCAATCCCGCGAATTATTACATTTACTCACCGCAACCTATGACCTCCCCCTGGGCGCCATCGCGCCCTGCGACATGAGTCATCCCCTCGTAAAAGCCCTCGATGACCGCACACGGGAAATGAGCGTCAGAGATGAAACGATTGTTTTATTAGTAAACGCAGGCCCATTTCACGCAGCTATCAGTCGGCTCAGCTACGAAGCCAAGCATTTATTAATAGGCTCCTCGGCCAATCTTTCCAATACCGGAACAAAATTCAGGGTAACCGATATTGAACCCGAAATATTAAATATTGCAGACGTTATCGTTGACCACGGACTCCGAAAATATCACCTATACGGGCGTTCATCGACTCTACTCAATGTAGAAACATTTGAGGTGGTCCGGCACGGTGCTTGTTTTGACTTAATCGCAGACGTTGTCCAACGCCATTATGGGATGACTCTCGCACAATCCGATTCCGTTTAAACCCTATAACTGACATCGGGCAATTTGCACAAACCGTGTATTTAGGGTTCCGCAAGATAGGTTTCTGTCGAGAATAACTCCATCTTCTTCCACGGATTCGGCTCGGGCCATTCCATAAAGAAACAAGGACCGCCCCCGTGGGGTATAAAAAATACCGGGAGTTTACTCATCGAGCCTCCAAAAACATCTCACTAACTTCAGCTTTATTGACATGATAGGTCTCCCGTTAGCGCTTTACCGACACTAACACATGGATACCGACACTAACACATGGAGAACCGCTAACCAGCACCGTTAGACGGCAGACTCAGGCATTATGCTGCCGGTAAATGCCCTACCCGTTACCATGGGGATTGTTGTTCTTTTATAGCATTCTCTGGCGTAATGACGAAACACGACATGAATGAGACCGAGACCCTAGTTTGGG
>Ga0208879_1001156_pt1 | contig 25394 bp, 22 predicted proteins | sample Knorr_S15_td_Bot_FD_185605 | JGI IMG/M metagenome (GOLD analysis project Ga0208879, IMG submission 185605) | Marine microbial communities from Southern Atlantic Ocean transect - Knorr_S15_td_Bottom_ad_5009_LV_A (SPAdes) (version 2) | ecosystem: Environmental > Aquatic > Marine > Oceanic | place...
AGTTAGCAGTTAGCAGTTAGCAGTTAGCAGTTAGCAGTTAGCAGTTAGCAGTTAGCAGTTAGCAGTTAGCAGTTAGCAGTTAGCAGTTAGCAGTTAGCAGTTAGCAGTTAGCAGTTAGCAGTTAGCAAAAATGAAAAACTCAGAACTTATAAGTCAAATTTATATTTTCTTTTTAATCATTTTCAAATCATCACATCGTCAAATCAGAAACCTCATGCTCCATACATTTAAAATGTCCTTTGGGACATTTGGCGAAGCCAATTTTTGAACAAGGGCGACAAGATAGTCCTTTAATTTCGACGATTTTAGATTGTGAATCTGCTTGGTAGGGGTACATTCCTAATTCGGGAACAGTATTTCCCCATACCGAAACAATACGTTTTTTGAAGGCTGCAGCAATATGCATTAAACCCGTATCGTGGGTGATGATCCAATTGGCTTGCTGCACCAAACTTGCCGACTCATCCAATTTGAATTTCCCACAGGCATTAAAAACTTTAGCTCCAACCGACTTTACAATCTCCTCACCTCTACTCGCATCTTCAGGGCCGCCGAGTAAAACAATGGGTTCAGATAAATTTCTACAAACTTCAATAAGCTTTGCCACTGGCATCATTTTGGTCGCATGCTGCCCACCAATTACTACCCCAACATATCCTCGGGCTTGTTCTTGAGGCAATCGAGAGATATCAACTTTCGAAGTTTCAGGAATAAAATAATCCAAACCTTCATGGTCATTCTTTACGCCCAAATGAGCAACCGTATCTAAATAGCGATCTACAATATGCACATTGGGCATCTTATCGATTTTCAGATTCACCAAGAGCCACTTTAGAATATTCAGCTTAGAAAATGATTTGGAGGCAACTTGAAGAACTCTTTTTAACCTTAATGTTCGCAGATTATTATGCAGGTCGACTACAAAATCGAATTCCTCAGACTTCAATCCCTGAATCAAATCGGAATCTACCTCCTTGTCAATTGTATGTAACTTATCTACATAAGGGTTATTCTTCAATATTCCTCCAAAAGAAGATTTGGTAAGATAATGTACTTCTATATTAAGTTGTTTTTTAAGACAACGAATTACGGGAGTCGTTAAAACGATATCGCCGATAGAACTAAAACGAATGATGAGAATTTTTTTCAATACAAATTGGATTTGCAACAAAAATAAGGAAAGAGTTGAGAGTTGAATGGTAAAAGAGGGGAATTGAAGGAATTAGGTGTTAGGTGTTAGGTGTTAGGTGTTAGGTGTTAGGTGTTAGGTGTTAGGTGTTAGGTGTTAGGTGTTAGGTGTTAGGTGTTAGGTGTTAGGTGTTAGGTGTTAGGTGTTAGTCAAAAAATAAAAACCCCAGCGACCAACAACTAAATCAACGACTATTTTTTTTTAAAAGCTGTCAGCAATCAGCTGTCAGCTTTTAAAAAATGCTAAAACATTCACAATTGGTAATTTTCAAATCGTTTATTTGACCCAAGACTATTTTGACAATTTTTGAACATGAATTTTCAACTTGCAACTAAAAGTTATCTTTGCCGAATGATTCTTACCGACACACACAGTCATTTATACGACAATAAGTTTTCCGAAGATCAAAAAGAGGTTATCGAAAGAGCTTTTGAAGAGGATGTAAATCGCATTTTCCTCCCTAATGTAGACCAACATACCGTAAAAGGAATGATGGATATTGTTTGTGAATACCCCGGTAATTGCTTTGCTATGATGGGACTACACCCCTGTCATGTAAAAGCAGATTATAAAGACGAGTTAGCCGTATTAAAAGCACATTTGGATTCTGATAAATTTTGTGCTGTTGGCGAAATTGGAATGGACCTTTACTGGGATAAAACATTTCTAGAAGAACAAAAAGACGCTTTTAGAACTCAAATTCATTGGGCAAAGGAGAAAGGCTTACCCATAGCTATTCACTGCCGAGATGCCTTTGATGAGATTTTTGAAATTTTGGAATCTGAGAAAGATGAAAAACTAAGAGGTATATTCCACTGCTTTACGGGTAGGATTGAACAGGCACATCAAGCTATTGACTTAAATTTACATTTAGGCATTGGTGGTGTGGTCACTTTCAAAAAAGCTGGACTCGACAAAGTTATAGAGCAAATTGATCTAAAGCATTTGGTTTTAGAAACCGATAGTCCGTATTTAGCTCCTAGCCCAAACAGAGGCAAAAGAAACGAAAGTTCGTATTTGATTCATATCGCACAAAAAATTGCCGACTTACATCAAATAAGCGTGTACGAAGTAGCAGAAATTACTACAGAGAATTCTAAACAAATATTTGGCTTCTAAAATGAAGATTCTATTAATATATACTGGTGGTACTATAGGAATGGTACACGATGCCGATACCGGCTCCTACATTCCATTCGACTTCGAAAATCTACAAGCTCAAATCCCAGAACTCAATCAACTAGATTGTGAATTGGAAATCATCTCGTATGAGCCGAGTATAGACTCCTCCAATATGCATCCAAAAATTTGGGTTCAACTGGGCGAAACTATCGAAGAAAACTATCATAAATACGATGGCTTTGTCATCCTTCACGGTTCCGACACAATGGCTTATACCTCTTCGGCATTGAGCTTCATACTCGAGAATTTAAATAAACCTGTCATTTTAACGGGCTCTCAATTACCCTCTGGCGTGCCTCGCACCGATGCCAAAGAGAATTTAATTACTGCAATTGAAATAGCAGCCTCACAAAGAGATGGGAAACCTGAAGTCCCTGAAGTGGCCGTGTATTTCGAGTACCAATTATACCGAGGAAACAGAACGCATAAAGTAAATGCCGAAAACTTTGAAGCTTTCGAATCGGTAAACTACCCTACTCTTGCCGAAGCCGGAGTTCACATCAAATTCAATAGACGCTATATTCAAAATGAAAATGATGAGAAACTCATCGTTCATAAAGAATTCAATCCTAATATTGGAGTTTTAAAATTATTTCCCGGCATCACCGAATCTACAGTGAATAGTATTCTTACAGCTCCCAAAACCGAAGCGATAATACTAGAAACTTTTGGCTCTGGAAATGCACCGACTTCAAAATGGTTTTTGAGAGCTTTAAAAGAAGCGATCGAGAAAGGTGTAATCATCCTAAATGTATCGCAATGCCAAGGCGGATCTGTAGACTTAGGTCGTTACGAAACAAGTAAATCCTTAAAAGATATGGGTGTGCTTTCTGCATCCGATATGACTTTTGAAGCTGCCTTAACAAAGTTGATGTTTGTATTGGAATATTCTAAAGATGCCGAAAAAAGAATTCAGTTAATTACTATGAATCTTCAAGGGGAATTGACTTGTTAGTTGTCATAAACTGTCATCCTGAGCCTGTCGAAGGGGAAACAATTTATCATACAACTCTTCGACAAGCTCAGAGTGACAACTACTAAAATAGCAGGTAATTTACGATTTCACTTCACATTCAAAGACCTCGCTACAGAAACTCCCATACTAAAACAAGCTTGTAGTAAATAACCACCAGTTGGTGCATCCCAATCGAGCATTTCTCCGATACAATAGTTATTAGGGAGATTTTTCAGTTGGAAATTCTCATCAACAGAATTTAAATCGAGTCCACCCACCGTAGAAATGGCATCATCAATGGGAGCTACGCTACAAATTTCAATTTTCAAGTTCTTTATTTGCTCCATTAACAAGCTAGGATTCATAAATACCTCCTTAGAAACATACTGTTTTACTAATGAAATTTGAACAGCATTCATATTTAAATCTTTCTTAAGTATGTCAGAAGTCTTTTTTAAAGGTGAATTTTCAAACTTAGTCTTCAAAACTTCTACGCTTACCGCAGGCTTTAAATCAATAAATATGTCAGCTTTTTCAGTTGTATTCAGTTGCTCTCGAAGTCGTGGACTTAAAGCATAAATAGCATTTCCCTCAATACCAAACTGGGTTAACACGACCTCTCCTTTCTGACTTTTACCCATACAAGAAATAGCAATATTTTTCAATGGACACCCTTGGTGCTTTTGAATAAAATCATGATTCCAATTGACTCCATACGCACAATTAGAAACTTGAAAAGATTGCACCGAAATTCCTTGAGATTGAAATGTTTCCATCCAAGACCCATCAGAACCGGTTTTCTTCCAACTTTTACCTCCTAAGGCGAAAATGGAGATTTCAGAATTTACTTTTTGTTGAGAGTTAAAGACGAGTGAAGTATTCTCCCATCCAGTCCAAGTATATTCAAACTGAAACTTCACACCTTTCTTTTTCAGTACATCAATAATAGCATTTAAAACTTCAATGGGTTTGATTCCTTTTTCAGGATACACACGCTTACTGCTTCCAACAAAAGTTGGAATCCCAATAAATGCTAACCAGTTCCTTAAATCCGTATTATCGAAAGCTAAAAGTGCTTCTTTAAGAAACGATTTGGGTGTATAGCGTTCAATCATTTGAGCTATAGCTTCCGAATGACTTAGATTAAACCCACCTTTCCCTGCTACGAGGAACTTTCTTGCTAAAGATTTTTGTTTCTCGTAAATCGTTACCTCAAACTTTTCAGTATCAAGAAAGGCTGCACATAAAAGTGCTGCTGGACCTCCTCCTATAATAGAAACGGACTTTTTCATTATACAATAGTAGTCTTTGTTTGCTACAAAACTAAACCTATCTTCAAAACTACCACAAGTAATTATGTATATTGTTTTGACTAAAAAACAATAGAAATGGACCTACAAAATGCCTTTCAGTTTTTAATTGACTTAAAATTCAATAATAATCGACCTTGGTTTAACGAAAACAAAGAGCGCTATTTAAGTGCGAAAAAAGACTTCGATGCTTTTGTAGATGAACTCATTCCTTTATTAAAAAAACAAGACAAAAGTATTGATGTGAATTCAGCTAAGGAATGTGTTTTTAGAATTTATAGAGATGCTAGATTTTCAAAAAACAAAGAACCCTACAAAACCAACTTTGGGGCTTTCATAAGTAAGGGCGGCAGAAAAAGTCCCTACGCAGGTTATTATATCCACTTCGAGCCCGACAATTCATTTATTGGTGGTGGAATATACATGCCACAAGCTCCAGTTTTAAAATCTATACGATTAAATATTTTTGAGGATTCAAAAGCTTACAAAAAAATCATTCACAACCCAGACTTTACAAGAATCTTTCCTGAGATTTATGGCCAAGCATTAAAAATGGCACCCAAAGGATTTCCAAAAGATTTTAAGGATATCGACCTTTTAAAAAATAAACATTATGCTGTAACACGTCCAATAAATAATGACTTCTGGTTTAATGAGAATACATCAAAAAATATTTTAATCACATTCAAAACCCAAGCAAAATTTAATCAATTTCTGAATCAAGCAGTTGAAGCTGTAAGCCCTTCAAATCACCATAATTAAATTTTAAAAAACTAGCTCCTTTTACCCATAACTTTTTATTAGTTTAGCGCTCTCAAACAGAGAGGTGGCCGAGTGGCTTAAGGCGCACGCTTGGAAAGCGTGTATACAGCAATGTATCGGGGGTTCGAATCCCTTCCTCTCTGCTAAAGGTCATTTCAAGACCTATCGATTTGATTTAAATCGTATTTCATTTATAATCTAATCACCACAAATCGGGTTCGAGAGGTGGAAATGTGAAGGTATATTTTTGTATATTTATTTTTCACAAACCTCACATCTATGAAAAACGTATTATACTTTTGCATAATACTCATAACATTTCCTTCTACTTTGATTCATGCTCAAGAACTGTTACCTAAGTCAATGACCAAATACGAAGAAGCCATTCTTGACACATACTTATCAAAATTTTCAGAAAAAACAGCAACAAATCCACCCGACTTCCCAGTTCGTACTATGGCAGAATGGGAAGAAATTAAGGCGATTACACTTAGCTGGCAAGGTTATTCCGGGATTCTTACTGAAATTGTTAGAGAAGCGGTTGAAGAAGTTGAAGTCATCATCTTTACCTCAAATAGTACTAGCGTTGAAAACACCTTAATTAATGCGGGGGTAAACACCGAACAGGTCACGTATATTAATCAATCCACAAACTCCATTTGGATTAGAGATTACGGCCAACACACTGTCTATGCAAATGATGTAGAGGACCAAGTTTTAGTAGATTGGATTTACAATAGGCCACGACCTTTAGATGACGAAAGTCCACAATTGATAGCAGATTATTATGACTACGAACTGTATGTTACAAACACAGGAAATAATCAATTGGTAAACACCGGAGGTAATTTTATGACTGATGGAATGGGTAATGCATTTGCGTCTAATCTTATATTGGAAGAAAATGACGGCTGGGGTCCTTACAGTTCTGTTTACTATCCCAATCATAGTGAAGCAGAAATTGATGATATTATGAGTCAGTTTATGGGGATTGATCAATATATTAAAATGGAAACACTTCCTTATGATGGCATTCATCATATTGATATGCATATGAAATTACTAAATGAAGAAACTCTTTTAATTGCAGAGTATCCCGATGGAGTTGCAGATGGGCCTCAAATTGAAGAAAATATTCAATATATTTTAGATAATTTCACGACACCTTATGGCAATCCTTACAACATAATTAGGATTCCGAGTCCACCAAGTACAAGCGGAGCATATCCTAACAATGGAGGATCATACAGAACATACACCAATTCGGTTTTTATTAACTCAATAGTATTGGTGCCATTTTACAGAACTGAATATGATACAATCGCACAACGAATTTATGAAAATGCTCTACCTGGCTACGAAATCATAGGAATCGATTGTGACAACTCTGGAAACAATATCATATCAGCCAGCGGCGCCATTCATTGCATCACAAAAGCTATAGGCATTGATGATCCCTTATTGATTAATCATGCCCCTATGAAAAGTATGAATTATGTTCCAAACTTACATTTCGAAGCCTCAGCTCAACATCGTTCTGGAATAGAATCTATGGAATTATTCTACAAAATAGCTGGGGAAAATTATACGAGTTTATTAATGAATAATATACTAGATAATATTTATGCTATCGATGTTTATGGAATTCCTCCTAATACGGAAATTGAATACTATTTTAAGGCAACTGCTTCTAGTGGTAAAGTCATAAACCGCCCTATAGTAGCACCTCAAGGAGGGTTTAAATTTACAATTGAACTGACATATCCATCTTCTCAAAGTATTGAATTGTATTATGGGTGGAATCTAATTTCCTCATATTTAAATTCTAATCAATCTGTAGAACAACTCTTTGCTTCCATTGAAGAAAATATAGTAATTGTTAAAAATAATGCCGGCATGGCATACCTTCCAGAATGGATTTACAATGGAATCGGTGCATTCAATTCTCTTGAAGGCTACTTTGTTAAAACAAATTCAAGTACAACACTCAATATTAATGGAGCTTTTATTGTCCCTGAAGAAAACCCTATTCCATTAAACAATGGATGGTCTGCAATTTCTTATTTAAGAATCGACGAGGTGCCTGCAGAACTGATCTTTGCCGAAATTGTAAATGAAAATAATTTAGTGATTGCCAAAAATCACTTAGGACAAGCATATCTTCCTGATTGGGACTTTAATGGTATAGGAAACTTAATTCCTGGTCAAGGGTATCAACTAAAAGTAAATCTAGCTGATCAATTACTTTATTTACCAATTAATGAAACATACTAAATCAGTGAAGCCAAAATAATAAGAACCGCAAATTGTTAAATCATAGTATTGAAATAGTAATCACTCACCTACTTTTAATCGTATTTCATTTATAATCAAATCACTGCAAATAGGGGTTCGAGAGGGGGGTAATTAAAAAAATTGAGATATAGATATGTTATTCAATCACAAACTGTTCTTTAGTTGACCCGGCACTACTTTGGATTAGATCCATTGAAGGTTCGATTAAATAACTTAAAGTTGAATCGACATCAACTACCAATATATTTTCTTGAAAAGTAAATTCAAAACTTCTATTTATACGGCTTAGTTTTAAAGTTCCTCCATCAACCTCTTCATAACTTTCCTCTTGTTCTAAAAAAGATTTAGAGAAAACTAAGTCTAAAAAAGTATCTTCTTCTGTTGAATAAATAAGGATGGACCTCTCTATCCAACCACCTGAAACGTATGAAGAATTAATAACGATATAATCGTTATCAATAATGTGAGTGACAGAGTAATGTCCTTGAACTTACCCCCAAGAACCAGTCTTTATTGTATCTGAAAGATTCCTTTTATTGACAACTAAATACCCCGGACACATATGACAGTCAAGTTTACTATCATAAGCTTGTAATATAATCTCATTGGTTTGACAACTACTCAATAAAATAAAAACATATAATAGCTTGTAAATTTTCATGACGACTTTCTCTTCTATATTATAAATATAGAATTTATTTGATTATAAAATAGGTTTTAAACTAGTGTCAAATTAGTGTCCCCTCTGCTACTATATTTCGTATTTCATTTATAATTAAATCGCTACAAATAGGGTTCGAGAGGGGGGGTGCTCTGCAAAACAAACCTGCATTAGCTAGATTCGCATGTAAAGAATTATAGGCAGCAGACTACTCTGGTAAGCTAAAAAATGGACATAAATAAAGTCCGGTAACACTCTCGTCTAGCTTAATTTGATAAGCTTCTCCATAATCAAACATACCGATTCCATTAAAATTCCATTCAGGAAGATATGCCGCTCCCAAATAATCCTTCACAATAATAAGCTCATCAGTTATATCGAATAATACATCGGTAACATTTTGAGATTCTTCACAATAATATCCTAAAAAACTCCAACCTTCAGGGAAGTCTTTATAAACATCAATTAAAGAACAGTCCTCGAAATCACCTATTAAATCATTATCTATAGATTGAATGGGGCAAAATTGAAAACCTTCTATTGAATTCGTTAACTTAATTTGATATCCTTCAGAAAAATCAAGTTCTCCAATACCATTAAACTCCCACTCAGGAAGATAAGCAGAGCCCAAATAATCCTTCACTATAACAATGGAGTCAATAATATCTTCAAATGCAACATCCAAAGCAATAGAGTTCATACAGGTATATCCAAATAAACTCCAGCCTACTGGTAAGAATAGCGGAGCATCTTTCTCTACACAAGAAAACTCATTATAGACACACGAATTATCAACAATAATATAGTCACTACTATAATTAGATGCAGAGTCATCCATACAACCGACAATCGACTCATCAAAAAACCAGTCATATTTTTGCGCTCTATAAACATTCTGACCTTCAATACACCTTAATTCAAAGACAATTTCATTATTGTTAGTTGTATCAACTTCTGTAATAACTGCACCCAAATTAGATATCCCTAAATTTCCCCAATTAATTAATATATTATTATTTGGCAACATCTGGACACCACCGGTACTAGGAGCAAATAATTCATCTGGATGACTAAACTCCCATAATTTAGTAGCAATAAAATTAATTGTGTCAAGCTCATAAATTAATGCTCTAGAAATATTTACGCCTCCTGTATACTGAGCACTAAAATTACCGTTGTCAAATAAGATATATTTACTTTCCCCTAAAGCTCTAATAGAGTGCTGGTGAGTAAAAGGATAATCATTAATAAACTCAAACTCATTTTGAGAACCTCCCCATCTCCAAATAATTTCTCCTGTGAGTCTGTCAATTTTAGTTATTTCATCCAAAGAACGAGATGAAATTAATAGATTATTGTCAAAATCAATATCTATTGCATTGCAATGAAGTAAATCAAAATCGTTAGATGTTAAATCAACATATGTGTTATCAGTAATGTTAATATGATCCCAGCTTCTCCATTCAAGGAGTAGATTGTGTTCCTGATCCAACTCTTGGATAACTAAACCCTCAACAACAGCATTTGGTGACCCACCTGAAACAACAGAGGATAAGTCTACAATCTGATCATCATAAGCAAACAAGATATAGTTACCATTTTCAAGCGCAATAAAATCATGATTATCAGCAATATAACCATTCAAACAAGAAATAGAATCGACTAGAGTATAGAGACTATCCATCATCAACCACCTATTAGCTTCCCTGTCGTAATAAGTTAAATGATTATTATGATTAACCTTCCAATCAAAACCTTTTTGTGACCAAAACTCAGAAAAAATCAAAATCCCATCAGGATCAATAATATTAACAGGTTTCTGTGGCGGGCCTCCAACCATAAAAAATAGATTTAATGCAGAGGGATTATTATTAATTAGAATCTCATAATCTGGTACAATAGGAGTTTTGGGAAAATGATCAATAACTTTATCACCTGAATTTAAGTGTCTGTCCTTAATTGTAAAACTTAAATCGTAAAAGCGTAATGAGTCTCCTTTTCTATAAGCAGAAAATAAAACCGTTTCACCTAAGAAAAAATTAACGGCTGATTTAAATGAAATTGTTTTTAAATCTATAGCTAATGCTATATCAAACTTATGAGAACCAGACAATTCGCCAATAATTGAAAACTCATAATTATCATAGATCTCTTCAATAGTAAGCTCAAAGTCATTTCTTATAATAATATTGCGATTATTATTATGAAATTTAGATTCCTCCATTGGAGAGGTATATACTATTTCTAAAAGATGAGGAGTAGTCCTGTCTACAAAACTAGTAATTGTATCATCAACACTTATACTCAGCGTTTGAGCATAAAAGGGTAAGTGTGACAAAAACAATAAATAAATTATCTTTTTCATTTGATATGTTTTAAACATGGAAATTAATAAATATTTATTTAATGATATCTGGTCCCTTTTGTAGATGAACTCATTCCCTTATTAAAAAAACAAGACGAAAGTATTGATGTGAATTCAGCTAAGGAATGTGTTTTTAGAATTTATAGAGATGCTAGATTTTCAAAAAACAAAGAACCCTACAAAACCAACATTAGCGCATTTATAAGCAAAGGTGGACGTAAAAGTCCTTATGCAGGATATTATATACATTTTGAACCTGATAACTCATTTATTGGAGGTGGAATATATATGCCACAAACTCCAATATTGAAATCTATACGATTAAATATTTTTGAGTATTCAAAAGCTTACAAAAAAATCATTCACAACCCATACTTTACAAGAATCTTTCCTGAGATTTATGGCCAAGCATTAAAAATGGCACCCAAAGGATTTCCAAAAGATTTTAAGGATGTCGACCTTTTAAAAAATAAACATTATGCTGTATCACGTCCAATAAATAATGACTTCTGGTTTAATGAGAATACATCAAAAAATATTTTAATCACATTCAAAACCCAAGCAAAATTTAATCAATTTCTGAATCAAGCAGTTGAAGCTGTAAGCCCTTCAAATCACCATAATTAAATTTTAAAAAACTAGCTCCTTTTACCCATAACTTTTTATTAGTTTAGCGCTCTCAAACAGAGAGGTGGCCGAGTGGCTTAAGGCGCACGCTTGGAAAGCGTGTATACAGCAATGTATCGGGGGTTCGAATCCCTTCCTCTCTGCAAAACAAATCCCACCTAAAGTGGGATTTGTCATTTCAACAATACAAGTTTTTTTTGATAATCATGAGAATTGATTAATGCTATTTACTGATAAAACTTATCAATTCCAGACCACAGCTTTTAATAGCAGTTCTTCAACAACTAGAAGGTACTTATTATAGACTTCCTGACAGGTCCCCATACAGGAAAGCTCTTCGTAAACCTCAGGGCCTTCTGGATAATATCGAAATCTAGTGTTTGGTAAATCAATTGCTTGATCATGATGGCTCGAATCAATTGGGATGATATTGTATAACTCAAGAGCTTTAGTCACCTCCGATAGAGTGCCTCTATTAAGAAATCCATCTATTTCTCCTACGTAATCCGTATACAATGTTCCGGTGTAATAAACCTTACCATCAGTGTATAATTGTATCTCATAAATAGGACAAGTCCCAAAACAACCCGTATGCTCAAACTCCATCAATAAATATGCAGTTTGATCTTCGAATTCGTCTTCACAAGCAGTATAGACAAATGATAGTAGTAAAAAACTAATGCTTAACAGTAAGTACTTCCCAATTCTTTTCATAACATTCTCATTTAGTATTAATATGCTAGTAATTTAGTGAATTTAAGGATGTAATCACGCATGATTAATTCGTAAACACTTAAAAATGGGTACACTCACCTATAATCTAATTATCATCACTCATCAAATAGAAACCAAAGTCTTGAATGTATCGAAGCCAATAGTTAAATATCAAATTTAAAGATCATTATAACAAACAAAACTTGACAGAATAAGCATGTCACAATCGATAAGCACCACACACAATTAGGGGCGACTTTCACATATAACAAATAGGTCTAACTAAACCTTTCTTCAGGTTCAAAAAGGGCTAATTATTAATACCGGAATCTGTAATACAAATAATTGTACTTTTATGCTCTGAAAAACAAGAACATGAAAAAACGATTCCTACTCTGCCTATTCATAATATCTACAACAATTGGATTTGCTCAATGTACAATTAATGATGCAACCGATTGTGAATGCCTTGACAACAGCCAGGTAGATTGTGATTTACTTCCCGACATACAACTCTCGTGGTTTGGGCTCGAAGATGTTAGCGATGGCCCTACAGAATATGCTCAAACGGGGGAGGGAAATAATAATGGTAGGTTAAGAATAAGTGTGTCGACACCGAATACGGGAAGAGGTCCTCTTACCGTTAGAGGTGCTGGACCTAATGGCTATAGATGGTTTATATGCGGAGCAGACACCATGAGCATTTACGACCCTTATACTGAAGAGTCATTTTATTGCCCTGATGGCGAGGTAGGAAAACAAATTATTTGGCAAAGAGTTTATCACAAAAATAGCGACAACACCATGTCGTACACCGATTATATGGCAGGAACCATGGCTTACCACCCAACTCATGGTCACAATCACACAGACGACTGGGGTGTTTTTACACTGCGAATTAAAGATGAAGACGAGCCTGATCCACGCAATTGGCCAATCGTATCCGATGGTGCTAAAATGGGTTTCTGCTTAATGGATTACGGAACATGTTCGCCTGCTGAAACAGGAGGATGGGCAGAGCCTGTTGACTATACAAATCACTGTAAAGATAATAACACCGTATATCAAGAAGGTGTAACCATACTCAACAGTGATGTTCCCAACTGGGGTCTCGGTGGTGGTAACTATGATTGCTCTGAGATTGAACAAGGAATCAGCGTTGGTTACATAGACCTATACGGTGAATGGTTAGATGACCAATGGATAAACCTTGACCCTAATTTGTGTAATGGAGACTATTGGATAGTAGGTATTATAGACCCAAATAACTTCTATTTAGAATCTAACAAAGACAATAATTACACTGCAATTCCGGTAAGCTTAAGTTTACAAAGTGAAGAAACAACTTCTGTAATCAATTTAGAGGGTAATGTGGATATTTGTGAAGGTGAAAGTGTTGAACTCACAGCTAATTACGGCGACTCTTACTTATGGAGCACAGGCGATACGAGCCAAACAATTACAGTTTCTGAACCTGGAGAATATACGGTACTGGTAAACAATTCTAATTGTAATACCAGTTATACTTCAGAACCTACTAATGTTAGTGAGATTAATATCACAACACCAAGTCTATTGTTCCCTATTGACTCAGCTTGTTTGGGAGAAGAAGTGATTTTAGAATTAGATGCAGAAGATATTTATTGGTATAATCAAGAAGGTGACTTAGTATCTATTCAAAACCCATACATTATGCCTGTGCTAGAAGCTGACCTTCATCTTTTTGCGAGTCAAAGACAATCTACTCTGTACAACGAAACTTTTGGTGAATCAGAACATCAAGGCTCAAACTTTTATAGTGGAGCTTCCTATAATGGATATCTAATATTTAATGCAAATACAGATTTTACATTAGAGACTGTTGACGTACTCACTGAGCATGAAGGTGAAAGACTAATCGAACTAAGATCTGAATTAGGCCTGTTGGTTTACGATACTTTGGTGATGATAACAGAAGATGCTACCCTTTATTTAAACTGGGAAATTGAAGCTGGAAATGACTATAAAATTGGAACCAATACTGAAATAAACAATGCTAATTTCGATGGTAACAATCCTATGTTGATGAGAAACAATCAAGGAACTAGCTATCCTTATAGCATTCAAAATATTGTAGAAATTACCGATTCTGAATGGGGACAAGAGTATTATTACTACTTCTATAACTGGGGGATTTCTTGGTTGGGGAACTCCTGTGAATCCGCAGAACAATTAGAAGTTTTTGTTACTGCAATCAATTGCAATCAAAATCTTGAAGAACTTTTCTTGACAGACAACACCCCAATACATTTTTTCGACTTACTCGGAAGAGCTTGGGACTGCTCCTACCAAGAGCTTCCTCTAGGTTGCTATATTGCTAAACAAGGTCCTAAATCGCTGAAAATTTTCAAAAATTAAATCATGAGAAAAATCATTCTATCATGCCTATTACTAGTAACGATTGTTGGGCAATCAATTGCCCAAGTTACTGTTGGCAATACCACACTACAAGTAAGAGAGGTTATTGGAGGACTTAATATTCCATGGGAAATTAAATGGGGGTTTGACAACTATATATGGATGACTGAACGTCCTGGAATAGTGAGTAGAGTAAATATTGAAACAGGTGAAAAGCATATCATATTGAATATAGAAGATTTTGTTTTTTCGGGTAATAACGAGGCGGGTTTATTAGGAATGGAATTCCACCCTAACTTTCAAGAAAACAATCTTTTATTCCTCACATACACATACCTACAAAGTGGATCTATTGAAGAGCGAATCGTAGCTTACACATATAATCCTATGTCTGACGCCCTAGGAAATGAACAAATATTACTCGACAACATCAGCGGAAACACCACTCATATAGGTTCGAGGATATTAGCATTAGACGATGAAACAATCTTAATTTCCACTGGAGATGCTCAAGATCAATCTTCATCTCAGGATATAAATGCCCTTACGGGGAAAATATTAAGGATGGATATTAGTCTGGATAATTTTGGAGGTATTCCTGCTGACAATCCCATACCAGATTCTTATGTATGGTCTTTTGGGCACAGAAACGCACAAGGCTTAGAATTAGCCCCAAATGGGATTATTTATAGTTCTGAGCATGGCCCTACATCCAATGATGAACTAAACATTCTAACACCAAACAACAATTATGGATGGCCTATAGTAAATGGCTATTGCGACTCGCCAGCAGAAATTACATTTTGTGAAGACAATAATGTTATTGAACCGCTAATTGCATGGACTCCTACCATTGCTCCGTCAGACATTATGTGGTACGACCACCCAGCAATCCCCGAATTTCAAAACAGCTTATTGATGACTGTTTTAAAAGATAAAATGCTGGTGAGGTTCGAGTTTTCAGAATCCGGCGAAGAATTAATTTCCACTACGAATTTCTTCGAAGACGAATGGGGAAGACTTCGTGATATTTGCATCAGTCCAGATGGTAAAATATACTTAGCTACTAATGGTTATTTCTGGCCTAGCGAACCCCCAAATAAAATTATAGAACTTCATAATGCTGACTACATTGGTATAAACGAACCTCAAAATGAGAGCAATAGAAAAGTAATTAATTACTATAATTTACTTGGAGAGCAGATTCTTACGCCACCCATTCAGGGCATCTTCTTTGTAGAATACTCGAATGGTAGTCTACTTAAAAAAGTCGTGATTCAATAAAATTTGTATCCCTCCGTTTACCAACTTCACACTAACGCATAGAGTGTAAATGTTTCTCTCACAGACTTAATCCTAAATCTACTTTGAGTATTGGTAGAATTAATTAAATTTGCACTTATTAAATAGTTTTTATACTATTCAACCAAATAACAAGAAGATGAAAAAGACACTTTCTATTTTAGCAATCTTTGGTTTGCTGAATTTGAATGCCCTTACAGTAATGGCACAAGATAATGTTGAGACAGCTACCGAAATGGTAACTGATTCAATGGCCGCCGATTCTTTAGCAGTTGATTCTGCTGCAACCGACAGTATGGTTGTAACTGAGGAAGTTGCTCCTGAAGTAACCGAAGAAGCTGAAGTTGTAGAAGACGCTAGCTTCCACCAAGTTTTAAAAGAAAAATTTATTGAAGGTGGTGCAGGTTTTATGGGAGTAGTATTGATTACTCTTATCTTAGGTTTAGCGCTTGCTATTGAGCGTATTATTTACCTAAACCTAGCAACTACAAACACTGATAAATTATTGAGCGAGATTGACGATGCTTTAATAAGCAAGGGAATCGAAGGTGCTAAAGATGTATGTCGTAATACTCCTGGCCCTGTAGCTTCTATATTCTATCAAGGTCTAGAGCGCTCTCCTGAAGGATTAGATATGGTTGAGAAATCGATTGTAGCTTACGGTTCAGTACAAATGGGTCGTTTAGAACGCAACACTTCGTGGATCGCTTTATTCATCGCCTTGGCACCTATGCTAGGATTTATGGGTACGGTAATCGGTATGATTGGTGCCTTTGATGCAATTGAAGCTGAAAACAATATTTCACCAGCATTGGTTGCCGGTGGGATTAAAGTAGCCTTATTGACTACTGTATTCGGTTTGATTGTAGCTATGATACTTCAAGTATTTTATAACTACATTATCTCTAAAGTAGATAGTTTAGTGAATACTATGGAAGATGCATCTATCACATTGATTGACATCTTGGCTCGTCAAGAAGCTGCAAAAAAATAATACTAACCGTTAAAAATTTTTGAAATGGAAGATTTCATGACTAACTACGGTATAATACTGACGTATATCCTTTTAGCTGTTGCTACGATTACGGCATTGGCCTTTCCTATTAAACACATGATTTCGCACCCTAAAAAGGCGAAAGAAGTGGGTATGGCACTAGGTGGGCTCTTAGTAGTTTATCTTCTTGCTACCTTACTAGCTTCAGATGAAGTGACAGAACATTATGCTAAATTTGATGTTACTGAAACTATCTCGAAACAAGTAGGTACAGGTCTATTCTTATTTTACATCCTTGGAGCTGGAGCAATTATCTCTGTGCTTTATTCGGAAGTATCAAATATGCTTAAATAATAAGCATATGTCTAGAAGAACTCTACCGGAGATTAACGCAGGCTCGATGGCCGATATCGCATTCTTGCTTCTTATCTTCTTCCTTGTAACAACTACAATGGATGTGGATACAGGATTGGTACGTAAATTACCAGCTATGCCTGAAGAAGAAGATATTATTGACGATTCGCAAATCAAGGCTAGAAATATTTATGTGGTACTGGTAAATGCTAAGGATCAGCTTTTAGTTGAAGAAGAATTAATGGACATCTCACAATTGCGTGATGGTGCCAAAGCATTCTTAAACAACTGGGGTAAGAATCCGGATTTATCAGATAGTCCACAAAAAGCTATTATTTCGCTTCAAAACGATCGTGGTACTTCTTACGAAATGTACATTCAAGTACAAAATGAACTTTCTGCCGCATATCGCGAATTGAGAGATGCAGAAGCTCAAAGAAAATTTGGTGTTTATTACGCTGAACTAGAAGGCGCTTTAAAGAAAGAAGTTCGCAAGATGTATCCTGAGAAAATTTCTGAAGCTGAACCTAAAAAAATAGGAGGTAACTAATGAGTCGTTTTAAAAAGAAAAAAGGAAGTGAGACGCCGGCTATGTCAACGGCCTCTCTTCCAGATATCGTTTTTATGTTGCTGTTCTTCTTCATGGTAACTACCGTGATGAGAGAAACTACACTCATCGTTAAGAACAAACTACCTAAGGCTTCGGAAGTAAAGAAAATTGAAGACAAATCGCTGTGTAGCTATATTTATGTAGGTGCACCCGTAAGCGGAATGAAAACCAAATTTGGTACAGAACCGCGTATTCAATTAAACGACTCTTTTAAATTAGCATCAGACATTCAAGAGTTCGTTGCAGCTAAAAGAGAAGCTACAGCAGAGGAGAAAAAACCTCTACTTGTAACTTGTATCAAAGCCGATGTAGATGCGAAAATGGGTTTAATAACCGATATCAAACAAGAACTACGTAAAGCGCAAGCTTTTAAAATCAATTATGCTACTTATAGTAGTGCAGACTAAAAGTCAAATTGATATAAAACAAAAAAAAGGGAAGCTAAATAGCTTCCCTTTTTTTTTGTTTTAAAATGTAGCGCAATCATTACTCACTTTTTGAAAGAACCTTAGTTAAGGATAGAAACAATATAAATGAGCAGAATATAATTAAGCTCAATTGACCTACCCCTACATTCTCTATAGATGAATTTAATACCTTGTGCTGCACCAAATAAGTTACAACAACTAATGTGCTATTATAAAGGAAATGCAAGAGTATCGGTACGCGTAATGAACCCGAATAGAGATATACATACCCAATAAAGGCTCCCAAGGCAAATCTGGGTAAAATGGCATGATACTGTAAATGAATCACGCTAAACAACAGCGCGGTTAACCACACAGCAATATGCTTAGAGCCCGACCATTCTTTAAACAAATTTTGTAAGACGCCTCTAAACAAAAGCTCTTCACCAATAGCCGCTACACCGCCCATTAGAATAAGCATAGCAATTAAATCGAGTACAGAATCCATTTGCAGAAACTGCTCGGTTAATAGCAAGGTTTGTTGTTCTGCCAATTTTAAGAAATTTAAAAACTCTGGCAAGGGAACTAAGTCATTTAGCTCACCTAAAAAATTTGCAATAGGAATCATAGCCCAAGCCATTAGTAATACAATAAGAATCGTTTTTAAGCCAAGCGTATTGTTTAGTTTAAAATACGACACCACACTTTTTCCACGTAAATGAATAAAGACTAAAGGAGGTAGAATAAAAGTTCCTACAGCATTAAAAAACTGCATGGTTTTCATAGCATTCATCAGGGAAGAATTCTCCGCATCGAAAACCAAATTAGAGCTTGAGAAAAAGCTCACACCATAGACTATCTGACAAACAACAGCACCTACTAAATAGGAACTGATTAATCCGGCTAATATAACTACCAATAAATAGTACAATAGGTTTGCATAACCACTATTCGACCAAATACCTTTACTTTTTTCTACAATGTTCAATCCCATGGGTTTTTCGTACTTTTGGCAAAATTTTTAATTGTGGTAAAGATAGGAAATATAGAACTTGGTGAATACCCACTTTTACTTGCTCCAATGGAGGATGTTAGTGATCCACCGTTCCGTGAATTGTGCAAACAACATGGTGCAGACTTAATGTATACTGAGTTTATATCATCTGAAGGCCTAATTCGTGATGCCGCTAAAAGTGTCCAAAAATTGGACATCTTTGAATATGAGCGGCCTATTGGAATTCAGATTTTTGGATATGATATTGACTCCATGCGTGAAGCAACAGAAATAACGGCTCAAGCTCAACCCGATATCATCGACATCAATTATGGCTGCCCGGTAAAGAAGGTAGCATGTAAAGGTGCAGGTGCGGGTATTCTTAAAGACATTCCGAAAATGGTGCGCATGACTGCGGAAATCGTAAAATCTACGAATATCCCCGTTACGGTTAAAACTCGTTTGGGATGGAATGAAGAAAGTAAATATATTGTAGAAGTCGCCGAGCGACTGCAAGATGTGGGGATCCAAGCCATTTCTATACATGGTAGGACCCGAAAACAAATGTATAAAGGAGAAGCTGATTGGTCCTTAATAGCTGAAACAAAAAACAATCCTAGACTTCATATTCCAGTATTTGGAAATGGAGATATCGACTCGCCTGAGAAAGCCAAAATGATGAAAGATCGGTATGCTGTGGATGGGATGATGATTGGTCGTGCAGCGATTGGTTACCCTTGGATATTTAATGAAATAAAACATTTCTTAGAAACAGGCGAAAAACTACCACCTCCAACTATTGAGCAACGTGTAGCAGCATGCAAACAGCACCTACAACGCGCATTAGAATGGAAGGGGCCAATACTAGGTGTGGTAGAGACACGCAGACATTATACCAACTATTTCAAAAGTATGTTTGGAATTAAAGAGTATAGAAAAAAACTGGTTACCACAGATGAACCTGAAAGACTCTTTGAACTTCTAAATGAAATAGAACAAAAATTTTCGGATTACAAGTTCCTTTAGGTAGATTGAATAAATTTTCTTTTTATAAAACTTACAGGAATACTGGTAATGAGTAAACCTATACTCATTACAGTTAGCATAATTAAGCCCACATCTCTCCATTGAACTTCTACGGGGTATGTATTTACTATGAACGAACCTTGCTCTCCTAGTTGTATAAACCCATATTCCTGTTGAGCAAAGCAAAGCGCAACTCCGAGTAGTAAGCCTAAGCCTCCACCAAAGAAAGTAATAAGGAATCCTTCGTAGAAAAATATTTTCTGAATCGTTTTCACGGGTGCTCCCATAGCCCACAAACTCGAAATGTCTTTTCTTTTTTCGAGTACAATCATTACCACTGAGGCTACAATATTAAAGGTGGCAATGAGCAATATAAAGGCAAGGATGAAAAAGATAGCCCACTTTTCAGTTTGCAGAACTTTATATAAAAATTCCTGTTGCTGAAATCTATTTTCAACGGTAAATCCCTCTCCTAAAAAATTCTCAATATCCTCTTGAATACCTGCTAGATTCGCATCAGAATTGAGTTCCAATTCAATGCTGGTAAGAAAACCATCTTTATTTAAAAAATCTTGCACTCCATTTAATGAGGTAATTACATAGCTTGCATCATACTCCGATTGCACAGAAAATATACCCGCCAGAAACAAATTCTTTTGTAAAAAAGCCGCAGCACTAAAACTATTGATCTTAGTAGATGGATTTGGAACAAACACTTTTAAAGGATTGGTTTGATGAACCGATAAGGATAAGGTATAAGCCAAAGACTGCCCCACAATAGCCCAATTATCTGAGCTGTAATTTCGAAAACTATTGCCCTTAAAAATATGTTTCTCAATAAGTAAACTATCGGTTGATGGCCAGATGGATACCCCTTTCAATTTTGCGATATGCTCATAATCATCATTTCGAAGTAAAACTTTCTCTTCGTAAACCTCTTGAATTGAGCTCCAAGGGGCTATAGCTTTTAAACTATCGAAGTTGAGGTGATTCGAATTAAAGCTTTTTGTTTGAGTAGATCGGATAACAAAATCGGAATTCACTTCCTGATACATGGACTTTATTAAAGACTCAAATCCATTGAAAACAGACAAAACAACCACTAAGGCTAATGTACCTATTGCTACCCCCATTAGCGAGATGGCAGTAATAAGATTTACTGCATTTTTGCTCTTTCCTGAAAACAAATAGCGTCGTGCTATGTAAAGAGCAATATTCAAATTATTCTGGGCTGTTAGGTTCCTCTCCTCGAAGTAATCGCTCTATATTTTCTGCGTAATCTACAGAATCATCAATGTGGAAAGTCAAATCAGGAACAATTCGCAATTGGTGGCGAACAAGCCTGCCGAGTTCATTGCGTATTTCTGAACTATGAATACTTATAGACTTCAAGAACGCTTCCTTATCATTTAAAGGGAAAACACTTAAGAAAACCTTAGCATAAGATAAATCAGGACTCATGCGTACTAAAGATACAGAGATCAATGACCCTGGAGCAATAGATGCAGTTTTATTCATTAAAATTCCCGCTAGATCCTTCTGGATTTGGCGAGCTACTTTTTTCTGTCTTGTACTTTCCATTCGGCAAATATAAGCAATTTAACAGATGTCAAGCCCTTAATACAATAGGAAAGAATTCAATCTCAGAAACTGTCAATTGGGATTAAATTGATGCAGATGAAATCTATATCAATATGAATTTTATCTTTGCAACACTTATAAAGCCTAATCCCATAGAACGGAGAAATTATATTCATGAAAGATTTCCTTAAAATATTAAAATTCGCATATCCCTATAAGCGCTTAGCTGGGCTCAATGCAATCCTAAATATACTCTCAGTTATTTTTGGCTTGTTTTCTTTTACTTTAGTCATCCCGATGTTGGGGATATTATTCGACACACAACTTAAAGTAACCAACCCTCCAACAGGAGAACTTTCTACGCAATGGATTAAAGATTATTTAACCTATCAATTAAGCTCGACTGTCGAAGCCATAGGCCCTTCAAAATCTTTAGGATATATATGTGTAGGAATTGTATTTGCTTTTTTCCTAAAAAACTTAACGCGATATTTGGCTCAATATACTCTAGTACCCATTCGAACAGGGATTTCTAGAGACCTTCGTAGAGCTTTGCACACCAAAATGTCGCTGCTCTCCATCTCCTATTTCTCTGAAAAAAGAAAGGGTGATTTAATGTCGAGAATGACCACCGATGTGAATCAAGTAGAATCCTCGATGATGAGCACTTTAGGACTCATCGTTCGCGATCCAGTAAACATCGTTACCTCCATCATCCTACTTCTGATGATGAGTGCAAAACTCACGCTCGTAGTCTTCTTTTTATTCCCGATAGCAGGGCTCATCATCGGAAATATAGGAAAGAGTTTGAAGCGTAAATCTCAAAAAGGTCAAGTACAAATCGCCCGTATCCTCTCGGCTATTGACGAGAATATTACTGGCTTAAGAGTCATTAAGGCTTTTAATGCCGAAAAACAGATTAATGCTCAATTTGACAAAGAGCTGGAGAAGCACAAGAACATCATGTCGAGTATTATGCGCCGTAGAGATTTGGCTTCACCCATGAGTGAGTTCTTAAGCACAATGGTTATGGTTGTTGTTATTTGGTATGGGGGAAACTTGATTTTTGAAAGCAGTAACAACCCTGGAGCTTCCGACTTGAGCCCTCAAGCATTTATAGGATTTATTGTTATTTTCTCACAAATTTTACCTCCCATAAAATCACTTTCACAGGGGTACTACAGCATACTGCGTGGTTCGGCTTCTGCCGAAAGAATCACGGAGGTTTTAGATGCCGAAATTGAAGTCAAGGAAAAAGAAAATGCTATTCCTATAAGCGAATTCAAAAAGGCCATTCGTTTTGAAAATGCATCCTTCGCCTATGGTAAAAGTGCGATCTTAAAAAATATAAACTTCGAAATTAAGAAAGGTCAAACCATTGCCCTTGTTGGGCAATCTGGAGGCGGTAAAAGTACGCTCGCCAATTTAGTAGCACGGTATTACGATCTTAAAGATGGCTGCTTATCAATCGACGGCATCGATATTAAAGAGTACAAGCTTGGCGACTTGCGTCGCCAAATGGGTATCGTAACCCAAGATTCTATTCTTTTCCACGATACCATATTCAATAATATAGCATTAGGAATTGAAGATCCCGACCCAGAAAAAGTTATTGAAGCAGCTAAAATTGCGAATGCTCATGAGTTTATTTCAAAATTTGAAGATGGATATCAACACAATATAGGCGATGGTGGACATAAACTTTCAGGCGGTCAAAAGCAACGATTGAGCATAGCGCGTGCGGTAATGAAAAATCCACCTATCTTGATTCTCGACGAGGCTACATCAGCTTTAGATACCGAATCGGAACGCCTAGTTCAAGACGCTCTCACTAAACTGATGGCCAACAGAACCTCCATCGTTATTGCACACCGATTATCAACCATTCAAAATGCAGATGGCATCGTAGTGATTAATGATGGGCAAATTGTGGAGCAAGGAACCCACGTAGAGTTGATTGAAAAAAAAGGTCATTATTACAGACTCCACAATATGCAAAACCTAGAATAATGGTAGAAAAAATAGAACATATAGGCATTGCCGTTAAGAATATTGACCATGCTAACATAGTATACGAACAACTTTTAGGTACTGCTCCATACAAAATGGAAATGGTTGAAAGTGAAGGCGTGAGTACCTCATTTTTTCAGACTGGCGAAAGTAAAATTGAATTACTACAAGCGACATCAGATAACAGTGCTATAGCCAAGTTTATCGAAAAAAAAGGCGAAGGAATACACCATATTGCTTTTGCGGTAAAAGATATTAAAGTCGAAATGAAGCGACTTGCAGACCAAGGCTTTACTCTCTTAAACCAAGAACCTAAAAAAGGAGCCGACAATAAACTGGTTTGCTTTATACACCCTAAAAGTACCCAGGGAGTTTTAATAGAACTTTGTCAGAAAATAACTTAGCAACTGACAGTTTTTAGTTTACTATAAATAAATTCCATCGACCACCGACCAAGGTCTAAAGACCAAATCATGATATACCACACGCGAAAACTGGTGAAACCAGAAGACTTAAATGCAGGAGGAACACTCTTTGGAGGTACGCTTTTACGTTGGATCGACGAAGAAGCAGCGATTTTTGTGATGTGTCAATTAGACAGTCCACACATCGTTACCAAATATATGTCGGAGATTAATTTCATTAGTCCAGCCCTTACTGGTGATGTAGTGGAAATTGGTTTTGAAACAATTAAATTTGGGACAAGCTCGATTACCGTAAAATGTACAGCACGTGTAAAGCAAACTCAAAAAATTATTATCACCCTAGACAAAGTCGTATTCGTTCACGTAGACGAAAACCTTAGACCTAGCCCTCACGGCAAAGGAAGTTGTGAGTTATAAGTTTTTGGTGCTGAGTTCACTTATTTTCTCACCATCTTTTAGGTGATATACCTTTAAACCTACTTTGCTAGCTCCTTCAATATGCTGTTGTGAATCATCGATAAATAAGGTCTCTTTTGGATCTAAACTTTGTGCATTTATGATATGTGTAAACACTTCAGTATGTGGTTTTCGAAGTCCCAAATCGTGCGACAAATACACCTTCTCAAATAGTTGGCAAAATTCAGCATAGAACTGTTCCCCTACCCTATCTTTAATCTCCTTAATATGAATTTCGTTGGTGTTACTCAATAGGAAAATACGATAAGATCCCTGCAGAGATTTCAAACATTCAAGCGCATCAGGAATAAAGTCAATTAGCATTGCATTCCATGAATTGATGATATCTTCATCGGAAATAGAAGGGTCTAAATACTCTTTAATCTCACCAATAAATTCAGCCTTTGATATCATTCCTGTTTCAAAATTATCAAACAAATCCGACTGCCCTACTTTGGCATAAATCTGCTCAAAGTCCTCTATACCCATGCAGGCAAAAGCTCGTGTAGTTGCCTGATAATCTATAGCATAGATTACTCCTCCTAAATCGAAAATAATATTTTTAATTCCCTGTAGCATATCTAACAATTTCATTGCAAGATAAACAGATAATGCGTATTATTGCAGCTTGATTTTATAGTTAATTACAGACCGTGAGCGACTATTTAATTGGGCCTATAACTCAGCTGGTTAGAGTATCTGACTCATAATCAGAAAGTCCCTGGTTCGAGCCCAGGTGGGCCCACCCAATAGGACAAATCGATAAATTTATTGATTT
>Ga0208879_1001157_pt1 | contig 25387 bp, 29 predicted proteins | sample Knorr_S15_td_Bot_FD_185605 | JGI IMG/M metagenome (GOLD analysis project Ga0208879, IMG submission 185605) | Marine microbial communities from Southern Atlantic Ocean transect - Knorr_S15_td_Bottom_ad_5009_LV_A (SPAdes) (version 2) | ecosystem: Environmental > Aquatic > Marine > Oceanic | place...
CAGGCGGCGTTACCGTATATTGATATTTTTGCGTCAGCACATAATCTCAACAGTCTCAGAAAACTGGTGAGACAATTGAGCAAAATACAGTCCGGAAAAAGCAGACGCATGTCGCTTGTGAGTTAAACACTCTGAATGAGTAGTCAATATTCTAAATTAAATACCTTAAACTCTTTCACTGGAAATCATCATGCCTTCATATACACTCGATGCATCAACTCCTGAATTCACAGAAACAACTTTCATTGCGCCTGACGCCAGCCTGATTGGTAAAGTCCGGATTGGAGCATATTCTTCAGTTTGGTTTAACGCAGTTCTCCGGGGTGATATGGAAAGCATCAGCATTGGCGATGAAACCAGTTTTCAGGATTTAAGCATGGGGCACTCGGATCCCGGATTTCCGCTGATTATTGGAAATCGTGTGACGGTAGGACACAATTGCATAATGCACGGATGCGAAGTTGAAGACGATTGCCTGATCGGAATGGGTGCAATTTTGATGAATGGAGTAAAAATTGGCCGCGGCAGCATTGTCGGAGCAGGAGCAGTTTTGTTGGAGGGGACAGAAGTTCCGCCTTTTTCAATGATTGCGGGCTCTCCGGCCAAAGTGCGCAAGACTTATAATGAAAGTATTCTGGAAAATATCAGAGTCATGTCGCAAGTTTATGTTAAACGCACGATACGATATCTTGAACAAAATATTGGGAAGTTGAGAGTTGTTTGATCAGGACAAAGCTTTTCAGCATCAAGCAGCAATTTCATTGGATTCTCTAGCCTGAAGAATCGCGCTGAACGCAGTTTGGAGTTCATTTGGAGTCAGCTCATCAAGATCAGAATGATCACTATTCAGTGTGTTATTAATAAACCTGAGCTGTGGTTCTTTGGAAATGTAACCCAATTGATGCAGTTGTTGATCCAATGTTTCAAACACTCGGACACGTAGTTGCTCATTAGTTCTTTTGTCTTGGGCCAGAATTCGTTGACCATGAAAGTTGGTGGTGTTTATCTCACCTTTGTAGGACTGCATAGCAAGAGTTTTGTCTCCTCTTAACTCTAATGTGACAATGACCGAAGTAATGATCACCGAGGTCACGCAAAAAATCAATAAAACAATTTCCATATTCACCCCATTAGTTTGTTTCTAAGTTACTGAAACTATGTCCGTTCTTTAGTTTGCCTCAAGATGATGAGGCTTTTGGCTGAACCGAGTTTGGTACAGACTCTTTAAGACCAATATTCTGTAGGCTCGGTTTGGCTACCTCGAAGATTATGCAGAAAACAGACCAGCTCAAAAAGGTCTTCACTAACATTTAGTCGGTTTGGATTTTTGCAAACCACTCTTCCTGTCAGATAATTTTTGCAAATATGTTCTAGTGCTTTACGCGTTTTACGGGTTCTTACTGAATGGAAGAACCGCTCCAATCTGGCATTGAACTTGTATTACAAACTGGACATCAAAAGCATGAAGAACAATCATTTTTAACGACCATGATAAACTCATCAACTTCCTCACGTTTGAGTACGGGACTGCTGCAATTTTTCTTGATACTGGTATTTGCAACGCCGGTGTTGGCTGTCCGCGTGAAGGATGTTGCTTCGTTGAGGGGTGCGCGTGATAACGAACTGATTGGATTTGGAATTGTAGTCGGTTTGGATGGAACAGGTGATTCACAGGAAAGTTTGCTTTCCAGAAAGCCGATTGTGAATGCTTTGGAGAGAATTGGCATAAGTTTAAAAAGTCAGGACATCCTTGGACGCAGTATCGCCGCTGTCTGGCTGACAGCGACTTTGCCGCCTTTCGCAAAATCAGGACAACGTCTGGATGTAACTGCCGCTACAATTGGGGACTCGGTTTCACTTCGCGGAGGAATTTTGATTATGGCTCCGATGCGTGGTCCGGATAGATTGGTTTATGCTCTGGCGCAGGGGCCCATCTCAGGAATTCCGAAAGGAGTCAGCCGCGCGGATGCGTTACCTGAAGATGCACTGGTGGATTTGCCGATAGGCTCACGGATGGTGGCTTCAGTCGGGCAAGTTCATGGCGGAGCACTTGTTGAACGTGAGATCAGTTTAAATCTCAACAGCCGCGCCAGGTTGTTTATGAATTTAAACTCGCCGGATTTCACCACAGCTTTTCGTTTGGCAAAACTGATCAATCAGAATTTAGGCTTCCGGAGTGCCCGCGCTCAAGATGCCGGTACAGTTGAAGTTTCAGTGCCAGACAGTTATTTGGGAAACACGGTGGAACTTATTTCTTTTATTGAAAATTTAGAAATTTCTCCGGATCATAGGGCTAAAGTTGTTCTCGATGAACGTTCCGGAACAGTGGTTATGGGTGGTAATGTGATGATTTCACCAATTGCTATTTCTCAAAATGGATTAAATATTCAGGTCAAACTTCCATCACAAAACACTGCTGGTGGAGATGGGGCCTTAACAGAAGGTCAAATTTTGGAAGCAAGTGTGTTTATGCTCAAAGGTGGTGTGGATTTAAAGGAAATTGTAAATGGTTTCAATAAAATAGGTGCATCAAGCAGAGATTTGATTGAGGTGTTAAAGGCAGTCAAAACTGCGGGCGCACTACATGCCGAGCTGGTGATTCGATGAAAATATCAATGCCGCTACCTTTGTCTGCACTGACACTTCAGGCAAATAACCATAAGAAACTACCTGAAACAAAAGGTGTTACCAACGACACGAAGCTGCGTGAAGCCGCAAGTGAATTTGAGGCAATTTTTATTCAACAGATGTTAAAAACAATGCGTAAAACAACTTTTGAATCGGACCTGGTGCCAAAGTCTGAAGGAGAAAAATTATTCCAATCTTTGCTCGATGAACAGTATGCGCTGCTTTCAGCTAAATCCGGAAGTCTTGGTTTGGGAGAAATGATTTACCAGCAATTGAAAACAAATTTGGAAAAATAAAAAAAACACTAAAGTTTTGTGATTAAACTGCCGATACTCGCAATAAGGTGTTTCTGCGATCTAGCAGGTAAGAAAAAACAAGGTCTTTCCTGTTCCGCCCGACATCTTAACTGAGGCCCAAAACTGAAGTGGCAAATTTATGCTGGAAATGGAAGCAAATGCTAATAACTTCCGGAATCTTGTTTTTTACACGCCCTAAGGGCCTTCTCAGACTTGTGAACTGCACCTTTAAAGTTGCGCTCGTCTGAGTCTGCGAGTATGCTTGTCGGCATACACCGGACATTCTCGTGGAATTAGGGAATTTTACATTTAACATTAACAGGTGAATATGAAAATTACCGGACAACAGCCCCCTGAGTTTCATGGTGTCAAAGGTGGGACTGCAAAAGAAAACCAGCAAACCACAAGCCGCTCAGGAAGTATTTCAGAATCTGCGGAACTTCCTGTTAAGACTTCGTCATTTGTGATGAATAAAATAAAAGGTCGAATTTCCGCTGAACCTGAAGTTCGTGCAGATCGGGTTGCGGAACTCAAAGCACAAATCAAGAGTGGTGAATATAAGGTTGATGCGCAAAGTCTTGCCAAATCAATGCTGCAGGACGCTCTTCTGGAAGATCTGGCCTGAGTCATAAACCCAGGAAATAAGATGGTGTCCGTGTTGGAGCCGTAATAAAGTGTCCTTTTATATGAATGAACTGCTGAATATTTTGCGACAAGAAGTGGAACTGCACGAGCAGTTGATTTTGCTGTTGCAAAAGGAATCAGAGGGATTTGGCCGTTTACGCGGTTCAGAACTGCTTAAACTTCATGGAGAGAAGTCACGCTGTGTGCGTGCTACGGCTCGACTTGAGAAGGAGAGGATTCAGCTGGTGGAACAGCTTGCCGATTCCTGGAGTACGGAATCAAAGGACTTGACCTTGAGTGTTATTATTGGCCGCACGACGGATGAATACTCTGTGCCGCTACAGCAGTGTTTTGATCAATTAAAGAACTTGATTGGTAAAATACACAGAATTGCGGATGAAAATTCTAATCACGCAACAGGTCGTTTAAAGTCGGTCGAGTCTTCGATTCAGTTCATGAGCCAACTCCAGAACGGTCCTCCGACGTATTCCGTTGCGGGAAAAATACAAAAAGGGAACAGCACAATTTCTCGCACAGAAGTCTGACTTTAAAAGTCGCCAAGATCGTTAAGGAACCCTAATTATTTCTACCTTGTTACCATGTCTTCGCTCAATAGTTCCCTAAATCTGGGACACCGCGCCCTGAGTGTAAATCAGCGCGCAATGCAAACAGTTGGGCATAATATTGCCAATCAGGAGACTGAAGGCTTCTCTCGCCAACAGGTACGTTCAAGCACGTCTGCACCGGATCCCACCGGAGTAGGCGGAGGTGCCGATGCGCAGCCAACCTCACGGGTTTACGACAAATTCGTGCAACGAAAAATTCTCCAGGAAAATCCACGCTCCGGAATGTTTAAGTCAAGGAGTGAATTTCTGCAAAAAATAGAAATAATTTTTAGTGAAACAGAAGGTAATGGTTTACACAAAGCCTTAAACGAGTTTTGGAATTCGTGGAGTCAGCTTTCAAACCAGCCTGAATCAGAACCTGCGAGAATGCAGGTAAAGGTACAAAGTGATGTTTTAGCGAGTCGTTTTCGCGGTATGCATGCTCAACTTAGCGGATTGCGTAAAGAAATTAACGGACGTTTAGTGGCAACTGTCAACAAAATAAATGAGTTGGGACAGAAAGTGGCAGAGTTAAATCGACAGATCAATTCCTATGAAGGTGGTGGGCAGCGGATTGCCAACGATATGCGGGATGCGCGCAATCAGGCTATTGAAGAGTTGTCAGAGTTGGTGGACGTCAATTCATTTGAAGATCCCAATGGACGTGCCACTGTTATCATCGGTCGTGACTGGACTCTGGTAGAAGGAAATAACCGCTACCAACTTGAAGGAAATTTGAAGGGCGGAGAATTGGGCATGCTCAACATAGATGGTGTTTCAACCAATGATAATCGTCGGGATTTGACTCGTACTTTTCGTGAAGGAGAAATGAGCGAAATGTTAAGAATGCGCGATGATACAATTGTGGAGTACCAGAAAAACCTCGACGAAATCGCTTTCAACTTGGCCAGTAAAGTTAACAAGATTCACGCAAGCGGTACCGGAATAAATTCCGCAAACGAAATGATGAAGAGTACCTTTGGCTTAAATTCGGCTGCACTGAACCAACCTCTGCCTTTCTTAAAAGATGGTATTTTTCAGCTTCACTTAGTTGATCCTCACAATGAAATTTTAGAAACTTATGAGATTGAAATACAGGCCGGCAAAGATACACTTCCGGATATTGTGCAGCGTTTGAATCAAACGATCAATGATCCGGAGTTACTTCAGGCTTTCATAGAAGAAGACGGTTCGCTGCTTTTACAAAGCGGTTCTGACTACAAGTTTATTTTTGGTGAAGATCAATCGAACCTTGCGCAGGTTCTTGGATTAAACAGTTTTTTTGATACCCTTAAAGGCGCGGAAGATATTCAGCTCAGTGGGCATATTCTTGAGAACACGAATAACATTTCTACCGGAAAGGATCTTATTCCTGGAGATAACCGAATCGCACTGGAAATTATTAAGTTGCAAACACGGCCGACAATGAGGGATGAAACCATGACTTTTGATGAGTATTACAATGGTGTACTCACAGGAATGGGGCTGAAAATTCAAAGAAATATAACTGAGCAGGCACAACAAGAAAGTATGGTGAGGCAATTTAAGGAAATCAGGAGTTCGATCAGTGCAGTTAACATGGATGAAGAATTGACGGATATGATGCAGTACCAGAAAGCTTATGAAGCATCCGCGCGTTTCATTAATACTGTGGATAAAATGATGGAAACCGTCATTAACATGTAAAATGTTGCAGTCAATATATTGTAATCATTACTTGGAAACTTTAAAGACAAGTTCTAAAAACCCAAATCACGAGTACTTTAAATGCGAGTGACTGAGGTCACAAAGCGTGACCATGTAGTTGACAACATTCAAAGATCATCAGCAAAGCTTCAGGAAATTCAGATCCAGATGGCTACGGGTCGGCGTTTAAATAAAACGTCCGATGACCCGATAGGTGCGGCAAGATCACAGGATATCGTCACAACTATGTCATCTCAGAACCAGTTGCTCCAGAACATTGATGACAATGTCGCCTGGCTACAACGCTCCGAACTCGAGATAAGCAGCATCAATGAATTATTGGGACAAATGCGCACACTCGCAATTTCACAGTCCGGGAGCGATTCAAACGTGGAATCGAGGCAGATGGTGGCACGTGAGTTTTCTGCTGCCCGTAAAACTTTATTTGACATCGGGAATGCGCGGGAAGGAAAACTATATTTGTTCTCCGGAATTAAAAGTCTTTCTCCGGCATTGAAAAAAAATGGGATATTTCAGCCGGCAAAAGTGGAAAAAAGCGGAGTTGAGCAAAAGGATATCCGGGAATTGCTGGATGTGAAACAATTCCGGGCGCAATTTGAGGGATTTTCTCCACATAACTACCGTGTCAAAGTCACCAAAGGCGGAATTTGGGGACAAGCCAGGGTTAAAATATCTGATGACGATGGACGAACATGGAGTAAAGAACAAACTTTACGTCCGGTAACGCATGTTTTTAATCCGGATGGAAAACTTAATGACCAAGTTTTGCTAAAATTTTCTGATCTTGAGGGACATCTGGGCAACGTTCTTCCGAAACAATTTGATTTTAATTCGGAAAAGTCAGTTGAATTTGACATAGATTCGCTGGGTATTTTTTTTCCGCAAGGAATAGAGTTTATTTATCAACCAAACCCTGAAGTTAGCTATAACGGTTCCATTCACAAAAAAGAGGCCTTGATCTCAAATGGACGTTCTATTCCGGTAAATGTAACTGCACAAGAACTGTTTATGGGTGGTAATGGGGAGGGAGTTGATACCTTTTCTTTGCTGGCAACCTTGGAGAGAGCACTTCTTGAGAATGATGGCATTGCGATTGCAAATCGTATAGGCGAGCTGGATTTAGCTCAGAATCAGATTCTAAAGCAACAAGCAGACGTTGGAAATATTATTCGTGAGCTTTATGCGACTCAGGCAAAGCTGGAAAACCAACAGTTTGAAAAGGAGAGACAACTTTCGGACATTCAGGATTTAGATATTGCGGAAGCTACTGTGGACCTTAAAGTAGCGGAAGCTAACAACAAACTTTCATTGCACACAGGTGCACGCCTGATCCAACCGTCACTGTCCGATTTTCTTCGTTAATTTAGCAAGTCTTTGAAAATATTTTAGTTCCGGTTAAGTCAGGAATCAATCATTAAGAAGGTAGGCAACTATGCTCATACTGACACGGAAGTCGGGAGAAAGCATAACCATTGGGGATGATGTAAAAATCACGGTGGTCGAGGTCAAAGGAAAACAAGTCCGAATTGGAATCGAAGCACCCCGGAGTTATATTATCCACAGAGAAGAAGTATACATTTGTATTCAGGAAGAAAACAGACGTGCGGCACAGGAGTCACCACTTTCTTTAGCTGGACTTAAAAATCTTTTAGGTAAACTCTAAATAAAATCAAAGATATATGCAAATCCAAACCTCCCGTTTCGGCGAGATTGAAATTAAAGAAAATCAGATAATTACCATCCCCTCAGGTTTGATAGGTTTTTCAGAGGACCGTCGTTTTGTGATTCGCGATGATGAAGCAGCGTCACCTTTTCGTTGGCTGCAGGCCGTTGACACAAAGGCACTGGCCTTTGTGATGATAGAACCGCATGTCTCAATTTCAAATTATGAGCTGGAATTAACGCAGGAAAATTTGAAAAAACTGAAAGCAGAAAGTATCGAAGAACTGACAGTCTTTGTCCTGGTTACCATGGCCAAAAAAATGGATGATGTGACTGTAAATCTTCAGGGTCCTTTGCTCTTTAATCTTGAAAAACGCCTCGGTATGCAATTCATTATTCCTGATGGAAAATACTCCACTCGCCATTCTCTTTTTGGTGATAAATTAACAAAGCAAACTCCGGTTACTTCGGCACAGGAAAGTCCTGTTGAAGAGCAACACGCAGTTTCAGACTAAGTTAAATGGTATCTGCCCAGTTCAAAATCGGCCTGGAAGCGGAACTAAGTGAGAACCCCGGATTCCCTCCATCCATCACTCAAGAATGAGTGATTACCAACCCCCCCTCAAAGCTGACGCTATCCGCCGAATCTGTTTAGAGAACGGTCTTGAGATTCCTGATACACAATGGAATCTGCTTGAAAAGTGGGCTGCGTTGTTGCTGGAAGTAAATCAAAAAGTTAATTTGATTTCCCGCAAAGAAACTGATTTGTTGTGGGAAAAACAAATCCTGCCTTGTCTCGCATTGTTGATTTTCCGGAAATTCAGCCCCGCTGCGGAGGTTTGTGATTTTGGTACAGGCGGAGGTTTGCCGGGCATGATTTTAGCGATTGTCCGTCCTGATTTACGGTTGACTCTGCTGGATTCAAGACATAAAAAAGTTGAAGTTGTTCAACAAATGATTAAAAGCTTAAAACTTTCCAATGTCCAAACTTTACTCGGAAGAGGAGAAGAATTAGGCAAACAGAGCCCTTGGCGTCAAAGATTTCCTTTTGTAACCGCACGGGCAGTCGCCCCGCTGATTGATTTGGTAAACTGGACTGCGGAATTGCGAAAACCGGAATCTGTGCTGCATGTTTATAAAGGAGGCGAAATCAAGGACGAAGTATTTGCATTGGCAAAAAAAGTTTCAGGAATCAGAGTCAACAAATCTCTGATGGTGTTGAAAGGCTATCCGAAGTTTGCGGAGAACAAAAAATATATTATTTCTTTAGAATTTTCCTCAAATTGATTTTGTGTAATTTTGACAATTTTCGAGATCATCATTCCTATTATCTTTTATGCGTCTAATTTCTGCAAATCTCAACGGCATACGTTCGGCGAATTCAAAGGGTTTTTTTGAATGGCTTAAAACTCAGCAGGCCGATGTGGTTTGCCTGCAGGAAACAAGAATTCAGCAGGAACAGTTAAGCGAAATCATGCTTGAACCGCATGGTTTCAAAAGCGCGTTTGAATTTGCAGAAAAACGGGGATATTCCGGAGTAGGGCTTTATTTTAAGAAAACTCCGGATCGAATTCAAAAAGGAATCGGCTGGTCTGAAATGGACAAGGAAGGGCGATTTATTCAGGCGGATTTTGGTAAATTAAGTATTGTGTCACTTTATCTGCCTTCCGGAAGCAGCGGTGATCTCAGGCAAAACTTTAAATTCAAGGTGCTGGAATATTTTGAAAAATGGCTTTTGGAGGCAAAACGATCCGGAAGGGAAGTTATCATTTGCGGAGACTGGAATATCGCACACAAAGAAATAGACCTGAAGAACTGGAAAAGTAACCAGAAAAATTCCGGATTTTTACCGGAAGAACGAGCATGGCTGACAAAATTATTTACGGAATTCGGTTACGTGGATGTCTTCCGGAAATTAAATCCAAATCCTGATCAATATACATGGTGGTCAAACCGCGGCAGAGCATGGGAGAAAAACGTAGGATGGAGACTTGATTATCAGGTTGCTACTCCAGAAATTGCAGCCAAAGCGAAAGCGGAATCAATTTACAAAACTGAACGCTTTTCCGATCATGCACCACTGATCATTGATTATGACTACAGTCTTTGAGCCCTCTGTTTTCCCAAAACTCCTCCTTATTTCAAATTAAAAACACGATCAAATACACGTCGTAAATACGCCGGCTGCTGTTCTCCGTTTAAAGAACTGATTTTTGTGCCGTCCGGTTTGAAAAAAAGTAAAGTTACTTTGCTGACGTTGTGATATTCCGCAAACCAGCGACCTTCACTTGAGTTTAGATTTGCAACAAGAAAACGTATTTTATCTTCATATTCAGGCTGGAGCGAGTTGACCACCCGCTTGAGTGCACGGCAGGAAGGTCAGTTGGGGTCATGTATCTGAACAACCACGTTTTCTCCCTGTCCAATTGCGGACAAATCATTATCTTCTTCCAGGCTTTCATTCCAGAGCCAGACGGCAGACAACAGAATTAACACACTGGTAATGGTGACCAGCCAACGGACATTTTGACGCCGATGAGCTTTTTTTGAATCTTTTTTTTGTTTATGATGTTTGCTCATGCACATCTCCCTTTTAGTTGTCTGCGAAAATCTGGATTGATCATTATCATAATCATGCTACATTATCCTAATCCTTAAATACACACAAACCATGAATAGAGAATAATGGACATTATTAACTGGGGCGATATCCGGCGCGGCACATTAGCCATCGTGCTGGTGATTATACCATCTGTGCTGCTGGGAACGTACATGGCTCCGGCACTGCAAAGTTACCAGATTACTGGGCCGGGACTATGGGAGCTGAAACGAAAAGGTGCTCCGGATGCCTTAATCGAACCACTGCATGAGCTGCGCCTCAAACCATACTTTTTTAAGTTCACACTGATGAGCGCGGTGGAGTCCAGAATTGCTGATCCGGATTTATTCAAAAAATATGAAAAGAAAATAGAGCGTCAAATTTCAGGCATACCCATGCCTGCGGTTGAGTATATTTTTCTTGTCACCCTGGCGGCATATTATTGGGTTTTATGGTTTTCGACAAGGAAATTGTTTCCCGATGGCAAGGTCTGAGTTAATCTTAAATTGCGGAAAAGTTTTTCAAAGCTGAATTTTGACTTCTACACACGGGGACACTAAACGATATTCAGCCATGGTAAAACGCCAAAATCTATTCTGAATCTTCTTCGAGCGGCAGTTCAAGCTGATTGTCGCCAGGCAGCTTGTCCATGTTCAGTTCGCTTAATGTAGGCAAATATTTGAGATTAGTGAGCCCAAATATTTCAAGGAAATTTTTGGTTGTTCCATAAATTCCGGGTCGTCCGGGAAGCAGCTCACGACCTACGATACGGACCATTTTTTGCTGCATTAAGCGTCGGATAGTGTGGGATGAATCAACACCTCGAATGAATTCTATGCCGGCCCGTGTGAGAGGCTGTTTGTATGCAATTATGGCCAAAGTTTCCATTACTGCAGGTGAGAGCTTGATGGTTTTGACCGTTTCAAGCGTTTGCGCCCATTTTTTATGTTCCGGAAGTGTGTGCATCTGCAAACCATCGGCAACAGAATCGATCCGAAAAATCCGGTTAGTTTTTTTGTAGGACAGATTAAGCTCTGCGACCAGTTCCCGAATCTCTTTTGTTTCACAATCACCGATCAATTCTGTCAGCTGTTTGGGAGACAGAGGATGTGTCGCGACAAATAAAATTGTTTCAAGAGCTTGTTTTAGTTCAAGTTTAGTCATAGAATTTTGAGAAAATTTTAATGCACTTCCTTCTGTACGAGTGCTATGATAAGGAGTACAATTCCGCTAATCAAAACAAGAAACATAAAAGCGGTAAAATGCATGTCGGCATTAAATCCACAAGAAACATCACCGAGTACGCCGTCCACAGGTTGCAGGTATAGATCACCGCATAAAAGTTTGCTAAAATAAGATGATATTATGTATGAAAACCTGTCGATAAACCAGAGTAAAACTGAACCGGCAATGAGAATTATCCCCAGCCTTTTTTTATTCATCGCCTCCTTTTTATCTGTACAACAGCAGATTAAACTGGCGGGTTTGCGCCTTTGCTAAAACTCCACATTATCCTTATTATTAACCATTTTGCAAACCTTTATTGAGAATCTTTATGGATACATCCAGTATTGAATACGCTGAAGGCCGAGTTTTTTCCTTTGAAGACGAAAGTGCAATTCACCCCGAATTTCTGGAAACTTTTGATTATTCAGGTCCACGGCAGCGTGTCAGCTACCAAATGAATGAGTTTGCGGCAGTCTGTCCTTTTTCCGGACTTCCTGACACAGGAATTGTCTGGGTTGACTATATTCCAAAAAAGAAACTGCTTGAGCTCAAAGCACTTAAATATTATTTCCTTTCTTTCCGTAATGTCGGAATTTTCCAGGAAGAGGTAACAGCACGTATTTTCAATGATTTGTATCCCTTGCTTGAACCTGAAGAATTACTGATCAAAACCCGCTACAGTACACGAGGCGGTATTGATACAACCTGTAGCATCGACTCCAATGAGCAAACCTCCTGATTTAACTTCACTGCGTGAAGACACACGCATCATTCTTTCTGGCCGTGACCCGCACCGCTACGGCGGCATGGTCAATCCTCCAGTATATCATGTTTCCACGGTTCTCGCGGAAACGGTGGCTCAACTAAATTCCAGGGATCATCTCGAAGAGTCCGGAGAACAGGAAATGGCCTATGGCCGTAAAGGGACGCCAACTTCGTGGGCCTTGGAAAACGCCGTGGCGGAATTGGAAGGCGGTCACCGCTGTCTGGCGTTTTCGTCCGGACTTGGTGCCGTGACTGGTGCGCTGTTCGCGTTTTTGAAAGCAGGGGATCACTTGCTGATGACCGACAGTGTTTATGCGCCCACACGTAAGTTTTGCAATTCGGTGCTGAAACGTTTTGGTGTAGAAACTACTTACTACGATCCGTTAATTGGTGCAGATATTAGTTCGTTACTGCGACCAAACACCAGTGTTGTCTTTACCGAATCACCTGGATCCCACACCTTTGAAGTTCAGGATATTCCGGCCATTGCTGAAGCCGCACATGCGCAAGGCGCAAAAGTGCTGATGGACAATACTTGGGCTTCGCCTTTGTTTTTTAAACCCTTTGAACATGGAGTGGACGTCTCGATTCAAGCCGGGACCAAATACATTGTCGGTCATGCTGACGCGATGCTTGGGACTGTTACAACCTGCAAAGATGCCTGGCCCGCATTGCGTGACTGCACAGGTCATCTTGGACAGTGCGCTGGTCCGGACGACCTTTATTTAGCACAACGCGGCTTCCGCACACTGGCTGTACGTTTGCGTCAGCACCAATCCAGCGCACTCGCGATTGCGGAATGGTTACAGAACCGACCGGAAGTTCGGCAAGTCCTTTATCCTGCATTGCCGGATGCACCTGGACACAAGATTTGGAAACGAGATTTTCTTGGAGCCAGCGGTTTATTCGGTTTCGAACTCAAACCGTTTACGGAGGAGGCAGTAGTCTCAATGCTGGATGGAATGCGATTGTTCGGCTTGGGTTATTCCTGGGGCGGTTATGAAAGCCTGCTCATTCCGGCAAATGTGCGAAAAATTCGCAGCGCAGTGCCGTGGCGTTTTGAAGGACCATTGTTGCGTGCTCACATCGGACTTGAGGATGTCGACGATTTAAAGGATGATCTAAAGGATGGCTTGAAGCGTCTGCGGAATTTCCGCGCTTGATTTTCTTGTGGCAACACGACTTTTAAACCAACGAAAAACGTCCAGATGAATTTGCTGATTGCGGATGAAGCAACTGAAGTAATGGATTTTCTTCAAGATTTCTTTGTGAAAGCGGGACACTCCGTGTTTTTCGCAAGAGATGGAGAGGAAGCTTTGCGAATTTTTCGGAAGGAGGAAATTGAAGGAATTTTCTGTGCTTTGACTTTGCCTAAATTGGGTGGTCTGGAATTGTTGAAGGAAATTAAATCGACAAATAGTCGTCGGCCGTTTGTGATGCTTTGCCCGCAAAATGATACTGAAAACGCGCTCAATGCTTTGCAGCTTGGAGCATGTGATTATCTCATCAAAAAAATTAATCCTCTGGAACTTCAGCGTACACTGGACAGAGTAGCATCTCTAAATGTGGGTTTCCACTTCAGTGCCTATGCGCTTGATCACTTGCTGCAGGAAACCCGAACTCTGGAAATTGGCAATGATTTTGAGGGAGTGAACCGGATAATCGCTTTTATGACGCAGGATTTGTCGAGCTACGGAATTTTGAAACAAGAACAATTGTTCCGCATGAATCTGCTGCTCAAGGAAGCGATTGAGAACGCGATTTTTCATGGAAACCTTGAATTGAATTCAGAAATGCGCCGGAAAAATCCGCAATTGTTTTACAAAACGGCATCACAAAAACGAAACATGGATCCTTATAAAAACCGTAAGCTAATCTTGCAGTATGATATCAGCCGTAACTCTGCAAAATATGTTGTACGAGACGAAGGAAAGGGATTTGCACATGGAGACCTGTTGGATCCGGTTGATCCGGACAACTTGCTGCGTATCGTAGGCCGTGGATTGATTATGATAATGAATTTTATGGATGAGGTTTTTTGGAACGATCGAGGCAACGAAATCACCATGGTACGTTATCGTAAACGTAAAACATGAATAATATTTCTGTGAGTATAATTTTCAAAATGCGGAGTCGGTTTAGTTTCAACAGGATAATTTATTATTTTCAAATTTTCACGTTGCTGGTGTTTTCCGGACTTTTACAAAGTTGTACAGAAACAGGAACCACTCAAGTACGTCTGCCTTCCATCGAGTTGTATCAACGGGCGATGGTGGCGTTAGAAGACGAATTTTACCAGGAAGCACTGAAGAATTTTCAAATCCTTGTTGATGAACATTCCGGAACAAGGCTGGCCACCCTCTCACATTTGAAAATGGGGGACTTGTATTTTAAGCAGAGGAAATGGGAAGAATCTGAAAGTAACTACAGACGTTTCCTTCTGCTCAATCCACGCAGTCACTTGACACCTTACACACTCAACCGCCTGATTGCTCTAAATTATGAACGCAATCTTTACGGTTTATTTGTGAAGTCTCGGGATTTCGACCGTAACATGGAACCAAACCGGACTCTCATCCGTGAATATCAGCGTTTCTATTTGCTGTTTCCGCATAGTCCGTATTTGGCAGACGTGCAGGAATATCAGAAAAGAGCACGAAGTGATCTTGCTGAGCACGAGCTGCATGTGGCGAATTACTATTTTGATAAGGAAGCCTACCATTCCGCAATTGGGCGCTATTTATATTTGCTCAAATACTATCCGGGTTTTCCCCGCACCACTCACGTTGCAGAACGTTTGATTGAAGCATACCGCTTGAATCAGCAACCGGAACTTGCGGCAGAAATGCAAAAAGTTCTGGATACATTGCGGGAGCGCAATTTGCTGGCGCAACTCACGATGAGAGAAGAATGATCCCACCGTCCATTCGTTTTTCACAAAAAAAATGTTTGATTTGTTTGGTGGTAATACTGTTTTTTTTCTCCGGATGCGCGGAGCTAGATGGAATCTTTCCCAAGTTTGAGCCTCAAAAGACGGCAGAAAAAAGCACTGCCGTTCCCAGTTCCGCCAGTGTCACTCAAAAACAAATCTTGCTTTCTGCGGAAAATAGTCAATTACAGAGTAAAATTGAGCAACTGCAGCAACAACTAAACAAACTCCAAAAACAACAAAAAGAACAACGTGATGATTTCCTTTTGCTGCAGGAGCAATGGGAAATGAATTTTGTTTTGCTGGAGCGCTCTGTTGAGGAATCATTAAGGTCAAGTAAGGCTTCCAAATCCACGGCTTCAATGATTTCACAGGTGCTGGGAAATCAGTCTCGTCAGCAGGACGCAACGAAGTTGAAGAAAGTTCCACAGAAAATTCTGCAGCCGATTGAAAATTACTCATTGTTGAAAAATACTGAGACTGAAATTCCGAAAACTTCTGTTTCAACTGCAACTCAGGAATTGGCGGAAATCAATAATTTGGATCTCAAATCGGAAAAAGCGAATGTTGATGAAGAACCGGGTTTTGCGGAAACCGCAACAGTCAATCTGGAAGATTTGAAAGATCCGGAAGATTTGCCGAATCCAGACACACGTGCTCTTCAAGTAACAGCCGATGTTTCAAAAACTTCTCAAGCATCTTTGGCAAGCACGAAAACTTCTGAGCTGGGTTTTTCTGATCCGGATCTCAATCCTCCGGATGATCCATTTATTTTGATTCGGCATCCGGGTGTTAAGAAAATGTATAATCAGGGTATGACCGCAGTCATCCAAAAAGACCACTCTCAGGCAATTCTTGTTTTTGAGAATTTTACGAAAAGATTTCCGGATAATCTTGATAGCGACAATGCCTTTTACTGGATTGGACGTTCCTACTTTGAGCTGAATGAACTGGAAAAAGCAGAAGAGTCGTTCCGTAAAGTTTTGACTCGTTATGAGCACCGTCCGACTTCGCAGGGTTACAAAACTCCGGACTCAATTTATATGCTGGGAAAACTACAGCTTCGGCAAAACCTGGATCAGCGAGCGGTTTATTATTTTGAGGAAGTGATCAAGCGTTTTCCAGGCTCCGCGGCAGCCAGAAACGCGGAACGTGATTTGGAAAGATGATTCAGTAAAGTATAAAAGACCGTATCATTTCAATAAGAAGGAGCGCCGCGATCACCGAAATATCAACTCCGCCAATGGGTGGGATGACTTTTCTGATGCGGGACAGCACCGGCTCCACCATGCTTTGTAGCCAGCGAACCGCGGGTGGGTAATGCTGCTCATGCATGATCCACGAAATAAGTGCATAAACGACAATCATCAAGCTGTAAAGCCGTAACATTGCTGCAACTACTAGTACGAATGTTTCCGAAATCGGCATTATAAATTTTTCTTGTTTAGGATTTGATGTTTCCTTAGTGCTATTTTGCAACTTTGTACGGGCACGGTGACTTTGTACGGGCACGGCGCGTCGTGCCCCTACTTTGCAACTTTCCCCCGCAACGGAGTGCGGGGCTACCGTTTTCCATTATTATTTTCCCTTCTTTTTTGCTTTTTTTCCTCAGTGCCTTTTTTCCTTAGTGCCTCTTTTCTACTTTATTTAGCATCCTGTCGTGATTCCAGTTTTCGGACACGATCAAAAAGTTCAGCCAAGCGGTTTATGAGCGACTGTATTTGCCGCCACTGACTAACAGGACGTCCGGGCATTCCTCCCAGAACCTCTTTGTCCTTTGTGTTTGCAGTGATCACGGCACGCGCGACTGCGGTGACGTTGCTTCCAACAATCACATTGTCCCTGATTCCAGACTGACCACCCATTATTAAATGGTCACCAGCCTTTACGCTACCACCAACCGCGGATTGTGCGGAAATCAGAGCTTGTTCGCCAAGACTTACATTATGAGCAATTTGTACTTGATTGTCGAGTTTACTGCCCCGTTTAATAGTAGTTGTGCGAAAACGCGCCCGGTCAATTGTCGTACATGCACCAACCTCAACATCGTCTTCAAGTCGTACATTTCCCACTTGCGGAATTTTCTGGTTGACGCCTTCACGTTGAAAATAACCGTGTCCGTCTGAGCCAATTACTGCACAGGATTGTAAAATCACACGGTCACCAATTTCCGAATTGTCCTGCACCACCGCGTTTGGATACAAGATGCAATCCGTGCCAATCACAACATCGGACATGACCACAACGCCGGCGTGCAGGATAGTGTTTTCGCCAATCCGCACTCCATCGTAGATCACAACTTTTGGTCCGACAATCACATTCTTGCCGAGTTTTGCTCTTTTACTGACAACCGCGCTGGGATGAATTCCGGATTTTTTGGAAAGTCCCGGAATCCTCGGCGCTTCGGGATTCAAAAGTTTTGTGGCCGCCACATGAGTTGCCAGTGGATCTGCGGAAATCAGCAGGTTGTGTTCCGGATGCTGAACTTCCGGTGAAACGACCAAAGCAACCTGGCTCGAATTAATTTCGTCCACGCTAGTACTGACCTGCCTCGACATTCCCGCAGGAGTCGGAACGCTGGTGATACCGCCTGGACCGGTTAAATATGCCAGCCCTCCCGCTTGTAGCGAATCAAGTCCGCAAACATGCGTGATTTGTAAATCTCCGTTTCCGGAAAAATCAACCTCAAGCTTCTTGGCAAGTTCCTTCAGAGAAAACGACGGTACGCTCATAAACCTCACCCAATTTCATTCAGGAGTGGGCGGACGGAGACTTGGCTTCCTTTCGGAAGAACGGGAGAATTTGCTTCCACCCGGATCAAGGCATTTGACTCAACGAGCGAACCGATACTGTGTGAACCTTGAAATTTCAAGGGGCGTACCCGGAATTTGCCATTTTTCTCATGCAGTTGTCCGCGCATGAAATGCATTCGTTTGTAGGTTTCAGTTATGGATTCTTCAAGGATGGCTTTGACCATGCTTTCTTCCAAAATTCGGCGTCCCATCATTTGCCGCAAAGCAGGTCGCACAAATTCTTCAAACAGCACGTAACTTGACGCCGGATTCCCCGGAAGCCCAAAAACTAAAGTTTTACCGCGCCGACCGAAAAAAAGCGGTTTTCCGGGTTTGAATTTTATTTTCCAAAAAATTTCCTCGACACCCATTTCTTTTAAAACGGGCTTGGCGTAATCCTTGTCACCAACAGACATTCCTCCGGAAACCAGTAACACGTCAGCTTGCAATGCAGCTTCAAATTCCTGTTTCAGAATTTCCGGAACATCCGGAACCATCGACATTTTTAGCAGTTCGCACGATTCCTGTTTGACCATTCCCGCCAGCATGTAACGGTTTGATTCCCGAATTTGTCCGGCTTGCGGTTTTTCTTCTACGTCAACCAATTCGCTTCCGGTGGAAACAATGCTTACTTTCGGAACGCGCCGTACCGGAACTTTTGCAAATCCAAAAGTTGCCAGCACCGCCATTTGCGCCGGACCAATCACCGTTCCAGCCGGAATTACAATTCGTCCCTCCGGAATATCTTCACCCTGGAAACGGACATTTTCCGTTTTTGGAATCGACTGAAAGAAGCGCACATGGGACTCTTCGAGTTCAATATCTTCCTTCATCACAGCCGCATCAGCCCCTGGAGGAAGTGGTGCGCCCGTTGCAATCTGTACGCATTGTCCGGAACAAATGCTATCTTCTCCGGAATCTCCTGCGGAAATATAGCCCAGTTTTTTTAGGCGGACTGGATTTTCACGTGAGGCATCGGCTAAATCCGCCGCTTGTACAGCATAACCATCCACCGCGGAATTGTCGAATAACGGCATTCCGTGGGGCGCCAAAATGTCTTCTGAAAGTGCCAAACCCTGCGATTCCGTCAAGGGGCGCTGTCCTTTTTCAAGTGGCACAACGTGTTCGAAAACTAGAGCTCTCGCGTCTTCATAATTTAACATCGCATCCTGTTTGGAGATTCAACGATGTTTCGTTTCCAAGTAAAATCCAATTTCATTTCGTCCAAGTTCTGTGTCCGTCCATTCATGAAAACCTTGGCTGGACAAGTCTTCAATCAGATTAGCCCAATCCTGGTGGTTCCAATTTGAGTGTGATCTCAACCATGTATTTAATTCTTTTTTTGGAAAACGTTCTTTCTTCTTTTTTGCCATTTTATGCCTTTTACTTTTTGATTTTAAATTTATTTGTTTAGCACCTTTGAAATCCGTCAACTATCTATCCTACGTATTTTTGTCAAAACTCAAAAGTTTCTTGTGAAATTATTTTTGGGAACCCCTGAAAGCGTGCTGGAAAACTTGTAAGAGTTTTGCTGAAATGTTACCATTCCTGCAATCGTGATTTATCTGGCAAAGATGAATTCGTATTAGTCTTTTTTAATTCTGGTCCGGAGAGGTGTCCGAGTGGTTTAAGGTGACAGACTCGAAATCTGTTGTACGTCATGCGTACCGGGGGTTCGAATCCCTCCCTCTCCGCCACACACACTTCCATGTGAATCCAACCAAATCCGCTATATGATAAATAACTTAATATATTTAACTATTTAGCTGTCCATAAGTATCCATATTCTTCCATTGCAATCGCCTCCACACGCACCAGTCAGTTTTGATTACCGCTTCACTGGTATCTCTGGGAATTTACAGGAGAAGATCCTTTTCTTAATATGAATGCACCTCAAGCCATTGATATTAATACTTACTATATGGCACTGATGAATACTAATATCACTCAATCCCATCGACTATCCATGCCAAGAGATTTATTTGATCCGGATCTACCACATACCCATAGGGCATTAGATGATGCGATGGAACAAGCAATGTTATTGTGCAATTTGGGGCAAAACAATAACGATAGGCATTTGACATAAATGCCTTGAGTGGTCATTTGAAAATGAATTGTCAAACCATCTAAACGTTCAATATTCACGGCATCTAACAATAAAATTCACACAACCTGGGGGATACGCTGTTTTTCGGGGACTGTGATAGATTGGAAAGGCATCGCTTTTCACAAGATGGGTCCCTCCCACTAATTCTTCACAGTCAGAGACCATCCAAGTAAAATTCCCATTTATTGAAAAATATCCCTGATTCTGGTATACATTGGGTTCTACTAAACCACTTATTAGGAAACCTAAGTGAAATACCTACTCATACTAATTTCTTTATGAAATTCTCTAACTTTTTTCTATTTACACTTATCTCTTTGGCAATTGGGAGTTGTTTAGTTCTTCCCAAGACAGAAAATGTTTCAAATGAAAAATGTAAGTTAGTTACAAAAAGTTGGACTTTGGAAATACATGAGATAGGAAAACAAAATAACTGTGATGCTAAATGTGGAGATTTTGTAAAAGGAGTTGTTGATTGTAGTAAAAGTGAAGACTGTATCAAGATGATTGCAGTAGTATCTGTTGGTTGGACTGTTGTCGCAGCATCAGTAGTAGGAGTGGGCAATACAGTCCACTGGATAGAAAAACAGGGTCGTTGTGAAGAAAAAACATTAAGAAATTCGATAAATCGATTGTATTCAACAACTGTTGATGTTGGTGGATTCGTTATAGAAACAGGAAACGACTTTGTAGATTTGTTTAAGCAAAATAAATGAATTTGATTGATTTACTTAAAAACACTATTACTCATCGCAAGGTCACTCACATCATCACCTGTGAGTAACTCCCACTAATTCTTCACAGTCAGACACCCTCCAAGTAAAGTCCCCTAAATGATAAAATGTCTTCTTTTTTCATAAACCAGCATAATCATATAATTCCAACAAAAGATTGTTCGTACTTGCTGATATTGAGGGATATGGAGTACTATAGAAACTGGGGTTTTGTTAATCCAAAAGGTTTTCAAGCAGGATAATATTTTCATGTTTGCAGGTCGTTATACTTTCATCCAATTCTGAGGAAACAAATTATGGAATTGAATCTCCCCTAATCGCCAATAACACCGCTGGATGCAAATTGGTGAGCGACATCATTTTTTCCGGTGACAAAGCACCAGGCAGACGGTCATATATTTTTTTGAATGCATCAGCCAGAATCCATACATGACTGTCCGGAAAGTCAGGTTGGACAAGCAGAAGCATTTCTCCAAATTCATATAGTGTCCTGACATTAACAGCACCAAAGTCTGAAAACGGACCGCTCCCTTCGAGCAGTGCCTTTGCGTTACTTTTAGAAAGCAATACCAAGTGCATTTGTTTTGTTTTGAAAAGATTGTGAACCCTCTCAAAGTTTTTCGCACGTGCAGGTCTAGCCTTCGCCTCTGGAAGCACCTGGTTTAATGCTTCGACTAGTTTCCTGGAGTAGGGATATGTTGGTTCATCTACAATTGTGCTCATTATCAGCAGATGCTTTTGCCGATAAACTTGATACTGCCCCCAGGGAGCATGGGCGTAGGCGGGGATGGAAGAAATTAAAAAAAAAAGGACTTGGATGAGAAGTAATTTAAACATGATATCTAGGGGCGCACAATGCGCCCCTTGTTTTGTGAGAGTTTAGTAGTGTCTGTACTTGTCAAACACATCCAGGTTTAACACAGCAGTCACTATAAAATTTGGTACGTCAACGACTTGCCCAATGCGTAAGTCCACCGCGACCGAACATAGAATATATGCTTGCTCACGTGTAAGCCCATGCACAGATACGAGATAATCGATCATTTGCAGGATTGCGTGACGTGCCGCAATAGTCAGATCTTCGTTTAAATTCTCCAGGTTACCGATCTTTTCACCGCCAAGATAACCATGCGTGGGAGGAATCTCTCCTTTCTCTTTAAGTGGAATACCAAGGGTTTGGTAGAATCTTGTGGGTTCCATGTCTATAATCTGATCATTCCCCATTGTGGCAGGCATATCCATTTTTGCACCTAGGCCTTTGTGAATCTTTCTAACACGCAAGGTTGTAACGGTTCCCATTTCAATTGCGGTTCCTGAGACCTCCCCATCACCCTGGGCATAATGGATGTCCCCTGCAAACAGTCCGCAACCATCGATGAAGCATGGGAATAGGATGCGAGTTCCAACCTGCATTTGCTGGACATCCATATTACCACCGTTCTCTCTGGGCGGAATCGTCCTGAGACATTCGTCTTTGTCGGTTCCGTTTTTTCCACAAATAGATGTGGGAAGTGCCCCTCCTGGTGAAGGTGTAAGCACCGCTCCGCCGGCTCCAGCCAACGCCGCTTCACGTTTCAGGATCTTGCGGATTTCCGGCATACCCGGAAGAACCCCAATTGACCCCGGAAAAGCTTCGTAAGGTACCGTGATTCCTGGCATTCCCGGAGACACTGCACCAATTCTGGTCAACTGCCAGTGGATTATATATGGTTCCGTGAAAACATCACGCAGAAACCCGAATCCAGGAATAATCACCGTATAGCCATACTCATCTGGAACAATATCCACTATCTCAACTTCAATGGCGTCTCCTCGCTTCGCCCCAATGATGTTCACCGGGCCTGTCATTGGGTGAACTAGCCCCAGATCAATCGCTGCCACATCAGCAGGAACGGAATTCAAGGTAAATTCCGCATCCAGGGCATCTCTGGTGTGCAGAATTATCATGTCTCCAACATTCGCCTTTGCAACTGCTTTTATTTTAGGATGGTACCTGTTGAAGCAGTTTTTGTCGTTTATACAGTGGGGACCTTCTTTCTTAACTTCGACTTTGGTCATCCACTTTTGGTCTGAAGTATCAGCAACCGCAATCAGCGGCAACAGCACTGTAAACGTGGCCAGAATAGAAATAAACATTATTTTTTTCATTTTCCTTCCTCCTTAAGTTTTTTTTGGTTAGATCGCCAACGAGGCTATTCTTCAATGAATTGTACTAGCTAAAACATTACACTAATTGAATGTCATAAAAATGTCAACTGTTTTAAATTTATTTTTAAATAAAGTTGATGGTTTCGTAAAAAGTCCTTTTTTGGCAATTTTTTAAATGTAACTTGTTGATATTATTAAGCACGTATTTCCTAAATTTGACTTTTTACGAATGCATCAAAGTTAACGTAAAAAACTGTCTATGTTGATTTTCACATACTCTTTATTTTGAAGGACTGGATTATCGTATTTATTTCCAATAAATTCTCAATAATTGTACTACATTAATTTGAGCAGTGTTTATCTCACCAAAACCAACCCCATCATCTCCTGTAAGTATCCCCCACTAATTCTTCACAGTCAGACACCCTCCAAGTAAAATCCCACTTTAGATACTGATATTATTGTCTACCACTTATCATCTCGACCGAAGGGAGAGATCTGAAAAACCAAACATTGTAAAATCAAATCAGTCAACCCTCCGCCAGATGCCATTGGATCCATGAAAATATTCCCTTGACTCGTTTTGATTTTCCTATATATTAACGTTGGCGAGGTGCCGCTGCTTGGACTGTTTGACCTGAACGAACATCTGCTGCTTTCCCATCCCGACTTTCCGGCCCAACACGCATACCTCGTCTGCCAGACGCTGACGCAGTATGCCCAAGAGATTCCCAACTCCGCGCCAGTGAAGGCAACCGAAATGGTCATTCCGGTGTATCCGGGAGCGCAAATGGTGGCGGAGGGGCTGCCTCTTCCGAAACCGCCTGCAAAAGTGCTGGACAGGGAGCACACTCACTGACCCTCCGTCTGTTCCCGACCCCAGCTTCTTTCTTCACTGAACAAGCCTATGAAGTTTCCGCCAAAACTGTTGGGCTGCCTCTTTGGCTTGCTGAGCTGCTTCCCACTGTTGGCAACGGCCCATGTTCCAGGCGTGAGCAAGGTGACACTGGAGGTGGACGGTGGCACGGTGCTGGCCGACCTGCTGCTCGCCGCCGACGACGTCGAACGGGCACTTGGTGTGTCGTTGCGTCCGGAAGGGTTGCGGAAAGTGGACAAAGCTCACCTCCGAAAAATCTTGAATCCGCTGCTGGACTATCTGCGTCGGCATGTGGCGGTCCGGCAGGCCGACGGGAGTCCCTGTGCTCTTGAGCACGAAGAACCTCAACCGGAAGACGACGGCATCTGGATCAGCCTGCGCTGGAGTTGTAACGCTCCGGAAGGAGGGCTGCTTTACCGCAACACACTGTTTTTGGAAATCAATCCGCAGGCTCTTCAGGTGGGCCTGCTGCTGCGTGGGGATGATCTGAGCCAAGTGTTGCTGAACCGGGAAACGCCCGAGTTGAAGCTGACGGAGCCGCCACCGCCCCGGAGCGTGCTGATCCGGCAGTACGTGTTCTCCGGGACAGGGCACATTTTTATCGGCTACGACCACATCGCCTTTCTTATTGCCCTCCTGCTGTGGGCCACCCGCGTTTGGCCCGTGGTGAAGATCGTCACCGGCTTCACCGTGGCGCACTCGCTCACCCTCTCCTGTGCCGTGTTGGGATGGTTCCGCATTCCGGGAGAAGTCATTGAGCCCCTGATTGCCGCCACCATCGTGTATGCGGCCTTGGAGAACTTCTTTTCCTCCGACATCCACCGGCGCTGGCTCACCGCGTTTCTGCTGGGACTGCTGCACGGTTTCGGCTTTGCAGGCGTCCTCCAGGCCTACGGCCTGCCTGAAGGCGAACTGGCCACCGCACTGATCTCCTTCAATGTGGGCGTGGAGTTAGGACAGGTGGCCATTATCCTGCTGGCGATGCCCCTGCTTCGCGGAGTGGACTGGCTGTTGACCCGGAAAGCCGGAGCCGTCACCCGCCGCCGGGAACTGGTGTGGAGCCTTTCCGGCGTCGTGCTGCTGCTGGGGGGCTACTGGCTAGTGGAACGCCTGTGGCTGACCTGATGGCGGATCGCCCTTCTTTTCAGGAACTCCCAGGAACGCGCCACGGGTCCGGTGCGGTTAGTCCGGGGGTCCTTTCCCGAGGAAATGCTGGAAGTGGAGTCTCCGCAATTTGCCGCTGCATTTTTCCACAATAATCAAGGGAGTGGGAGCGGCATCCGCAAACCGAGTGCGCGCTTGCGTTTCCTCTCGGTGACAGCAGGGCTGCTGCCGGCGGCACCCTTGTGGCTATGTCCGAGCGTACCGGAATGTGTGTCAGTCAGGTAACAGATGAGGTCCTATACCCCGGCCTGATTGAGATGCAGGAGTTGCCTGAGCTTGAGGAGTGAGGGGGGAGGGGGATCACACTGGCCCCACCCTTCAATACATAAAGTAGTTAGTCACATTTTTGCCTATAGAGTCATTACGTGATCATAGTCTTTGCGATTTGGAAGCCCCACTAATTCTTCACAGTCAGACACCCTCCAAGTAAAATTCCCTATTCTTGTAAAATACACCTAATGATGATATATTGATTACTCAAAAACCTACCTGGCTGATTGAAGCAAGTTTCTGTCGACTG
>Ga0208879_1001161_pt1 | contig 25325 bp, 13 predicted proteins | sample Knorr_S15_td_Bot_FD_185605 | JGI IMG/M metagenome (GOLD analysis project Ga0208879, IMG submission 185605) | Marine microbial communities from Southern Atlantic Ocean transect - Knorr_S15_td_Bottom_ad_5009_LV_A (SPAdes) (version 2) | ecosystem: Environmental > Aquatic > Marine > Oceanic | place...
AAACATGGAGCAAGCGTGTGGATTATGATCTCGTCCATTCTTGTTACCTTGCTCAACCGGAGTACGACCAAACTCGCCTCCCCACCAAACCAATGTATCTTCGAGTAAACCGCGTTGCTTAAGGTCGCGTAATAAACCGGCGATTGGTTTGTCCACTTCTTTGGCGTTCTTCGTATGGCCATCGCGGAGGTTTGCATGTTGATCCCACTTGTAACTATGGGTCACTTGAATAAACCGCACACCTTGCTCGGCAAATCGACGTGCCAACAAACATTGAATTCCAAAGTTCTTCGTGGGCTCCTCATCAATCCCATACATCTTGTAGGTGTCTTCTGTCTCCTGCGAGATATCTTGCAACCCAGGCATTTGATTTTGCATACGATAGGCAAGTTCGAATGATGCAATCCGTGACTCCAACGCGTCGTCGGTATCTCGTTTTTCTAAGTGTTTGCGATTTACCTGTCCCAAAAAGTCGAGTTCCGCTCGTTGCATTTTAGAGCTAACCCATTTGTTTTCGATAAAATGAATTCGAGCTTCTTCCGCTTTGATGCTCGCTGCACCAATCGGAGTGCCTTGATAATGCGCAGGTAAAAACGCGCTCGACCAAGCATTCACGCCACCGTGACCAAGGGTCGGGCAGATTGTTAAAAAGCCGGGTAGGTTTTGATTTTCACTGCCCAGCCCATACATCAACCACGAACCCATCGAAGGCCGCACGAACGTATCGGAGCCGGTGTGCAATTCTAGCAGCGCCGCACCGTGTCGAGAATTGCTGCCATGAATCGAGTTAATAACACAGAGGTCATCTGCCAATTGTCCTACGTGAGGAAATAGATCTGACACATGTAAACCGCTTTCACCATACTGGCGAAACTTCCAAGGCGATCCGAGTAGGTTTCCCGTAGCACTGGAAACGATACGTGGTTTTTTGCCCGGATACGGTTGGCCATCATGCTTCTGCAACAACGGCTTGTAATCAAACGTATCAACCTGTGAGGGGCCGCCGTGCATAAACATAAAGATGATTCGTTTGGCCCGTGCTGGAAAACGAGCTGATTTCGGTGCCGCGGCTGCTGGACCCGATTCAGCTGCCAATACCCCGTTGCTCATTTGATCTTGGAGTAATCCTGCTAATGCCAAACTCCCAAAACCAACGCTCGATTGCTGCAACATCGCACGTCGCGACAACGGTTGAGTTAAAAAGTTATGACATTGTGAATTGTCTGCCATGATTTTGTTTCCTAGTCTATAGCTTCCATACTAAGATTCTGTAATTCGGCACTGGAATTGGACAATATTCTTTCCCTAACTCAATCTAGATAAACAAACTCGTTGGCTGCCAACAACACTCGACACAAACCTTGCCAAACAACCAAATCCGCTGCCGTACTTACATCATCGTCCATATCTTGTGTTGATAATTCACGATACCGCTGTAAAAATTGATTGCACTTATCAACATCCTCCGCCGTAGCCACTCGACCATATACAATCTCATGTAAAGCGTTAATCCTGTCTGCATTGGTTTCAATATCGTCCTGTAGCACGCGTTGTGCTAACCTACCCGCTTCGTCTTGGACTAATTTACTATTCATCATGAATAACGCTTGCGGCGTCACGACAGTATTCTTTCGTTGGCCTTGAATAACACTGGGGTCGGCGAAATCAAAAGCTATAAACACATTGTACAAAGCACTGCGCAAAATCGGTAAATAAACACTGCGACGATTGTAATCATAGGTACTACGTTTTGAGCCCGTACCCGTGACATAAGCTCGATCCGCGGCGGGCAACAACTGACCATACATTTGTAAATCAATGTTGCCACCAACGGCCAATAAAGCATCCCGCACTTCCTCTGCGTCAAGCCGCCGACGATTGAATCTCCACCACAATCGATTTTCAGGATCCTTGGTGTTGGCTTGAACATCGAATGTGCTGCTCATTTGATACGTGCTAGACAGCAACATCAAACGATGCATCTGTTTAATAGACCAACCTTGTTCAATAAATTCAACGGCTAACCAGTCCAGCAATGGCTGGTTGGTCGGGCGTTGGCCCAGTAAGCCGAAGTTATCGGGTGAGCGCTGCAATCCCTGACCAAAATGCCACAACCACAATCGATTAACGAAGACCCGCGAAGTCAACGGATGTTTGGCATCCGTCAGCCACTGCGCCAATTGCATGCGACCGCTGGCCTCCGCTGGAATCGACACAGCGGATACTTGATCTACGACCTCAAGAAATCCCCGCTGCGTTGCCGCGCCAAGTGTCAAATAGTTCCCGCGAATATGAATCGCCAAATCTTCAACTTTACCTTCCGTGACTCCCATCGCCTTGCCCACCGTCGGCTGTGCTTTAGCTAACTTGGCTTTAGACTTACCAATGGCTGCAATCGCTTGTTGCGATTTTTCAGAAATCAACTTATCAATTTCTTGGGGACTGCGAAACGGTCCAGCGGCGGCAATCGCTTTGGACACCACCCACGACACGACACCGTCGTCCGCTAACTTACTTGTTGTATCGCCAGCAGCGGAGGACCCTGCGGATAATATGTTGACCAACTGTTGTTCAGCAGCATTTCCTAGCTGCGCAAATGCCGCTTGCTGTTCGCCGCGATCTTGTAATAACAAACCTGCTAGATGTTCATCACGCTGTGAAACGGCCATAAGTAGAAAATCAACCCACTGTCTCAAGTACCCCGCATGCAGACCTTGCGCCACCGCTACATCTTCGATTTCTGCCAAACTTTTATGATCGCCACCGATGTGGTAAGTGACATTGTCCGTTGTTGGAATAAGTGCAATTTTGTCGAAATGAGGTGTCGCTCCTAGGCGTTGCCAACGGAGTGTATGTTTCCCAGTGGCGAATTTAAACACACCACCGACGAACCATTTCACGTCCGACGACTGAAAACTCCCCGTTATCGCATTTGCCGCATCTGAATCGACCAAGTGCCCGTCGACAAACAACTTGCCTCCTCTTGATTCCGCTTGCGTATACAGCCATTCCAAGCGGTAATTTCCAGCGGCGGTTATCTTAAAATCGTACTCTGCATAATTCAAAAAAGTCGTTGTACCGGACGTGTTTTGGACAATGGGTGGAATCTTGCCAATGCTGCCGCGCTCATATTCTTCGGCTTCTTGAAGCAGCAAACCCTTCACCTCTACCACGGGCGTATCCGCTAAGACCGCCGTTAAGTCTTCCAAACTTGAGGTCGGAGTCGCTTTAACAAGCAATATTTTATCCACATGCGGTACCGGTCCTCCTGCCCGTGCTAATTTGATGACATTTTTACCTGCCTGTAGTGCAAATATTCCCTCTACAAACCAGGTTTGAGAATCCGCGAACCAGGTACCGGTTGTGTGGGCAGCGACATCTGAATCAACGACCGTTGCATTGATCGATAATACCATTGGCCGCGAATCAACCGCGGCATAACGCAGTTCCAATTGATAATCCCCAGCGACCTCGATATCGATATCGTATTCTGCATATCCTTGATACAGCAAAACCCCAATATCTTTTCCATAGTTTGTTGTGTCCGCTTCCAATGTGCCTCGCTGAAACTTCTCCGCCTCCCACACAATGCTGTTTTCTACTACAATCCCGTCTCGAATAAAGTTCCCAATCACATTGTGTCCATCCGCAATCGGCTTGCTATTGACGCTAACAAATTTGGACGCCGAGATTAAATATTTGGACAACAAACGCTGCTGGGATTCCCGTAGCGTTTGTCTAGCCTCTTTTTGAATCGCCGTTAATTCGTCATCCAGCTGCTTAACGGCAGAGTTGTACTTTTCCAGAGCGGCTTTCGTTTCTGGAGTATCCAGGGAATATTCGTGCCAATTGGCGACAACCTTGAAGTTCTCCATGGTCTTCGTGGACTTAAAGATACTTGCCAAGGCATAATAATCTTTGCTCGAGATGGGATCAAATTTATGATCATGACAGCGGGCGCAACCGATCGTTAACCCCATGAATGCGCGGCTCATCGTGTCGAGCTGCTCATCAATAATGTCCATTTCCATTTTCTGACCATCATCACAGGCAAGCATTTTGGGGCCAATCGACAGGAATCCAGTGGCGGTCAAGCGATCGAGCCGTGCTTGGGATGATGCATCCTGTTGAGGATCAAGCAAGTCGCCAGCAAGTTGCTGTTGCAGAAAATCAGCAAACGACAAATCTTGATTCCATGCGCGCACCACATAATCACGATATCGAAAGGCATTTACATACGCCAAATTCTCGTCTAACCCATTTGAATCGGCATAGCGAGCGACATCGAGCCACTTGCGACCCCACCGTTCCCCGTAACGAGGCGAGGCCAGTAATCGTTCCACTAAATTTTCGTAGGCCACTGGCGCGGTGTCCGCTAGAAACGCATTAATTTCCGCGACGGTGGGAGGCAGACCCGTTAAATCAAACGTGACACGACGAATCAATGTCCGCCGATCTGCCGCAATTGCCGGTGTGAACTCCGACCTCTCCAGTTCGCTGAGAATAAAAGTATCGATCGCATTGCTAACCCACGCTTGATTTTTCACGCGCGGCAAGGCGGGACGTTGCGGAGTTTTAAATGCCCAAAATTTTCGCGATTGTTCAAAATCAATAACTCGCGGCGCCGTATCGCTACTCTCAACTGCTGGACGCGGATCTGGAGCTCCCATCTCAATCCACTTCTTAAAAACTGCAACATCCTCCTTAGGCAATTTAGATGCTGGTGGCATCTGGTAGAAATCGTCTGAATATTCGATGGCTGCCAGCAGCCAACTCTCAGCCGGTTTAAAGGGCACAATCGCGGCACCAGAGTCACCACCTTTGAGCAGAGCTGCGCGGGATTCAACGGACAAACCACCCTTGTATTCATCAGCATTGCTAGAATGGCACTCGTAACAATGCTGAATTAAAAGTGGACGGATCTTAGATTCAAAAAATTTCAAACCCGCTACATCAAATTCCGCTTCCTCTTGGCTGTACCCATTTGCACCAAATGGCAAGTAGACCAGCGAAACGATAAAAAGGAACCAAGGGCGCATGGGAGGGAGTCTTTAATCGGTGGGAAAGTTAACACCTATATTTTACCTGAAAATGTCTCAGTAGGGGTAGGTCGCGTCCATGCGGAGCCCTATCCGTTTACGACTACAATTCCAGACATCGTCCAAGCAAGCAATCAATTTCCAATGCGTTTAGATACTTCATCAACATTAGGGAAGTCACTCGGTATTTTTTGAGTCACTTTGCCACTGGCAGCCCACTCGGCACCACGTTGCAATGTGGTAATAAACCCGACACATTGCTGTGAGTCAATTCCATGGCCCATCGGTGTATGAAACACTCGGCCTTGCCCATATTCGATCGTAAAGATCATTGGCTCATGGCGCCCAGTACCACCCCGTTCCTTGCTAGCAAACGCAGTCGCTAACACCGTCATGTTTTCAGCGGGTCCTCGTAGCATGTCATACAATTCATCCTTTTCATGCAACCATTGTCCTGGCATACCTTTGGTAATTGGATGCTGGGAGTTACGAGTCGTCACTAAAAATGGATGTTGTGCGCCATGATGACCTCCCTTGCCCGCGGACTTATCTCGCACGAGTTTCCCCTGATCATCGAAATAGACGTAGGGTCCAGATTTTTCGTTGCGTCCGCCCCAGCCACCGAGACCAATCGCCACGTTATATTCCTTCCAAGCGCCAAACGAATTGTTTGCGGCATGAACGACGACAAACCCACCTCCTGTTTTTAAATATTCAATGAACGACTGTTGGGTAGCCTCTGGCCATGCGGCACCGTTGTAGTTTGAAATCACTACATCAAAGTTCTTAAACTCGGGGTGAAATGAATTATCTGTTCCCGTTTTAGCCGTCGTTGCAATGGCCACGCTAAACAACTCGGTCTCTTCTAAATATTTCTTCATCATTTGCGATGTCTGTGGCCAAACCCCATGGTTATTCTGACCATCAACAATTAATGCTTTGAATTTTTGTTGGGCGTGTAGCAGCGGCGCACATGAAGACAATACAAATGCAAACAACAGTGCTGGAAGAATAAGTTTACGAATCATAATTGGTTTCCTTTATTGGTTAATAGCTGGACGCTGCAACTTTACTCGTTCGAGCATCTTCAACACTTCAAATTTAATCTTGGGTTCGGCATAGACTTCTAGGCAACTTGAGCGTGCCCGCCAAGTTGTGTAGCCCCCTAATACATGTTGCTCGGGTGGAGGAATATATCCAAAGGCACCGTTGGCCAATGAGATCGAGTAGGTCGTTTTAAACGGGCTATACTTCTTTATATTCAAACCTGTTTCCGCAAATACTTCGTTAGGGATGCCAACGATCCCTAGTGATCCGATACCGATGGCTTGCAGTTGAATGTGTCGCGTCTTCGGCATCTTACTTAGAATGATTGTCTCTAAAGCATAGACTTCTTCGCTCGTTTTAGGTTTACGATCAGCCCAAGGTTTAACATAGTCTGTCGCCTCCGCAACTTCTTCATCAGTCGGAAAACGAACGTCGAGTTCTAGTTCCTTTTCTTCCATCGCCAAAGGCACCCAATCCTGATACTCGATTGTTTCAAACGCTTTCAAAGCCGCTGCTGAAACAGCCTCGGCAACCGATTGCCGGTCTGTTTTTCGAGCGGAATCCCTCTTGTAATCCCGCAAATACGTATCGCCACTGGTACCGTTTGCCAGCATTGCAATCGCTGGCTTCGATGCGTCGCCGGAAGCAAGTTTTGCTTCAAGAATAGCTTCAAATATTCCAAAGTAATCCGCTGAAATATTGGGAGCACCGACGTAATGTAATGAGTAGGCACACATTACGGCAATTTGTCGACCGTCGACTGCTTGCAAAGAAATAACTGGGATTTCAGGATCCTCTAAACCGGTCTCTCGTATCGCTTTAGCGTTTTTATAGCCAGGGTGCATTTGCGCTCGATCATTGCGCGTACCACCAAATCGGTTAGTGGGGGCCACCCCTTCGGTCATCATCCAGCGTCGCGTCGCCACATGTAAATCGTCTCGGCCCATCGCCCAACCGATCCGCGCTGGTTCTAGATTCTTATACGCTTGCTCAATCGCCGCGGCAATCCGCCCAGGTAAAAATGCCGCGTAGCGAACATCCACACTAGATCCTAAGCAGCTAAACACCGATGGTGCGCTGTGGCAATGGGTCGCGGAAACGAGGATTCGATTCGTTGGTAGCCCAGTAGCCTGCGAAGCTAACCGCTTGGCACGATCCAGTAATTCTCGTGGCATCATACAACTATCAACCAATACTATCGCGATTATAGTTTCACCATCATCCAACACGACTGCTCTCGCAAAGAGTGGGTCGTTAATCTCCTCGACTCGTCGCTCGAACATCCCTCCGTTGACAATCACGGGGAGATCTTGGGGCGTTACATCTACTTTCGCAGCACCTGCGCGGAACACTTGATCTTCCCCAACAGCGCAACTCACGTGAAACTGCAAACTCAACAACAAAATAATCAGGGTTGTCTTCATAGTTGCTCCTTGAACTACTTATTCTGTTTGCCAAAGGGACGAGAGGGGATTCGGCAATGTTTGGCCATCATCCTGAATTGAGCTGCTACAGCCTACGCTCCGCTTCCGCAGGTAAACTCCTATGAATCGTAATTTAACGAAAACGGACGGCCTCACGAACATAAAAACCTAACTAATCTCCGGCACGACGTAAGGCTTACGATAAGGCCGTGTTAGTAATGCATCGGCTTGTTTATCATCTGGGAACGATTCGGTCGCTGGATCGAATTTCAAGTCACGACCCACAGCCACAGTTGTTTCGTTCAAATCAATATTCACTGCCTTGAGGTTATTCTGCAACATATCAAGTGAACTTTTAATCTGTTCGTTTTTTCCAAACGGATTATTGTTTCCGGAAAATGCATCTTGTTTTCCAAGGCGATAGGAAATATTCCCTAAGTGGCACAGTGCCGCGGAATAATGTGCTACTTCCGCGTCGCAGTTGACATCTGCATTATCGCGTGAACGCACGGCATGGATAAAGCTACCGAAAGCGCCTCCTGGAGTCACCGGTGCTGCTTCTCCCTTAGCTTGAATCGACGCACCACCATTTTTCGGATAGAACGTCCCGCCTTTAATCATACCTTCGGTGGTGTAGTATTCATTGGAGACATTTCGATCAGGGGATCCCGATTTACCAACAAGCCCTCGCGTTTCAAACAACAGAGTAGCTTCATCGTATTCGTAAACACTAATCTGCATGTTAGGTGTTTGTCCTTGATCTTTCTCGCCGGGAACATAACGGCCGCCGATACTCCAAACTCGGTTAGGCATCGTCGCTCCTTTAATCGCCCAGCGAGCAATATCCATCTCGTGAACGCCCTGATTCCCAGTGTCACCGTTGCCTGTATCCCAGAACCAGTGCCAATTGTAGGTGTGTAAATTTCCATGGAAATCCTGCTTAGGAGCGGGTCCGAGCCACAAATCCCAATCTAAATGTGCGGGTGGTGCGGTGACTGCTTTATGGCCAATGGACCATCTTGGTTTGCAGCAATATCCCTTAGAGACCAACAGTTTTCCATATTTCCCAGACTGAACTGCGGCAATCTCGTTGGCCTTGCCTTGGCTCGAGCGATTTTGTGTCCCATGTTGAACAATACGATTATATTTGGCAGCGGCGGCGACGCACTGTCGTCCCTCCCACACATTGTGTGAGATTGGCTTTTCAACATAAACATCTTTCCCAGCTTGACAGGCCCAGACGGTAATCAGCGAATGCCAATGGTTGCAAGTTGCGACAGAAATTGCATCGAGATTCTTGTTTTCCAGCGCGACGCGAATATCCTGCACGCACTCGGGAGTGTTCCCGCCTTTGTCGTGTACCATTTTACTACGTGAATCAAAGAGGTTCTTATCGGGGTCGATTAAGCAACTGACTTCAACTCCATCCATTGGTGCAAAACCACCAATGTGTGAAGTCCCCCGTCCATTAATCCCAGCCACCCCAATACGAATTCTATCATTCGCTCCGAGCACTTGTCGCGATGACTTAGTGCCACCAATTGTGAACAATGAAAATGCTGTCGCGGTCGAGGCAGCACCTTTGACAAATTGACGTCTATTGAACTTCGACATTATAAGTAGCTCCTAAACTTGATTTGATCAACCTACTGAAAAACCATCTATCGCACGTCTCAATTAGAATTGATTCAACATCCAAAGTCCAGCAAAAGCACGACACACGACCCCCCGCGAAATTTCCCGATTATAATATTCGTATTAATTGGTGGGTCACATTATGCCCTTACTTTGCGACAGTTTGGTAGGTTGCACTATGCCCATGGGCAGGGATGCTGATCGTGTAACTGCGTGAATCTGCAGCCACCGAGAGTTTTATGAAATTCCCCGCACATTCGTCCGCTTTACGATTAGCAATAAACTCGGTGGCCGTGTTACTAACCATGCCATCTTCACGCATATTCTTGTGGACTTGATACATCGCCTGTATCGAAGGCGTCGCTTTGAGATTGGCAAATACTTCTGGCATGCAGCCTTTGGTTACACCATTATTCATCACACTAACGGTCGGTAAAATCGAACGTAAAACCAATGGGTTGTTGCTACTAGCAAGCCCATGATGGGTCACTTGATAAACATCGACGCGACCAATTAAATTCACCGGACATACCAACTTCGTTTCTTGATTCCAAGTAATATCACCGCCATCGTAAAAGCGAAACTTGCCAAATTCCAGCAACATCGTAACGCTATTGGCATTATCACTGCCATCACGGTCTTTGGGACGTGCGTCCGCACAGGTCAATGCATTCGATTTATTTCTCCGCGTTGGATCAATGAACTCCTTGCGAGCAGCGATACACGTTAGCTTGAGACCTTTGAACTGATTACCGGTCAACAGTTTTTTAACACTTCGCGCTGGCTTTAACGGCAATTGCATTCCGGGTGAAATCACTTGCCGCGATTCGCTCTTAAATCCAAAATACTCCGCCCCCGGATCGTTCGGCATATCAGCAAACTTGCCATTATCCCACACCTGACCAATCGGAATTAAACGCGAGAGTTCCGCTGCCCCACCGAAATGATCGCGATGATAATGGGTGGTAATGAGATGATCGATGCGTGTCAGGCGAGCTTGTTCGGTCACTACCTTAAAGATACGTCCAGGATCGCGAATGCCCGGATTTCCCGTATCAATCAACACCGACTCGCCTTGCGGAGTGACAATCAATGTAGCCGCACCGCCTTCGACATCAATCCAATAAACATCTAAACGGCCATCGCCAGCAGCAGCACCTGCAGTGTTTGTTACACTAGGGCTGAAAAAAACTACTGCCATGATCAGACAAACAAACGCACACTTGCTAAGCCAATTCTTCATCGCCATCTCCTGCATCGAATTTGATTTAATACTACTACGAGTCAATAGTATTAAACCATATTACAGAAGTTCGCGTATTGGCGACGTACCTGGAGCAACCAAATACTGCGGCCGTCCACTGAAATCAAACAGACGCTGCGAATCAAGGTTAATACCTAGATTACGATAAATCGTCGCATAGACTTCTTTGAAAGTCACCGGTCGATCCACCGGCTCTCCGGCTTGACGATCTGTCGCACCAAGCACCTGCCCGGTTCGCATACCGCCACCGGCGAGCAATGCGCAGGAAACTCGCGGCCAATGATCACGACCGCCCTTGTCGTTGATTTTGGGCGTTCTACCAAACTCGCCCCAAGCGACCACGGTGACGTCATCAGACATGCCGCGGTCATGTAAGTCTTGCACCAAAGCAGATATGCCTTGATCAAATACCGGCAACTCTTGTCGAGCATTGTCAAAATTACCACCGTGCCAATCCCAGAAACTGTAGTTCACCGTTACCACGCGAACACCCGCTTCGACTAACCGCCGCGCTATCAGGAAATTCTGAGGGACTCGTGGAGCTCCGTCACCCTTAGGTTTGGTCGCATCAGCGCTGCCATATCGCTCAACTAATTTAGGATCTTCCGACGAAACATCTAACGCATTAAACAAATCTGCCGATGTCAAAATTCCCATCGCTCGTCGTGAAAAAGCATCCATCCCCTGCATCTGTCCGCTACTGTCCCACTGCCGACGGAAACGGTCAAAGGCTGTCAGCAATCCGCGTCGGTCGCCCAGACGCTCAGTCGTGATCCCGTTAAGTGTCAAATCGCCCTTGCCAGGGCCGCTTGGTCTAAAGCTACTATGCCCCAAGCCCAAAAATCCTGCCTGGGGTTCATTGTAAGGCGTGTGTTGAGTGGTGTAGCACAGGCTTACAAAGGGAGGCACTCCCTCATGAACTGGGCCTTTGAAATGAGAAGCTACGCTGCCGACGTGCGGCCATCCGCCCGCAGGTTCGTTGTTGGGGCGATTGCCAGTAAAACACTGGAACCCAGTATGTCCACTTTGGCAATCAGACATCGTACGAATCGGTACCAGCTTGTCCATCATACCTGCCATCTTCGGCATCAATTCACAGATTTCGATACCAGGCACATTGGTTTTGATAGGATTGAATTCACCACGCACTTCACGCGGTGCGTCAGGCTTCAAATCGTACATATCTTGATGCGGCGGTCCACCACAACAATAAATCATGATGACTGCTTTGTGAGAATTAGTAACACCCGCAGCCGCTTCTTGTCGAAAGAGATCTCCCAGCCCTAATCCAGCAGCGCCCAATGAGCCAATTTGAAGAAAAGAACGCCGGTTAACGGCATCGCAATACGTAGAGCTTTTGGATTGGCGATCAAAGATATTCAGCATGGAATACTCAGAATTCTCTCAGATTTCTACGTTGTTTGTTACCTACTGCAAATTAACGCCACGACAACACCGCTAAACTAATTCAACCATTGGTTTAGCATTAGGATCGACTGGATAATAAGGTCGACCACGTAAATCAAATTCACGGATCGCACGTAAATTAAATCCGATTTGATGATACAGCGTGGCAGTGATTTCTGCGAACGTAACAGGGCGATCAATCGCGTGTTCACCTAACCGATTCGTTTCGCCAATCACTTGCCCATGGTTCATTCCTCCTCCAGCCAACAGTGCTGTGGAAACATTCGGCCAATGGTCACGACCTGCGTTGGCATTGATCTTGGGCGTCCGTCCAAATTCACCCCACACCACAACACTCACATCTCGGTCCATACCGCGATCGTGCAAATCTTGTACTAACGAACTGACCGCTGCGTCTAGCATCGGCATATCTTCACGGCCGCGCTTAAAGTTTCCGCCGTGCCAATCCCAGCGACTGAAGTTCAACGATACGCACCGCGCACCAGCTTCGACTAAACGTCGCGCGATCAAGAAATTCTCGGTCATCTTCGGTGCGCCATCTGCTCGGAAGGTAGGATCTCCTTTACCATAGCGAGCCAAAGTCTCGTCACTTTCTTTGGTAATGTCCATCGCATCAACCAAACGTGACGATGTTAAAATCCCCACCGCTTGTTCGGTAAATGCATCCATCCCGACCATCGATCCGGTCGCATCAACCGTGCGTTTAATACTGTCAATCGAGTTCAGCAATGCATTGCGATCTTGCAAGCGGTCTAGGGTGATGCCTTGCAACACCATGTTCTCTGTCTTGTGCGTTTCGCCTTTGCCACCGACAAGTCGAAATGGAGCGTGTGCTAAACCCAAAAATCCACCGTTACCAGGATCACCCCATGGCCCATGACCTGTTTTATAAAACAAACTACAGTGCGCTGGCACGCTTTGATTGACGGGTCCCTGAACTTTTGAGATCCAAGCACCTTGCGCAGGCCAACCTCCGGCGGGAGCATTATTTGGTGCGAATCCCGTCACTGCCTGATGGGCTGCATGCCCGCCATTGGCACCCACAATCGATCGAACAACGGTGAACTTATCCATCATCGCCGCAATCTTCGGGAACAACTCACCAATTTGGATACCCGGTACGTTGGTCGCTATCGGCTTGAACTCGCCACGAATTTCCGCTGGTGCGTCAGGTTTGATATCCCACATATCTTGATGGGGTGGACCACCTGGCAAGAAAACATTGATAATTGCTTTATGGCTACGGCCTTTGCCAAGCTGCGATTCGGCACGCAGCAAATCTGGAAGAGCTAGCCCTCCCATTGCCAAAGAGCCGATCGTCAAGAAATCTCGACGACTATGACCATCACAGAATTTTTCGCCTCTTCCTTTACGGCCTAAAATTGAAAACATGATATTCTTCCTAGTTTACAGTTTTCTGACTTTGCTCTGTGGTAATAGACACCTTTATAGATGCACTGGTGGGACAAGGCGTAAACCTTGAAGTAGGTGGGGGAACAATGCGATCAATCACACTATCTACATTAATAATATCATATTTGCCGCGCTCGTCCAATAAATGCTTTTAAGGCTAAACCCCAGTAATAATCGTCCAACAATTTCCGTTCGCGTACTGGAACACAAGAATTAGGCTGTCATACTAGCAATCGGGGATGATAAACCCGTGAAAACCGGAGCCCGACCGATAAAAATTATTTTTCTTCATTGCCCCCCAACGGCACTAGAATACGAGATCTTAGTGCTTATTAGCGGCCATCAATCGTCAAATTTTTTATCGTAGATTCGGTAGGTTTTATCGACGATACCACCACCTCGTTTGATCGACGCATACGATCGATGGTTACTTTCAAGCACCCATGATAACTCAATGTGTTTCATGCCCCATTCTTGATAGTCTTTTTCCAGACCAGACAACAACACGACACCCACTCCCCACATCTGATATTCGGGCAACACATTAGCGCTCAGCAACCGCATCTTTTTGATTCCACGCCGTTTCGTCAACAACTTGATGAACCCGAATGGAAACAACTTGCCGTCAATCTCTTTGATGATCTCGTTGTAATCCAGCAGCGCCACACAAGCGCCGATCACCTTGCCTTCGACTTCCGCAAAACAAGTCAACTCAGGAACCAACAAATGTTTGAGTCCCTTGGCCATGTGCTTCAACTCCGCGCCACTGAGCGGGTTAAAGCCCCAAGTTCCGGGTAACGATTTATTGTAGATATCAAGAAACGTATGTACTTCTTCGTCAAAGCGAGTCTTGTCTAATTTACGCAATTTCAAATTGAATTTTTTCTTCGCAATATCAATCACTTTGTAGAGCTTCGGGTCTAGGCGATCAACAATGTCCGTCGGTGCATAGAATGCAATTAGGTCTTCAACTTTTTCAAATCCGTAATCTTCTACCAAATCTTCGTAATAGGGACGATTGTAGGTCATCATAAAGCAGGGGGGCGAATGCCAGCCATCCACCAATAAACCTGCTTCATAGTTCAGGCTCGGACTCACCGGCCCTCTGATCCAATGAATATCACGCTCAGCTAACCAATTTCGCGCCGTGTCGAACAACCCTGTGGAAACTTCACGATCGTTGATGCTTTCGAACAAACCAAAGAAGCCTAAATTCTCTTTGTGTCGTCGAATGTGTTCGTGGTTCACAACTGCTTGGATGCGACCAACCGGCTCACCATCACGCAACGCAATAAACGTTTGCGTGTCATTCACCTCATGAAATGGGTGCTTAACAAATCCCGCCCGCTCCTTGAGATCCATGATCAATGGCGGAACCCACATATCATCACCTTGATAGATTTTCCAAGGCAGTCTGATGAATTGTTTTTTCTCGCGACGAGTTTCAACAGGTTTGATGACTAGTTCAGGCATATTTTGAGTTTAACAAAAAAACAACGAGCATGTGAATGCAACTATTTGTGGCTGCTGTATATCCCCATCCACCGAAAACAAAAAGCAACAAGACGACATCGGTCTGCAATGCTACGTTGACGCTACAACTTGTGGCCTTTGTCATGCCGCAGAATACGATCTAGCTCAGAATCAGATTTAAGGTGACCGTGCGGACCACCAACGTTGGTGCCCTCGGCGGTCGCGCCACTGGACGCTTCGCCAATATCTTCAACAGCAACGCTTCCGTTGCGGTTATTCTTTTTAACGATTTTATTAGCCGAAAAATACTTTCCGAGCGGACTACTTAAAATAGCTGGTAGAAATATTAAGTCGCCGATCAATGCCGCAGCTAACAAGGTCAGCATCAGGACACCAAATCGTTGGGTTGGCGTGAATGAACTTAAAGCAAAAATACTCAAGCCCAGCCCACCAATAAGCGTCGTCTGAGTCATCGCGGCGGCACAACGTTCATAGGATAGACGCAATGCACCCTTGCGATCCAATCCCTTGTTGAGCCCCTTGCGGAACCAAGTCAAGAAGTGAATTGTATCGTCGACAGCCACACCCATAGCGACACTCGCTGTCATCATCGAACCGATGTCGAGTGCAACGCCCATATGCCCCATCAAACCAAACACCAATATGACTGGGAATACATTGGGAATCATTGAAACCATGCCACCACGAATATTTGTGAAGTTGTTCCAAGCCAATCTTCCATTTCGCAACAACAAAACCATCACGACTGCAATCATCACGAATGCCAAGCCAATACTATTAATCAAACTACTAAGTAATTCAGTTTGAGCTTTGTATACAATCGGCACGACTCCGGTGTAGACCATGTCAAAATTACTAGTCGCGTGGGTAACTGTCTGCCCACCGCCAAGTACCGCAGCGACACCGTTTTGCTCAAAACCCGTTAGATCGATAAACTTTTTGGAAAACTTGGCGTACTTCAATTTGTCAAATACCGCATGGTCACGCAAACAAATTACATACTCATAACCCGCAAATCGTTTCTGCAGATCCTCGTCCGACATATCGGTAAGCATCTTCGCTGTCCGCTCATCATTGGGATCTAGCCACCACAATTGATTCGGATGTCGGGGATGGTTATTCAACCCTTTGACGAGCAGCAAATCGTTGATGACTCGAGCGAACAGTGTCACATGGTCCACTGCTGCGACTTCTTGGTCAGCATCACCAGTCGCCTCTGGAATGATACTGCTGGTTGGATTCGCACCTAAAATTAGCACTTTATTCTGATCAAAAAATACATTCTCTTGATTGTATACATCCGGCCCAGCACCGCGATCCGTTTCGAATTCATGTAGCAAATAATTCCGCAATGCATAGGCTTGCTCAATCGGCTCCACAACCTTTTTCAGGCTATCAATGAACCCACCGTAATTAACATCGTTAAGCGCACCAAGTCGGAGACTGATGCGCCACAACTCATCACCGGTCGACGCTTCATAGGCCAGATAATCTTCGTCCTGTAATCGTTGTAAATTTTGTTCTAATAATGAATTGGTAGTAGACCGTGTCGTCCTAGCACTTGCCCGAGGCAATTCCGGAGCAAACGTCGTGGCCGACATACCTTGACCAATAACCTGTTGCCCAGCGTCTCCGAACACTTCCTCTACGGCTTTTTGAATGTGCCGCACCAACTCTAAACGCTCAAGCAGCGTTAACTGATATTTTTGCAAATTGCGCTCAGCAATATTTTTTGGTGGACTTGCCAGACGTTGTTCTCGTGATGGCAGAATCGCCTGTGGTTTAACTTGCACCACCATTTCCATCGGTGTCAGTTTGCCGAAGTTTTCCTCAAGCCACTCGTAGTCACGAATAATCTTCGCTTCGTCATCAAACAACTTAAGCAGTTGCACCGATGTTTCAACTCGAGTCAAACCCCACACTGAAAAGCTTAAAAGCAGAAAACCTATTCCGAGGACCACTTTGTAGTGACCCATCACCAAGTTTCCAGTAGCCACCCAGAAGCGAGTAAGCCAGCTATCGTTTGGATTATCGATTTGCGTATTTGACGAATCTTTCGATTTCTTAAATTCTGGAACCCACAGTTTCAAGGCGGCGGGCAAATATGTAAACAACAAGACTAGTGTCGCTAAGACGCCAAGTCCCGAGTACAAACCAAAGTTCTTAATTGGCGTTAAATTACTGATATATAGGGAAAACAAGCCCAGCGCGGTCGTTACCGAGGCAATCGTACATGGCCACCAACCGTAACTCAACGCCCGTTCACTGGCACCCTCTTCACCGTGTTCATGCACCGCATCGCGATAATAATTGACAATATGAACCGCGCCTGAAATCCCCAACACATAAACCAACGTCGGCATCGACAACAGAATCGAATCTACGATACCGCCGCTGTAACCGACAATAGCCATGCTCATGATGGCGCTGGAACCACCCACAAAGAAAACCATAAAGGTGACCTTCATGCTGCGGAATGTCAGGTAAGACAAGACAATACCAAGCAAAAGCGAAATGCCAACTAGACGTCCAAGCGTGATTTGGCCTTCTTCGTCAATGGCCGCATTATCAACTGGCGGTCCACCTAAACGTAAGACCCTGCCTTCCAGCTTGACTTCTTGTGCCCAGGGTGCCATCGACGGTCGAGGCGGAGGAATGACATCAGATTCAGCAGCCAAGGCGACCAATGTCCCTCGCGGCTGCCCTTGAATCCCTCGCCCCAAAATGCGTTTGAGATTGGCTTCGCCGAGATCACTCAGCGTCGCAATAATACACGTTTGTCGTGCGGGCGGCGTAACATCAATCTCATCAAACCACTGATACCACAAAGCAGCTCGTTCACTAGGCGTCGCTGCAATCAACAGCGATTCATCCCCAGCGTATTGCTCCACGACCACCTTGCTGCGGAACTCACTAAGTTTCACAACCCAGTTCTCTGGCAACCCAGAGATTATTTCCTTACCTAAGAAATCGCCTAGAGCCTTTTCGGTCCAAGTGAACCCAGCCGGATTAGCCGGGGCAAACAAAGTGCCGGTGAGACGATTAAAAGCAATTAATTCGGCCACTCTAGTACGGTCTGCCTCTGACAGATTTTTACCACGGGGCTTGAGGACGCCATCCTCGCCAGCCAATTCCTCAATGACATCCGGACCTGAACGTATCGAAGTAAAGTAGCGCGCGGTTAGTTTGCGGGGATCATCATAGAAGTCATTGTTTTCACCTGCAGCAACAAAGCTGGCGCCAAATTGATCGATGAATTTCGCTTCAACCGAATTGTCCTTAAGAACCGAGCGACGAAAAAAGGTCTTCGCTTTGGCAACGAGATCATCTCCGACAAGACTCTGATACAACGAACCATCGGGGGTAATGTAGTAGCTGAGATTATCATTGCCTTTGAGCCAACGTTCATTGAGCCCGGCAAAGTTCTGATTGAAATTATCTAACAGGTATAGCCCCAACTCATCGGCTAATTCCCGCGCGCGGATCAATTCCGCACGGTATGCTCGGGCCCGCTGTACGACAGCTTGCTCTTGCGGAGACAGTTTCTCATCTATCGGCAGTTCATCTGTATTTGCAAACAGAATCTCGTTCTTGAGCTTCTCGATTAACATCTGGAAACTCGGGTCCGCTTCGGTACAGCCATCCCATGTTACGAGAACAAATTGTTCGCCGAGGAAATGTTTACCAAACCAATGTAAATCCTCAGTTTCAGGGTAATCCGACGGCAGCCAATTTTGCACATCGTTTTGCATGTTGTCCATCGCATTGCGCGCGCCACGCAATGCAAAAGGCAACAAAAAACAAGCTGCCATTAATATCAAGAGAGCATTGCTCGCACCAAAAATGCGAGTCTTACGAGCAAGAAACGATGGTTTTTTAGAGTCAGTCAAGAGCGTGTTTTACTTAATTGATGTCTGTCTTCAAAGTAGTGGGGCACAGCAAGTCTTTAGGTGTGACCAATTCTCACCCACACACCTTCAAATGAGATGTTGATGGGTTGGTTTAACCGCTTTTTGTATGGGTGAACAGTGAAGATTACCGACCGAATATAAATACGTCTATGGCAATGTACAATATTACCGCCAGACAATGGTAACATCGTTTCTCGTGCTTACCTAAACCACCAAAGAACATCAAAAAACTGCGCCATATTTGACAGTTGACTCGATTAGGGGATTATTCCCACCATTTGTGAACCGTGTTAGGATAAGCACTCAATCCAAAGCATGCAAACAATGCAAATTATAGTACAGCAAGATACAGCCAACGTTCGCCGTATACTAATCAACTAAATCACGCACTCCTGCAAACAAAAACTGGAAAACAGAAATGGCCGCCGACACCTACGATTACTGCCCCTGTGGTAGTGGAAACAAAATCAAGTTTTGCTGTGGCAAAGAAATCAGCAAAGAGATCGAGAACCTGACGACCGCGATGCAAGGCGAACAATACATCGCTGCGATTAAATCGATCGAACAATTGTTAGACAAACATGGGCCGTTACCTTGCCTCTACGCATTGCGTGGTATTGCATTTATTACCACCGGACAATTTGAAGCTGCTCGTGATAACATTGATCAGTTTCTGAAGATCGCTCCAGAAAATGCAACAGCCTGGGCAGGTCGCGCACTAACAAGCGAAGATGAACCGCATAAGGTCATGGAATATGCGCAAAAGTGCCTTGAATACGCCACGGATGAAATGATCCCGCAGTTAGCTGTGCCAGCACTTCAGGGATTAGTTGATAAGTTGTTTGCCGTCGGAAACGCTTTTGCCGGCTTCTCCCATTTAACACTCGTCGCAGCCATCGCTCGAAATAGCCAACAAGCTACGATGAAAATGCTGCAGTTTATGCAGAACCCCGACTACCCACTGTTACTGAAACAACGACTGCCCATGCCAGCAGCTCCCGAGGACGCTGCCTGGAGCGAGGCATACGACAACGCACAAGTGTTAGCGAGACGAGGTGCTTGGATGGCAGCACTCGATATCGTCGAAGATTTGCTTGAAGACGCCGCGGGTGAAACAGTGCTGCTACACTCCATTGCAATTCTAAATACCTACCTGGGACTTGAAGAAGGTATCCAAGCTTGGAGAGATTACGCTGCCGCAATTGATGCAGGTAGCGATGCGGCGATCGAAGCAGAAGCATATGCACAAATGCTTAACAATCAAAGCAATCCAGATGTGCAGGCAATTCAAAAGTTAACTTATAAAGTCGATAATCTCGATTTAGTCCAAGAGCTACTTGTGGCCAGTAGTCAGGCACGCATGGTACCGGACCCTGGTTTTGGTAACGACGACCCAGACAATCCACCGCCTCGGAGTTTGTTTGTTCTCACTGACAAAGCACAACTCGATACTGGTGTGGATGTCACCATGGAACAAATCCCGATTGCCGTGGCCACCTTATATTTGTTTGGCAAACAAACCGACCGTGATGCCCGCGTTGAATTAGTGTTAGCAAATCTTGACGGCGAAGATGCTGCCACCAGCGTACTGCAAACCATCTGTGGAGATGAACTCGGCAAACTTGAAGATACCAGTGACATAACAGAAGTCCCGGTACTAGCGGACGCACTTTCGTGGAATCCAGTATTTCCAGAAGATACACCACAGGAATTGATGCAGCAACTGTCACTCGCACAGCAGGAAGACGGCTTCCGTGATATTTTTCCAACACTAAAACTACAAGCATTTGATGGACGCACCGCTGAGGCACTCGCTCTAGATTTCAACCATCGCATTAAGGTCCAAGCCACACTGTTAATTATTGAAACTAATTTACAATGCCGTGACTATCAAGCAGATCTGAACTCTGTCCGTGAAAAACTGGGGTTGGTGCAACTCGAACCGATCGACCCAACCGATGTTGAATTGAGTCAAATCACAGATGTACAGTTAGGACGGTACGACGTTACAAAAATGTCTACCGATCAACTCGCTCACTGCTACCAACGCTGTCTCGTCATCACTTTCCGCAAAGCTAGTGTCGCAATCGCAGAAGAAATTATCGCTCGCGACGACAAGCCACAGCATCTCAATCTAGCGGATGTCTACGGATCGCTATTGGAAACTCGCAGTACAAACGAAGAACGAGTCGAGCTGATTGAAAAGGCAAAGCAAGCTGCTCTCGATGCCAACCAATCCCCAGCCATTTGGCTGTTGCGTGAAATTCCATTGCGTATCATGAGTGGTGACACTCAAACGGCATCCGATTTGATGCAAACGATTGAAGCGAACCATATCGAAGAGCCTGGTATTCGTGAACACTTCTACCAGTTGTTGATGCAATTAGGCATCATCAACCCTGATGGTTCACCAGCCGGCGGACCGGCTGCCCCTGCACAGCCCGGCATCATTGACCCCTCGGCCTCGGCACCACAGGCGGGCGGAGTGTGGACACCCGGAAGCCAAGAATCGCAAGCGGCGGACGAACCCAGTGCTGCCGGTGACGATAAACCCGGACTGTGGATCCCTGATTGATCTACTGCCAACGGAAAATAATCAAATGACGACATCCGCAATCGACACAAACTGGATGCAGCGTGCGATCGAAATCGCACAGCAAGGTCTTGGTAACGTTGAACCAAACCCCATGGTCGGTTGTGTAATCGCAAATCAGGAGCAACTCTTAGCAGCAGGCTATCATGAACAGTTTGGCCAAGCTCATGCCGAAGTCAACGCGTTGGCCAGCGTAGCCCCAGACGCTGACCTGTCACGAGCGTCGATGTACGTGACACTCGAGCCATGTTGTCACCAGGGGAAAACACCTCCCTGCACAATGGCGATTATTGACGCCGGGATTAAACGCGTTGTTGTCGCCACAACCGACCCGAACGGACAAGTCAACGGCAGTGGAATTGAATTACTGCAGGCTGCTGGTATCGAAGTGCTGCTTGGTATCTGTGAACCTCAAGCAAACGCCTTAATCGCACCCTACGTCAACGTCACGCAAAACAAACGACCTTGGATTATCGCGAAGTGGGCAATGACGCTTGATGGTAAAATCGCAACCACCAGCGGATCTAGCCAATGGATCAGTAACGCCGAATCTCGTGCAGTGGTACATCAACTGCGGGGACGTATGGATGCTATCCTCGTCGGACATAAAACAGCAAGTTGCGATAATCCACAACTAACCGCTCGACCGACAGAGACGACCGTAAAGCGCCAGGCAATCCGAGTTGTCCTAGCCCAGACTCCCGCGCTGCGCCTCGACAGCCACTTGGTCTGCTCGGCTGATCAGATCCCTGTAATCGTGACTGCCGGACCAGATGCTGATGCTGATCACTGCCAACAATTAATCGATAACGGTGTCGAAGTACTCGCATTCGACGACGACCAAGCAATAATCGATGGTCTGCTAAGTGAACTGCATCAACGGAAAGTAACAAATCTGTTGGTGGAAGGAGGCAGTCAATTACTGGGCAGCCTCTTTGATCGCCAACTCATTGATGAAGTTCACGTTTTCATCGCGCCCAGCCTAATCGGTGGGACTACGGCACCTGCTCCGCTTGGCGGCAGGGGCATCGAGCAAATGACAAATGCGCTAAAACTAACCAACCCACAATTTGAAACGCTCGGCGATAATATCTACATCTCAGGGCAAACTGAACGTGATTAAGCGTTGTGCTAACTCGATAAACATATTTCTATAAAAGACAATGCTGTCGGGGAAAGCCCCGACAGATTGTTTTTCCGTCGCCGAAATCTATAATACTTCCATGGCATGCACACCTAACCACAAACTTGTATGGCAACTGTTGCTGATAGCTGCACTATCATGCAATACAGGGGTTACGTGCTCGGCAAATACAGACAAAGATCTGGCGGTCTTTGTGAAACGTGCGGTACAAGTTTTAGACAGTCCGGAGTTGAGTCAGAGACAAGCAGCTGAAAGGGCTTTGATAAACAAAGGTCCAGTAATTCTTGATTTACTGCCAAGCCAAACCGCACAACTTTCCGCGGAAGTCAAAAAACGACTACGGCGCATTCGGCAAACGCTGTATGGGAAAATCGCAAAATCAACCACTCTCGCAAGCAACGTCACACTGCAAGGGTCTTATTCGCTCGTTGAGATTTTACGTGAATTTGAAAGCCAGACGTCTAACCAAGTCACCTTTCAACATACGCAAACTACTAAGGTCAACTTAGACATTCAAGAAACCCCTTTTCTTCAGGCTCTCGATATTGTCCTCAATAAAACAAATCTCGTTGACCATCCGAACAAGTCACCGAATCGCAACCAAATATTTATTGGACCCGATTATTCCACAACACCGACGAATCGTAAGCATGTTGCTTATGCCGGAATATTTCGAATAGCGGCGACCAAACTGACCGTTACCCAACAATCCAGATTGACTTTTCAAATCAGTTGGGAACCACGAATCCGACCATTGTATTTGACCATCGACGGAAAATCGATTTCCGCTATCGATGACCAACAAAACAAAATCAAATGCCACCTCTCCGGTGAACGCACTTTGAACGTAGAAGGCACCACGTCGTCTGTGAAAATTGAAATCCCACTAGAGCTTCCACATCAAGAGGCAACAAAGTTGACTTCCGTCGCAGGAACACTAACTGCGGTGCTACCTGGCCGCCACGAACCTTTCAGTTTCTCGTTAAATCCAAAAACACAAGCACCGCCGACACAACAGCGGCGTGCCGGAGTTATCGTCGACTTACAACAAGCTGTTGCCATGGAAGAACGAATCGGGGTTCAAGTTAAGATAACCTACGCCGATGCTGGAGATGCATTTGCCTCACACCGAGGATGGTTAAATCACAACGCCGCCTACTTGTCTATCGACGGGCAGCGGATACTTGGGACACCCCACCGCAAGACCCTGCAACAAACTGCCCAATCGGTGACTTACCTATTTCGGTTTGATTGCACGGCACCTCTTTCAGAACTCAAATTTCATTATCACACTCCAGCATTGTTACTGCACAAACAAATAGACTTTGAGATCCATGATATCCCACTTCCTTAATTTGATACGGTTCCATAGTGGCCAACTTTCCTGTCTGGGATTCGTTGCCTGTGTGCTGCTGCAGAACCCCGCAGCAGCAACAGTTGTTGCCCCGCCTTCGTCAACCACTGCAACTGACACCGCACGCGAAATCGCCGCAACAGTTAATGGCAAACCTATTTATGCATCAGCAATTGATACACAAATTGAACTACTGATCCCCAATCTCGATCGTAAATCGGCTCGCTACCAAAAACTCCGCCGTGATTTGCTAGCTAAAACCATTGATCGGCACCTCGCACTCGAGTACCTGCACCACAGTAAGATTGCAGCCAGTAACGATGACATGCAACTGGCAATCATTCGCCTCGAGAAACGGCTAAAGCTCAAACAGCAATCTCTCGATGACTACCTGCGGCAGCAAAAAATTTCACCTGCCGAACTGAGCCATCGCATTGACTGGCAAATCTCTTGGAATCGCTATTTGAATAAATATGTAACGGATACCAATTTGCAGAAGTATTTTACTGATTACAAATCTCAATTCGATGGAACAACCTCCGAAATCTCTCAGATTCTGTTAGCGTCACACCCAGCGGATCCTGCCAAACAAAAAGCAACCGTTGACCAGGCGAAGCAGATTATCCGAGACGTCCGCGGCGACACTATCTCGTTCTCAGCCGCTGCCAAGAAATATTCCATCAGTCCCACAGGCAAGACCGGAGGTCTAGTTGGCGCGATCAAATATCGAGGCAGCATGCCACTACAATTCTCGAATATCGCTTTCGCGTTGGAGGTAGGTGAAGTCAGCGATCCCTTTGAAAGTGAATTTGGGGTCCACATCCTACGCTGTAATTCGATCAAAATGGGAACACGAACGTGGCAACAAGCTAGGCCGCAGTTACGAGAAGCCCTCGTGGAATCGTTCTTTAGCTTTCTGGTTAACACCCGCCGAGAAATGCTCAAAGCTGAAAACAAACTCGAAAAACACATAGAAATAAACTCCGCATGGCAATAAAAAATGATTGCACTAAACATGCGGAATCTGCAACATTCCCAGATCTAGCTTGGCGGCGAAAACTACGACGCCAACTCTTAAATTGGTTTCGCCGCAACGCTCGTGATCTTCCCTGGCGTGATGCACCGACACCCTATCAGACTTGGGTCAGTGAAATCATGCTGCAACAAACCCAAGTGGCCACTGTCGTTGAATACTATCAACGATTCTTAAAACGATTTCCTGATGTGCAAACATTAGCAGCGGCTACGGAGCAAGAAGTACTGCGATGCTGGGAAGGCCTCGGTTACTACCGTCGCGCTCGGCAGCTGCACCTAGCGGCAAAAACCATCATGGCAAACCATGGCGGTTGTTTTCCAACAACGTTCCCAGAAGTACTCGCGCTGCCAGGCATTGGCCGCTACACTGCTGGCGCCATTCTTTCAATTTCACTGGGGCTACGTCACCCCATTGTCGAAGCCAATACAATTCGACTCTTTGCCCGACTACTGCATGTGTCGACCGAGGTTACGGCGACACGAACGCAAAATCAATTCTGGGAGTTTGCTACTTGGATTCTACCGCACAAGCATCTCAGTGATT
>Ga0208879_1001162_pt1 | contig 25308 bp, 19 predicted proteins | sample Knorr_S15_td_Bot_FD_185605 | JGI IMG/M metagenome (GOLD analysis project Ga0208879, IMG submission 185605) | Marine microbial communities from Southern Atlantic Ocean transect - Knorr_S15_td_Bottom_ad_5009_LV_A (SPAdes) (version 2) | ecosystem: Environmental > Aquatic > Marine > Oceanic | place...
CTTTTGAATTTAAGATATAGATAATCATAGTGTTATACCCCATTATACAAAGACCAACCCCAAATAGAAAACCGATATTATATAAGAAGATAAGTTGGGTTATTAAAATATTATTTGGATTTTTTCAGCTTTTTAATAATGCTGGCCGTACAATAATCGTACAAATATTAATAATAAAAACTTAACACATTGATTATAAACATGTTAGGAAATTATAATGTAGTCCCAAGGGGAATCGAAGCCCTGTCTCATGGATAAAAACCATGTATCCTAACCCCTAGACGATGCTAACTGAGGCAAGGATTAAAAAAGTTTTCGTAAATTAAGGGAATGAACACTATGTTAACTTACAATACTAACTCTAATACTGGTCTGGTCTTTGGAGGCACGTCACTTGGATAACAACAACAAATAATTTATTAACAGTCAAATGAGTGAGAAAAAGAAACAACCATGAGCAGTAAAATAAGTCCATTATCTTATGGTGCATTTGTAACTAAAAATATCACCATTTTCAAGATCCATGCACCACGATCAACGAAAGTTCACTTAGTTATTTTTAATTCACCGGAAGATAAAACCAGCGTTGAGCATGAGATGACAAAACAAAATAATGGTGATTTTACGATTGAATTAAATGATGCCTGCGTTGGAACGATATACGGCTTTCGCCTAAAAGGACCGTTGAATGATCCTAAGCTAATCATTGCCGATCCGTATTCCAAAGCAGCCATAACCCAAAATTCCATGTGTCACATAGCTAAATCATTAGTTGTAGATGATACCTATGATTGGGAAGATGATACTTGGATCAAGATTGATCCCCGCGATCTGATCATTTATGAAATGCATGTTCGAGATATGACAGCCCACCCTACATCCACAGCAAACCAAAAAGGAACATATGCCGGGCTAACTGAAGCGGGACAAAATGGAGGTATTGAACATATTAAATCCATGGGTATTAACGCTGTTCAGATTTTACCCATTCAAGATTTTGCAAATTTTGAAGTACCATTTAAGGATAACAAAGCACCCTTATATAATGACTGGAATCCATATGAACGTAATCACTGGGGGTATATGACCACCTACTTTTTTGCGCCTGAATCTTACTACGCCAGCGATGGAACAGATACACCAGGTGCCTGGAACGGAAGGGACGGGCGGGCGGTAAATGAAGTCAAGAATATGGTAAAAGCATTTCATAAAGCAAAAATTGCAGTGATTATGGACGTGGTTTATAACCATGTTTCTAACTATGATAAGCACCCGCTAAAATATATTGACCGGGGAATATATTTCCGGCTGGATAAGAATGGTAATTATATTGCTAATAGCGGCTGTGGAAATGATACCCGAACCGAGCATCCAAAAATGCGGCAACTTATTTTGGAAAGTTTAAAATACTGGATGACAGAATACCATATGGACGGTTTTCGTTTCGACCTGGCGCACTTAATAGATGCTGAAACCCGGGAAATGATCATTAAGGAACTGCGGACCATCAATCCCCATGTAATCATCCTGGCCGAGCCTTGGGGCAATGGCTATAATCCAAATGGATTTTCAGATATTGGTTGGGCATCATTTAATGACCAGTTCAGGGATGGTTTAATAGGCAACGTATTTAACGTTCATGAAAAAGGATTTTTATTCGGGTGCTTTCGCAGTGAAGAAGATCAAAACTATTTACAGAGTTATATCATGGGTTCTTTACGTCAATTTGGTGGTCAATATTTGAACTCTGCTCATAGCGTGAATTATTTAGAATGTCACGATAACTATACGTTTGGCGACCACGTGCGAATCACTGGCGGGTTCATAAAAGAAACAGATATAATAAACAATATTCAAGACAATGCATTGGTGTATGGCAACAGTTTAGCAATCAATAAATTGGGTGCGCTATTTCTACTTACCAGTCAGGGGATAACATTTATACATGAGGGACAGGAATGGGCGCGAAGCAAAGTCGTAGCTGAAACCTCTGTTTCGGATAAACATAGTGGATTAATTGATCATAATTCATACGAAAAAGACAATGAAACCAACTGGCTGAACTGGAATGAACGAGAAATGAATCGTGAACTAGTTGATTATTATAAAGGGCTGATTGCATTAAGAAGACAGTATCTAGAATTTCGCCATTCAAAACCGGAAGATTTTGAATTTATGGACGTGGGTAAAAAAGTAGCAGTAGCTTATATATTAAAAAACAGGTTTGTTGTTATTCTTAACGGTGAAAATAAAGACACTCTTGAATTGGACATACCTAAAGGTCAGTGGAATATTTTAGCCGATGAAAAACTTGTAAACCTTCAGAATCAGCAATTGGTATCAAATAAAATATCAGTTTCACCCTCGTCTGGTATTGTGTTAAAGCGGAATTGATTTATTTTCCGTATCCACCGTACCCCTTAATTGTTTTTTGCGTTTTTTGATCGGTTACTAATCTGGTGATTTTTCTTGGTTGTGAATTCAGCAAAATTTCTTTCCATTTCACTTTAATGACTTCCGGGCGAAAATCATCCAAAGCTGTTCGAGCATGCTCTGCCATGGCTTTTCTATCATCAGCATGGGTTTCCCAGAAGTTATTTGTAGCTACCAGAAAATTGTCCACATCTTTATCAAAATCCTGGTCAACTTCATAAACAAACACTGAATCTTGAACGTTTGCTGTAATTTCACTGGGACCATCAATGTTTTGGACAATAGCCGGTACCCTTCGGTCTAGTGTTTCACATATAGTATAACCGAATGGTTCATAGATGCCGGTTATACTGTTGGCACCAATGCTGTTCCAATAAAAGTGAACAGTTTCCTTGTTGGAACTAAACGGAATAATTACTAATTGTTTAGGATGTTTTCTTCCTAAATCATCCCAAAATGGATTCCCTCTCTCGCCCTTGTAATCTACACCCATATTGAAAACACGAATATCTTTTCGTCCTGATTTTTCTAGTGCAAAAATGGGTAAATCTGGACGTTTACGAGGAACGTGTCTACCGATATAACCTATGTCATTTAATTCATAATTCGGTCGCCAGGATTCATGATCCAGTTTTGGTTTATAGCTGTTATATATTACATGGGGAGTTGATTCATATTTGTCATACCCAAATGAAATATAATGCTGTTTTTCCGCGTTACTTATGAGTACAACTATATCAGAATATTGAAATGTGATTTCCTGTTCAAAGTAATTACTGGTAATGGGTCCACCCATATTTGTGATATGTTCCATTTTAATTAATGAATGGCAAACGTAAATCATTAACTTATCCGGATATGTTTCTTTTATGATTTTTGTTGTATCAAAAGCCACCCATAGATTGTTGATGCATGCATCTAGATCTGCAAATACATTTTTTACATCTTTGGGCCCATTAATGATTCTAATCCCAGGATATCGTTCGGGAAAATCATCTGACGGTTCGTCTAATTGTGCAAGGAAAATTGGAATAATTTCAATATCATCGTCTTCGGCAAACATGTCCAAAAAATTTATAATCCATGTAGCAACCCCACCATAAACAATCGGGGGAATTTCATTTGTTAGTAACCCAACTTTCATTTTCATTTTTCTTCTAATTTAATACTATTTTAGTAAAATTTTTTAACCTTTCTTATTTTTGCACCAGAACTGGCATTCATTGTAAGTTCATTTTTTAATAATATTTTCCTTTATATTCGCGAATCATGCGTTGCGCAGTAAATTGTACTCCAATTTTTACAGCAGACTTCATCATGATCATCCATTGAGAAGGATTCTCATAGTATAGCGGAATGACATCATGCTCTAATAATTCATATAAATGATTTGCATCTGCTTCATCGTCAGATGTTTCAGGATTTCCAATGGCCCAGCCATTTATTCCATGATTACAAGCTTCAGCCCACCAACCATCCAATACAGATAAATTAGGAACACCATTCATTGCTGCCTTCATACCACTGGTTCCAGATGCTTCATTTGGTCTCAGAGGCGTATTTAACCATACATCCACACCAGAAGTAATCATTCTGCCCAGCCACATATTATAATTCTCAAGGAAAATCACTTTAATCTTTCCATACAATTCGTTCGCATTAGCTACTATTTCCCGAATAATCTCTTTCCCTTGGTGGTCTTGTGGGTGAGCTTTTCCAGCAAAGATAAACTGTACTTGCCCCTGGCAAATATTTACCAAACGTTCTATATCTTTAAATAACAAATGTGCTCTTTTATATGTAGCTGCTCGCCTGGCAAACCCTATGGTCAATATATTCCTACTCAACGCTTTTTGAACTTGGGCATTGGCATACCCCAATAAGATACGTTTACGTTTTGCATGTGCAGCTGCCAGTTCATCATCTGGAATTGAATCAACATCTAATAATTTATTTCCATCTTCCTTCCAACCGGGTAGATATATATCATACACTTTACGAATCTGGGAACAGATCCAATAAGGGTGATAAACACCATTAGTAATATATCCGATCTGATACTCAGGGAATTGATCCTGTGCTACATCCCCATGTAATTTTGATACCCCATTGGCTGAACGGCTAAAATAAAGACCCAATTCCGTCATATGTAACCGGCTGTTTTGCACAAGTGAAGGCAATTGCAGATTTCCCGGAATCAATCCATGTAATAGTTTATTTACCCTTTCCATTGCAAAATGATCATGTCCTGCCGGTACTGGGGTATGAGTGGTAAAATGACATTTTTCTCTGACACTATTTTCATTTTTAAATTCTTCTAATAACTTTAATGTGAGAAAAGAGCAATGTCCTTCATTCATGTGAAATGTTTCAATATTGTCTAAAATGCCAAGATGTTTCAATAAATGAATACCGCCAAATCCCAAAATAGCTTCTTGCAAGATTCTGTGATTCTTATTACCAGAGTACAACCTCAAAGAAATGCTTCTATCTTCATCGGAATTGCTTTCTAAATCAGTATCCATAAAATATATGGGCAGGATATGATTATTAAAGCCCGTATAATCCAACCTATATATTTTTATTTGTACATCTCTGCCTCTTAGATGAAGTGGAAAAGTAAAATCTAATTTTTTCAATAAAGGTTCGGGATCAAATTTTGGATAGGTTTCAGTTTGATTTCCTTCCTCATCAATACGCTGTTTGAAATAGCCCTCCTTATATAATAAGGTAATCGCACATAACGGTAAACCTTCATCAGCCGCCGCTTTAATATGGTCTCCTGCTAATACACCCAATCCGCCACTGTATGTTGGTAAACTGGAACTAATTCCAATTTCTGCAGAAAAATATGCAATTTTAATTTGTGATTCCGTCATAATTATTAACTTTTCATTCTTTTACTTTCTTCTGTGAGTGTTCTCATTCGTTCGATTATATCACTCGTTAACGTATTTTTTTTGAATCTCCATTGCCAATTTCCTTCAATTGTTCCCGGTGTATTCATTCTAGCATTAGTTCCAAGGCCCAAAATATCCTGCAAGGGAATAATGACAATGTTGGCCTTAGATTGTAATGCCAGGGAAATTAAATCCCAATTGATTTCAGACCCATCTGTCCCCAAAAATTTTAATGCACGTTTGCGCTCCTTCACAATATCGGCCACTGTTTGCGTTGAAATAACTAACTCCGGAAGCGTTTGAAACCAGCCAATGGTTGTGTCATTATCATGGGTTCCAGTATAAACGACATTTATTTCATTATCTAAGCTATTCAGGTTGCCATTGGTAATTGCATTTTCACCAAAGGCGAATTGCAGAATGGACATTCCCGGTATATCAAATTTTTTCCTTAAAACAGCTGCCTCTTTAGCTGCTTCGCCAAGATCCTCGGCAATGATGGATCTTGCACCTAACGATTGATTAATAGCAGAAAGAAAATCTTCACCTGGTCCGACAACCCACTGTCCAGTTACTCCATTTGTTTCCCCGGCTTTTACTTCCCAGTACTTGGCAAATCCATTAAAATGATCGATCCGCACCACATCCACAAGGTTAAAGGTGTGTTCTATCCGGTTAAGCCACCATTGATAACCTGTCTTTTTATGGGTTTTCCAATTATACACGGGATGTCCCCATACCTGGCCTTTAGCATTAAAAAAATCCGGTGGGCATCCAGATTGAGATTTTATTTTTCCATGGTCATCCAACTTAAATAACTCCGGGTTTGCCCATACGTCTACACTATCATGGGCTACATAAATTGGGATATCGCCTACAAAACGGATTCCCTTTTTATTTGCATATGTCTTTAGTTTTTGCCATTGCTCAATAAACAGAAATTGCTGTATCATGAGTTTTTGAATAAAAACACTATTCTCTTTTAGAATATCTTCCCCCACCAGATCGTGTCTAGGCAGCCAGGTTATCCAGTGTTGATCATTATTCAGCTTCTTTAATGTCTGGAATAAAATATATTCGCTTAACCAGTATTCATTTTCCTTGCAAAAGGCATCAAACCGTTGCTGAGTTTCAGCGCTAGAACTTTTTATAAAGCTGGTGCAAGCTGTATCAAGTATTTTATATCTATCATTATAGACTTTTTGATAGTCAACCCGATCTGAAGAATAGCTTTGCATTTTTTTTAAATCATCCTTATGTAAATACCCTTCATCAATGAGTCCGTCCAAACTGATCAGTAGCGGATTATTTGCAAAAGTAGAAACAGTATTATAAGGACATATGGATGAACCAGTGTCTCCCAAAGGTAATATTTGCCAAAGGCTTTGACCCATTTCGTGAAGCACATCGACAAAATAAAATGCTTCCGGGCCGATATCACCTAATCCATAAGGACCGGGAAGAGAAGATATATGTAAAAGAATTCCGACTTTCCTAGGAAGAATATTCATAAACGATTCCAATATTTTATCTACTGTGGTTCAGAAATAATGTTTTTTTCATCTTTTGAAGTTTGAATGTTACAAGATGATAATAATAAAATAAAAACGTTTATAAAAAATAAACATCTCATATAACTAAAATTTGATTAGAAAATTAATTTACTTTATTACCTTGTAAATTAAAACTAAACTAACAATAAAATCACCATAATTGCTCTAATCATTCGATAAATTACTCGGTATTTTTAATACTTCTCTTACTTGAGTATAGAAGTAAATCAAAATACTAAAAACAATGATTTTTTGAGAAATTACTTGAATAAAAAGTGATTCGTTATCCTTAAAAGGATTTGGTCCAAATTCCATAATAAAAATAAAAAAGAAAAGAATAATTGTAAAAAATAAATTTGAAAAAATCATTTTATTTGATGATTTAGAATTATAAACTACAGCCAAACTTTGAAAAATAGAATATAGCATAAAAGATCTACCTGCAATTTTTACAAAAAATACATGCAATTGAAATGTAGCATTTTCTGAAGAAAAAATTGCTATTAAAACAAAACATATCATAGAAACCATTACAAAAACAAATGATATTCTTATAAAAATTTTACTTCGTTTCTCATCTAGAAAAAATTTATAGTATGACATATAAAATAAGGTATAAGATAAAACCAAAATGAGCATTGATACATTAAATGATAATGCTGAATAAAAATTATCCATACCGTTTAGTGCAGTCCAATCACCTAGGTTGCTGAAAAAATTATAAAAAAACAAATATCCTTCAGTAGTTGAATCATTAATAGTTCCTCCAGGATAAAGAAACATTGCAATAAAATTGAGAATAATAAAAAAAAAAATACCTACAAACAACTGTTTAATCATAATATAATTTATTCTCAAAAATAAAAAATCAATCAATACAGAACCTATTAATATGTTTTGTAGTCCCAAGGGGAATCGAACCCCTGTTTCATGGATGAAAACCATGTGTCCTAACCCCTAGACGATGGGACCAAATATGAGTGCAAATATATTAGTACCCTTATGATTTCAAAAAAAAATTAAATAAAATAAATAAGTAATATCATAAAAATTTGAATTAAGTCTATTCGTATATACTTTTGGTGAAGATTTAATAAATAATAATGAATAAAATCAAGATAGGAATAAATGGATTTGGTAGAATTGGAAGACTTGTTTTTAGAGCTGCATCAAAAAATAAAAACATACAAGTGGTAGGTATCAATGACTTAATTGATACTAATTATATGAGCTATTTATTAAGGTACGACACAACTCATGGTAGATTTAATGGTTCAGTCTCTGTTAATGGAAACAATCTTGAAGTAAATGGTGAAAAAATAAGAGTTACCAATGAAAAAGATCCTTCAAAATTATACTGGTCTGAAGTCGAAGCTGAGTATGTTGTAGAATCAACTGGACTATTTCTAACTAAAGATTCTGCAAAAGGTCATATTGAATCAGGAGCTAAAAAAGTAATCATGTCTGCTCCATCAAAAGATGATACTCCAATGTTTGTTATGGGAGTAAATAATAAACAGTACACAAGTAACATGAATTTTGTATCAAACGCATCTTGTACAACAAATTGCCTAGCTCCTCTAATAAAAGTATTACATGATAATTTTGGAATAGTTAGTGGTCTTATGACTACTGTTCATGCAACAACTGCATCTCAAAAAATTGTGGATAGCCCATCAACAAAAGATTGGAGAAGTGGTAGAGCTGCATTTGCTAATATAATTCCTTCCTCTACTGGAGCTGCAAAAGCAGTAGGTAGAATAATACCTGAACTCGATGGAAGACTTACAGGAATGGCATTTAGAGTTCCTACAATTAATGTTTCAGTTATAGATCTTACTGTAAATCTAAATTCATCTACTAACTACCAAGATATATGCTTAGCAATGAAAAATGCTTCAGAAAATGATCTTAAAGGAATTTTGGGATATACTGAAGAAGATGTTGTTTCCACAGACTTTATAGGAGATTCTAGAACATCAATTTTTGATGCTGGAGCTAGCATAATGCTTAACGAAAAATTTGTTAAAGTAGTAAGTTGGTATGATAATGAATGGGGATACTCTTCAAAAATAGTTGAGTTAATAAAACATATGAATTCTGTTGATAACTAGATAATAGAAATACCTATATCCTTCATCTCTTTAAAAGCTGTCTCTGTTGTTTCAACAGAAATTCCTCTAACACAAAAGCGTAATACGTTAATCTTAAAACCTTCATTATAAGCATCTATAGAAGAATATTTTACACAATAATCTGTTGCTAACCCTACTATATCAACCTGATTAATGTTATTTTTTTTAAGAAAATTGGATAAACCTGTAGATCTAATTTTTCCATTATCATAAAATCCACTATAACTGTCTATATTAGAATCAACTCCCTTATAAAAGATTTTATGGATTTTATGAAAATCTAATTTTTCGGAAAATTCTGATCCTTTTGAATCTTTAATACAATGATCTGGCCATAGTATTTGATCTAAATTATTAATTGTAATTATTTGACCAGCCTTTTTGTTATTATGATTGGAAGCAAAACTAATATGATTCTTTGGATGCCAGTCCTTAGTTGCAACAACCATACTATAATTATCCATAATAGAATTAATATTATCTATTATTTCATCTCCCTTTGGTACTTCCAGCGATCCTCCTAGTAAAAAATCATTCTGAATATCAATTAAAATCAATGCATTCATAATTTTCTCAAATTAAGAATCATCTTATTTTTTTCATTATACAATTTCTTTTCTAGACCAACTTTATATAAATGAGGATTATGTAACCTTTTAATTGAATTATCAATCTTATCTAGTTCACTAGACAATAATTTTTTTATTTTCAAAATTGAAGGATTCTTATAAACAGGTTTACCATTTCTAAAAATTCGAACTAACAATTTAATGTATTTAATATTTTTTGAAAATCTCTTAACTTTAGTTGAATCATGAGGATGTATCATTGTAGAATTTGGATTTTTAATTAATTCATCTACAATCATATCTCCATCATATTTTCCATCATGAATATATCTATGTACCTGTAAAATACCTGGATTATTAATTTTAATTTTTTGCTCAGAAAGCTTAATCTTTTTAATCCAAGATTTATTTTCTTTAATTGCAGATAGTTTATATACAAGCCCAAGAGATGGATTATCATATCCTGTTACAAGTCTGGTTCCTATTCCCCAAACTGTTACTTTAGATTTTTGTTGTTTTAAACTTGATAAAATAAATTCATCTATATCATTACTTGCAATAATTTTAACATCTTCAAAACCATTTTTATCAAGCAATTTTCTAGATTTTTTGCTTAGATACGATAAATCTCCAGAATCAATTCTTATTCCTAATAATTTTTTATTTATTTTTTTTAATTCTCTGCCAACTTCAATTGCTTTTTCTACTCCTTTAAGCGTGTCATAGGTATCAACAAGTAAAATACAGTTATCAGGCATTACTTCAGAAAAAGATCTAAATGCTTCAATTTCAGAATCGTGAGATAGAATCCAGCTATGAGAATGTGTTCCACTTAGTGGAATATTAAAAATTTTACCAGCTAAAACATTAGAAGTACTAGAACAACCCCCAATATACGAGGCTCTACTTGCTGCAAGAGCACCATCAATACCCTGAGCTCTTCTTAATCCAAACTCAAAGATTGGATCCCCAGAAGACACTACATTCATTCTACAAGCTTTAGTAGCAATAAGAGTTTGAAAATTTAAAATGTTAACTATAGCTGATTCTATAAGTTGACACTGATACAATGGACCCTTAACTCTAAATATTGGCTCATTAGGAAATACCAATCTTCCCTCTTCTACTGCATCAATATCACATTTAAACTTAAAGGATTTTAAAAATTTTAAAAATTCATCATCAAAAATCTTCTTGTTATTATCTGTCTTAAGTTTTTTTAAATATTTTAGGTCATCATCAGTAAATTTGAGATTTTTTAAAAAGTCTATCACATACTCCAAACCACAGGATACAGCATATCCTGATTTAAATGGTCTTTCTCTAAAAAATACATTAAAACAAGCTTCTTTATTATGAATATTTTTTTTCCAATAACCATACGTCATGGTCAACTGATAAAAATCAGTTAACAATGAAAGCGAGACTCTATAAATTTTGCTTATCATTACTATGTAAAGCTACATTAAAAACAACACCAAAAATAACAAGGAACATACCTAAATAAACTAAAAAAGTAAAAGATTCATTAAAGAAAAAATTACCAATAGCTATAACAAATAATATTTCCGTGTAGGTAACTATTGAAACTATAGCAACCTTCTCATATTGGTAAGACTTAGTCATAAAATATTGTGCAAATTGAGTAAATATCCCTATAGAAATTAAAATAAAGTAATCATATAAAGATGGGTGAACCCAATTAAAATAACTTATAATACCACCTATTGGAAAAGCTATCATTGGAAAATATATCATGAGCACCAATGAATGTTCTTTATCTCTTAAGTATCTTATTATATTATAAGCAAAAGCTGCAAAAAGACTACCCGATGCACCTATAATTACACTTTCTATTGTTACTCTTGAATCAAATCCTTGAATTAATAAAATCCCTGAAAAAGCAACAAAAAGAAAAAACCATTGAAAAAAAGACATTTTTTCCTTTAAAACTAATACAGCAATAATACTTGTGAATAATGGAGTTAAATAGATTAAAGTTGAAGCAGTAGCTAATGGAATATTCTGAAGAATAACAAAATAAAGGTACAGCCCAGCTGTACCACACAGACCTCTTAAAATGAGTAAAAATCTATTATTTCCAAAAATTGAAATACGTTTTCTTCTAAGTAAAAAAAAAGTTATAATAAAAGATATAATGCATCGAAAAAATACGATTTCCATAAGAGGAATATGAGGTAGCATTTTTACACCAATTTTAACAACCATAAAAAAAATGGTTGCAAAAAACATAAAATATATTCCCCTACTCAATTTAATTTAATTCTGCCGTCTTTAATAGTGTATGAATAATCTGATATTTTTAAAAAATCTTTATTATGAGTTACAATAACAAAAGTTTGATTGTACTCCTTATTTAACTTTTGAATCATTTTAATTAAATTTTTGGAATTTTCAGAGTCAAGATTTCCAGTAGGCTCATCTGCAAAAACTATATCTGGTGAATTAATCAAAGATCTGGCTATTGCAACTCTTTGTTGCTCCCCACCTGACAATTCATTAGGCTTATGAGTTAGACGATCAAATAAGCCTAGTTTTTTTAATATTTCTTTAGCCTTTATTTTAATTTTTTCTTTATCTGAACTTGAAATTAATGCAGGAATAGATACATTTTCTAAGACTGAAAATTCAGATAATAAATTATGAAATTGAAAAATAAATCCAATTTTTTTATTCCTAAAATTGGATAGATCATCACCCTTTAATTCATCAAGTTTTTTATTATCAAATAAAACTTCTCCATTAGTAGCTTTATCTAATGTACTTAATATATAAAGAAGAGTAGATTTTCCTGCACCAGACTTACCTACTATTGAAACTATTTTTCCTCTCTCAATTTCAATATTTATGTCTTTTAAGACCTCTATATTATCAAATGATTTATAAATATTTTTTCCTTTTAGCATAAAACAAATTTAAATAATTAAATACCTAACTCTTAATATTATATTATTTAACATTTGATATGTATTTTAATATAGTATAGTTTCGTAACTGTTATGAATATACATGAATACCAAGCCAAAGAAATTCTAAAATCTTTCAGTGTAAAAATACAAAATGGATACGTTGTTTCCTCTCCAAATGAAGCTTTCAAATCGGCTAAAAAAATGCAAAAAGATCTTAAATCTAAAATTTTTGTCTTAAAAGCACAAATTCATGCAGGAGGTAGAGGAAAAGGTATAATCAAAGAAACAGGATCCAAAGGAGTCGTACTAGTAAAACACATAGATCAAGTAAGTGAAAAGGCAAAAAATATACTAGGTGGAACTCTTGTAACAAAACAGACTGGTGAAAAAGGAAAAGTAGTCAACAAATTATTAATTGCAGAAGATGTTTACTATCCAGGAAATTCTGAAATTAAAGAATATTATTTAGGAATATTACTAGATAGAATAAAAAGTTGTAATGTTATAATGGCTTCTGCCGAAGGAGGAGTAGAAATTGAAAAAGTAGCAGAAGAAACTCCTGAAAAAATAATAAAAGAATGGATTGATCCTAAAATTGGTCTTCAAATAAATCAAGTTAAAAAAATTGCATTTGAACTTGGTTTAAATGGAAATGCACAAAAAGAAATGATTAAATTTATATATTCTCTATACGATGCATATGAAAAGATTGATGCATCAATGTTTGAAATAAATCCAGTTTTAAAAACTTCAGACAATAAAATTCTCGCTGTCGATGCAAAAGTAAATATTGATGATAATGCACTATTCAGACATAAAGATATTGAGTTGCTAAGAGATTTAACCGAGGAAGATCCCGCTGAAATAGAGGCTAAAAAATCAAATTTGAGTTATGTTAAGCTTGATGGTAATGTAGGCTGCATGGTAAATGGTGCTGGACTTGCAATGGCAACTATGGACATTATAAAATTATCTGGTGGTGATCCAGCTAATTTTCTTGATGTTGGAGGTAATGCAAATGCAGAAACTGTTGAAGCCGGATTTAGAATAATTTTAAAGGATTCTAATGTTAAAGCAATACTTCTAAATATTTTTGGAGGAATAGTCCGGTGTGATCGTGTTGCAAATGGTGTTGTTCAAGCATATAAAAATATTGGAAAAATTAATGTACCAATAATTGTTAGGCTTCAAGGAACTAATTCAAAAAAGGCTGCAGAAATTATAAATAACTCCGGTTTAAAAGTATTTTCTGCAATTACTCTCCAAGATGCAGCAGACAAAATAAATGATATTCTTTAAGATACACAAATGCGTTAGTAGTTCAACTGGATAGAATGTCAGATTTCGGCTCTGAAGGTTGAGGGTTCGAGTCCTTCCTAACGCACAAAAAAAAGTACTTTATTATAATAAAATAATCATATATATTTGCTCGAAAAATAGACTAGATGAAAAAGAAAATTAATTTTATTGTTCTTTTATTAATCACAATATCTTTAATTTATTTATTAAATAATCCTACAAACAACACCCCTCCATTAGGTAAGTTTTTAAATCCATATTCTGGCTTTTGGCTAAATGGAGAAACAGACCAAATTAGAGTTTTAGATAAAATAGATTTAAAAAATTTGGATAATGAAGTAATTGTTCAATACGATAGTTTATTAATACCTCATATATATGCTAAAACAGATAAAGATTTATTCTATACACAAGGCTATTTAACAGCATTACATAGACTCTGGCAGATGGAATTTCAAATTAAGAAAGTATCTGGAGAATTAAGTGAAATTTTTGGTAGTAAAACATTATATAGAGACAGATCCCAAAGAAGAAAAGGAATAGTTTACGCAGCAAAAAGAACCCTTAAGGAATCAAAAAAAGATATTAAAACTTATAACTTATTAAATGCATATGTAGATGGAATAAATGACTATATAGAAACACTTTCTTACAAAGATTATCCAATAGAATATAAAATTTTAAATTATAAACCTCAAAAATGGACTTTACTAAAATGTTTTCTTTTAATGGAACAAATGTCTGATATGTTATCAAGGGGAGATATGGACATTGAAGACACATATTTAGTCAACACCATTGGTATAGAAAAATATAACCTTCTTTTTCCAGAATACACTGAAGATTTAGAGCCTGTTATTCCAAAGGGAACAAAATTTAATTTTAATAATAAAAATACACGTATCACAAACAATACTATTATAGAAGATATAAATGTTGATATAATAAATAAGCCAAATAAATTCAATGGAAGTAACAACTTTGCTATTGCTCCAACCAAATCAAAAGATGGTAGTAGCTATCTTGCTAGTCAACCAGACTTATCATTAAATCTTCCATCAATCTGGTATATTATTCACTTAAATTCTTCAAATTTTAATACCATGGGTGCATCTCTTCCAGGTGCTCCAGGAATTATTATTGGATTTAACGATAACATTGCATGGGGAGCGACCAACGCAAAAAGAGACGTTGTAGACTGGTATAAAATAGAATTTAAAGATGGTGAAAGGAAAGAGTATAAATATGGAAATAAATGGTTAAAAGCTGAAAAAATTATTGAAGAAATAAAAATAAAAGGTGAAAATACATTTTATGATACGGTAGTATACACACACTATGGACCAATTGTATATGATAAAAACTTCAATTCAAATACTGATAGAATAAATTTAGCTATGCGATGGATAGCTCATGATTATTCTATTGAGTACAAAACTTTTATTGAATTAAATAAAGCAAAAAATATAAATGATATTCATAAAGCACTAGAACATTTTGATGGACCCGCTCAAAATTTTGCTTATGCTACAAAACATGGTGATATAGGTTTGACTATTGCTGGAAAATTTCCAATAAAATGGGAAAAACAAGGAAAATTTATTTTAAATGGCTCCAATCCTGAACACGAATGGCAAGGTATGATACCCTATGAACACGTATTACAATATCAAAATCCAAAAAATGGATTTGTTAGTTCTGCAAATCAACACCCTGTAGACAAAAACTACCCTTACTATTATTATGATTTTAGCTATGAAAACTATCGCAACAGAAGACTCAACGATAGACTCAAATCAATAGATCTTATAACTCTAAATGATATAAAAAAAATCCAAAATGATAATTTTAGTTATAAAGCATATGAAATATTACCAATATTATTATCAAAAATTGACACATTATCACTTGACTCTACACTAGAAAAATATTTCAATAAATTATCCAATTGGGATTACTTCTCAAATACTAATACCGAATCTCCTGCTATTTTTGTGACATGGTGGAAAATATTTAAAGAAAAATTATGGGATGAGTTTGATACGCTAAAATATAGCTACAGAAAACCAAATTCTTATAACACATACTTACTAATAAAAGAAAATAAAGATTTAGAATATTATGATATTTTAAAAACAAATAAAAAAGAAAGTTTATCTGACTTAGTAAACTATACTTTCCAACTATCTGTTGACTCATTAGAAAATTGGAAAAAAAATAATGACAAAAAACTTAATTGGAAAGACTATAAAAACACTACAATTAAACACCTTTTAAATATCAAAAGCTTTAGTAAATCTGGTGTTGACGTTGGAGGATACAGTAATATAATTAATGCAGCCAATGAGAATCATGGACCTTCATGGAGAATGATAGTCAAATTAAACAAAATAAAAACTGAAGCATGGGGTGTTTATCCTGGTGGTCAATCAGGAAATCCTGGAAATAGCAATTATTTTAGTTTAATTGATGATTGGGGACATGGAATTTATAAAAAGTTAGTCTTTAACAAAAATTACATTGATAATAGAAAAAATATTATTTACGAAAAAAAATTTAATAATTAGATGAACTTTTTAATTAGAATATTAATTAATGGAATAAGTGCATATTACTTTGTTAGTTTTTTGCCTTGGTGGAGTATTATGTTCATTCCTTTTTTATTAGGGTATTTTATAAATGAAAATTATTTAAATCATTTTCTTAGTGGTTTTATAGGAATTGGAATTGCATGGATATTTTTAATAATAAATCTTAACAGTGGAAATGAATCTATAATTGCAGAAAAAATAATTCAAATATTAAATGTTGAGAGTATAAACTTGTTAATTATTTACTCAAGTATAATTGGTGGTTGTATTGGAGGATTTGCATCAATGACTGGACTTTCTTTTAAAAGAATTTTTATAAAAAATAAACCAAGAAAAAAATTTAATTTTTAATTTAAAACAAAATCTAAAATCTCTTTATCAAGAGGATTAGTAGAGGAAGAATAAACACCTTCAAGCTTACCATTTTCACTTACCAAATACTTAAAAAAGTTCCATCTAGGAGATTTATCATTCCAACCATTTATTTCAGAAGTAGATAACCATTTATAGACAGGATGAGAATTTTTTCCTCTTACATCAGTTTTTTCAAAAAGTTGAAATTCAACACCATATTTTGATTCACAAAATTTTATAATTTCATCATTTGATCCAGGTTCTTGAAAACCAAAATTATTAGAAGGAAAAGCAAGAATAGTTACTTTATCACCATACTTTTTATGTAATACTTGAAGATCTTCATACTGTGGAGTATACCCACATTTAGAAGCTACATTAACGATTAAAATTTTTTTTCCTTTATACTGTGAAAAATTGATAATTTTACCATCAATTGATTTTGCAGTAAGATTATAAAAATCATCAGTAGAAGAATTTAAATTAAAATTATCAGGTGCAATGTCATGTACATTTAACATACTATTCCTAAAGGAATACATACCTATAACTAAAAAAGAAACTATTATTATTATTATTATTCTTTTCATCACATTCTATTTGGCAACTTTATATTTAAAAGATATAGCGTACTCTTTATAATTTTAGACACCATGTAAGATAACTTAATTTTAAATAAAGTTGTTACATTTTTTTTACCATTAAATATTTTATCCTCTTGATAAAAATTATTGTATAATTTACATAAGTCATAAACATACTTCGCAATAACTGCAGGAGAATACATATCTGAAGATAATTTAATGGTATCAGAAAAAAGATACACATGATTTATTATTTTCTTTTGAATATTTGTCAATTGAAAATTCTTTGATAAATCAATATTCTTATAGTCTAAGTTTAAGGAGTCTCCTCTTTTTATTAAAGATAATATTCTCGCGTATGTATACTGAATAAATGGACCCGTATTTCCTTGGAAATCAATTGACTCTTCTGGATCAAATAACATCCTTTTTTTTGGATCAACCTTTAATAAAAAATACTTAAGAGCACCAATAGCAATTATATTATATAAATCTTCTGAATTATCATTTTGAAAATCATCTAATTTACCAAGTTCATTAGTTCTTTTTTTTGCTGTTTGGATCATATTACCTATTAATTGATCAGCATCAACTACTGAACCTTCTCTAGATTTCATTTTACCGCTGGGTAAATCAATCATTCCATATGATAAATGAAAACACTCTTTTGCCCAATTATAATTTAACTTCTCAAGAATTTTAAATAAAATTTTAAAATGATAATCTTGCTCACTTCCGACTGTATAAATCTGTTTTATAATTTTAGGAAAATCTTCAAATCTTTTTATCGCAGTACCTATATCCTGAGTCATATATACAGAAGTACCATCACTCCTTAATAAAATTTTTTTATCGTAACCATCTTCTCTTAAATCAACCCAGACAGAGTTATCTTTCTCCTTATAAAAAATTTTACTTTTAAGCCCTTTCATTATCTGAGTTTTACCAAGTAAATAAGTTTCAGATTCATAATAATTTTTATCAAAATTTACATCAATCAAATCATAGGTAATTTGAAACCCTTCATAAACCCAACCATTCATTTTTTTCCATAAAGCAACAGTCTGATTTTCTTTATTTTCCCACTTCAAAAGCACATCCTTTGCCATTTTCATTATATCTGTAGATGCATTTGCCTCTTCCTCATTAATTCCATTACTAACTAATTTTTTAACTTGTTTTTTATGTTCATTTTCAAACATTACATAAAACTTACCTACAAATTTATCACCCTTCATACCACTGGATTTAGGACTTTCATTATTTCCGAATAAATTCCATGCAACCATAGACTTACATATATGAATTCCTCTATCATTTATAATTTGTACTTTATGAACTATATAACCATTAGCCTCTAAAATTTTAGAAAGCGAATAACCTAAAAATATATTTCTCATATGACCTAAATGAAGCGGTTTATTTGTGTTTGGTGATGAAAACTCTACCATAACCTCTTTCCCTGAACTACTCTTGTAACCCCATGACTTATGGTCACTAATGTGATTAAAAATAGAAATTAAATAATTATTTGATAAATCAAGATTTAAAAATCCCTTAACAACATTAAAATCAGAAATTATACTAGAATTAACTTTTAAATACTCACCTAACTTTTTACCTATATATTCAGGTTTCTGTTTGAAATTAGATGTATGAGGAAAAATTATAAACGTATAAAATCCATCATAATTTTTAATAGTTTCTTCTAAAGTGATATTTTTTAAGTGACATTCATAAGTAAAAATTACTTTAAGAGCAGATTGAATTTCAAGTTTAATATCATTTAAAATATTCATAACCTTACAAAAATTAAATTAAAAGGAGGATAATCATAATATTTATTGCATTATGTTTGAAAAAATTAATATTTTGAATAAAAAGAAATAAATGACAGATAGCGTTGTTATTATTCCTACATATAATGAAATCGGTAATATTAATAACACTTTAAATAAAATTGAAAATTTAAGTGTCAATTTTAATATAATTATTGTTGATGATAACTCTCCAGATGGAACAGCCCAACTAGTTAATAAAATAATTGATTCAAAAAAACTAAAATCTAAAATCACCTTAATTAATAGAAAAGAAAAAAAAGGACTTGGCTCTGCATATATAGAAGGTTTTAAAAAAGCATTAAATCAAAATTACGATTACATATTCCAATTAGACTGTGATGGATCTCATGATCCTAATGAACTTATAAAACTAAGAAAAATGCTTATTAGTGAGCATAAAGATATTATAATAGGTTCTAGATATATTGAAGGTATAACGGTTATAAATTGGCCATTATCTAGGCTTTTACTTTCAATTTTTGCTAATATTTATGTTAAAATTATAACAGGTCTACCAGTAAATGATTCAACTGGAGGATTTAATGGATATAATAAAAAAGCACTCTCTAGCATCATAAAAAATAAAATTTCTTTTCAAGGATATGCCTTCCAAATACAAATGAAATTTATAGGATATAAATTAAAGTATAAAATAGATGAAATTCCAATTATTTTTAAAGACAGAGAAATAGGAGAATCAAAAATGTCATTTAAAATTTTTGGTGAAGCGTTTTATGGAATAGCACTAATGAAATTAAAAAGCTTTTTTGTTAAATATAAGAGCTAACTAAATTGTATAGAATCTATAACCTTTATCTTATTTATTATAAATAATGGTATAATAATTGATATTAAAACAAGACCAATCACTAATAAATTAATTTTTAATAACATAAAATAATTTATATCAAAAGGTATATTCTCAATATAATAATTGTCTTTATTAAGCTTAAAAAGTTGAAATTTATTTTGCAGTAATATAATAATAAAAGCTAAAGCATTACCAATAAAAACACCCATTCCTATTAATCTAAAACCAATTCGAGCAAAAATTGAAATAATAAAACTTGATTTAGCTCCAAAGGATTTTAATATTCCTATCATTTTAATTCTTTCCATTATTAAAATCACAACAATAGACAACATATTAAATGAAGCAACAAAAATTATTATTATAAAAAAAATAACTACATTTTTATCCAAAAGGCTTAACCAATCAAATATCTGTACATATTTTTGATTGACCGTTTCAACAAATTCATCATAGCTAGATAAAGATTTAATTTCATCAAAATACATATCTATGTTATCAGGATTATTAATAAAAACACTTAATCCACTAGCTTTAAAAATATCCCAACCATAAATTTTTCTATTTATATTAATATCACCATATATAATAACATCATCTATTTCCTCCAATCCAGTTTCATATATACCATAAACAATCAATTTTCTAAAAACTGGAGGAGAATTTGGAAAAAAAACTGTCAAAGTATCTCCAATCTTAGATTTTAACCTTTTATTTATTTCACTACTTATTAAAATAGATTTTGAAAAATTAGAATTCAAATCAAAACTCTCATTAAAAGAAATAATATTGTTCGAAATTTCATAAAAAAAATCTTTATTAACGCCCTTAAAAATTACACCCTCAATTGATTCATAATCCCCTTGAACAAGAGCTGATGAAATAATATATGGATAGATATTTTTAATTTTATTACTTTCACTATACTTAGAAAAAAGTCCTCTATCTAACTCTATAGGAGAATTTTGAAAAGTTATGCCATCAGCATAGCTAGAGACGTCATAATGACCAGAAAAATTATAGACCTTTTTTTTAATTTCTTTTTTAAAACCCTCAAGTATAGAAACTGAAAGAATAATTGATGATAAACCAATAGCAATAGTTATAGAAGCTATTTTTTTAATAACAGATGAAAATACATTTAAATCAGAATTCCATATACTTGAATAAATTTTTTTAGATATTTTCATTTAATTAATTATAACTTAAATTTAATTTATCCTTACCAATAATAAATAATGAAAAAAGAATTAATATTAATATACTTTGCAATCATAATAATTGGATTTTCATGCAATAGTGTTGATAATGCTGATAAAATAATTAATCCTAATCAAGAAAATCCAAACAGTTGTGAAAGTTGTGATTCACTTTTATTTCAATTTTCTATTAATACTCTTGGAGGAGAAATTGTAGACGAACCTAAAATAGCATCTGCTCTAACAATTATAAAAGGTGATTCTACTTATTATGCAGGTAATATAGGAATAGAAATTAGAGGAGAATCATCACAGATGTTTGATAAAAAATCATATGGATTTGAAACATGGGATGAAAACTATAAAGATAAAGATGTATCACTAATTGGTTTTCCAGAAGAAGAAGATTGGATTTTATATGGTCCCTTTAGTGATAAATCACTAATAAGAAATAAACTTATATATTCTTTATCAAATTTGATGGGTATGTACGCATCAAAAACAGAATTCTGTGAGCTCACTATAAATAATGATTATAAAGGAGTCTATGTGTTTATGGAAAAAATTAAAAGGGATAAAAACAGAATAAATATTGAAAAATTAACAGAAGCTGATATCGATGAAAATTTAATTACTGGTGGATACATTATAAAAATTGACAAAAGTGATCAAGAGGATGGATCATATTCAGATTTTAATTCTTTTGAATCAAAATATGATGTTTTTGGGGATATTAATGGAGAAAAAAAAATGCGATTTAATTATGAATACCCAAAACCAGAAGACATACATGCTAATCAAAAAGAATACATATCTAATTACATTGATTTATTTGAAGATGCTTTATTAAGCAATAATTTTAAAGATCCAGAATTAGGATACAAAAAATATATTTATGATGACACATTTATAGATTTTTTTATACTAAATGAACTAGCTAACAATGTTGACGGATATAGATTAAGTACATTTTTAACAAAAAATAGAGATGAAAAATTAAAAATAGGTCCAATTTGGGATTTTAATTTATCTTTTGGTAATGCTGACTATTGTGGCGGAGATAGATATGATTTATGGGCATATAAATTTAATGAAAGATGTCTTGGTGATTATTGGAATGTTCCTTTTTGGTGGGATAAGCTTTTAGAAGATGAAAATTTTGTTAGTAAATTAAAAAGTAGATGGAATGATTTAAGAACAAATATTTTATCAGATGAAAATATATTATCCTTAGTAAATACTGATTATTCTATATTAAAAAATGAGACTGATGCTGCAAATAGAAATTTTAATAGATGGCAAATTTTTGGTATTTATATTTGGCCAAATAGCTTTATAGGAAATTCCTACTATGAAGAAATTAACTTTTTAAAAGACTGGATTTCACAAAGAACAGTTTGGTTAGATATTTCAATTCATGAATTATAATTCATTATAAGATAATCCATATCCATAATTATAGAGAGGACTCTTTGAATCATAAGGCAAGTCTTCTTTTTGCTCAAGCACTGCATCCCAAGATGATGGTAATTCAAAAGGTAATTTTCCTGAAGGATTATACTCTCCAAAAATAATGTCTAGTATTGCTTCATCAGATGAACCAAACTCTACTATTAAAGAGTTAAATTTACTATTGATTTCAGTAAGAATTGCTGGCCTCTCAAGATTTACGATAATTATTGAAGGTTTTTCTTCCGGAAAAGAAAATATTTCTTTTTTTTCTTCTGAATTATAATACAACCTTCCTTGTCTAAAAAAATTTTCAAGAAAATATTCATTTCTTTCATCAAAAGGGGTTTTTATCCTTTTAACTATAAAATCTGCATCATCAATGTTATCAACTAACGTAGCAAAATTATTTACAGATACAGAATTATTAAATCCTTCAACATAAAGTTTTACCCCCTTATCTAAAGGTAAAATATTATCATTTTTTAATAAAACAATAGATTTTTGATGAGCTTCATATGCCCTTTCTTTAAACTCTTTATTTCCACATATTTTTAATGCCTCATTTTCGTCAACAAATGGGTCATCAAAAAGTCCTAACTTAAATTTATCACGCATGATCCTCTTTATAGAAAGATTTATTCTTTCAATATCTATTTGATTATTATTTATAAGTTCAATAATTAATTTAGGAACTGATTCTCCACCAAATTGATCACAGCCAGCATCAATTACTTTTTTAACTCTTAATATTTCTGATAAATTTTCTACGCCCCAAGCTCTTGGTTCTCCTATCCCAGAACTTGAAATAATATTCCAATCAGTACATACAACTCCATCAAATCCTAATGAATCCCTTAATAAATCTGTTATTATCTCTTTATTAAAAGAAAAACCTACATCTTCATTTGTCTGTCCATAAGGAATACCATAATAAGGCATAATTTGAGCAGTTTTAGCCTTAAAAGCACCATCAATAAAAGGAATCAGATGGTAATCAAAATTATCACCAGGATAAACCTGGTCTTTACCATAAGAAAAATGAGCATCTTCACCATCCTTTTGTGGTCCACCTCCTGAAAAATGTTTTGTCATACAAGCAACACTATTTTTATCTAATTTCTCTCCTTGAAAACCTAAAATATAAGATTTCGTCATTTTAGCAGATAACTGTGCATCCTCTCCAAAAGTACCATTATTCCTTCCCCATCTAGGTTCTGTTGCAAGATCAGCCATTGGATGTAATGCAAGTCTTATACCAACCGATAAATATTCTTGCCTTGCAATATCTGCAAATTCACGAGTTAAAGATGTATCTCTTGTAGCAGCAAGACCCAATGAATTAGGCCACTGAGAAAAAGAAGAGGTGTAGACAGAAGCTCCTATATTATGATCAGATCCATGCCTAGGGTCAGATGCAATAGTAATAGGAATTCCTAATCTAGTTTTTTCAGCTATTTTTTGAATATTATTGTTATATCTAGCAAGAATATTAGCAGGATAAGAGTCAATGATATTAAAACTATTCATATGTTTTTTTATTATCATCTCAGAATTTGATGGAAAAACCATTGATAGAAGAAAGAATAATGGATTAGAAGATATAATAGGTAATTCTAATAAATTCCCTTCATCTGTCATTCCAATCATGTTTATAAACATTGAACCTGCCTTCTCTTCTATGGTCATCTGACTTATTAAATCATCTACCCTATCATCTATACTTTGTCTATTATCTTCATATACATCTAATCTTCCATTCTTATTTAAATCTCTGAATTTTATACCTTCTACTACTAAATCTTGAGCCCTAGGAAATAATAATGACATATTAATATTAGATTGATTGACCCTCTTTAAATAATAAATTCCAAATCCAATTACTAAAAAACTAATAACTCCAATAATTATAAAAAATATAATTTTTAAAATGTTTTTCATTTTCAAGTTTTTTTTTACTTCATATTATGCATTTTATAAATTAAAATTTATATGTTTAAATAATTGTCAATAAAATATTAATTCCATGAAGTTACAAATATTATTTATATCATTATTACACGTTATATCAATCAATCATATTCTATGTCAAACTCTTTCAAATAAAAAGATTGAGAAAATCAAAACTGAGGCTATAACTATTGTAGAATCCAATTATAAAAACACCGAAATAATGGTAGACAAAGTTTTTAGTTTTGCTGAACTAGGATTCCAAGAAGTAGAGACATCAAAATACCTTACAAACATATTATCTAAAAATAATTTTACTATAGAAAAAGGTGTATCTAATATTCCTACTGCATGGTTTGCTAAATGGAGTAATGGAAATGGACCTATTATAGCACTAGGAAGTGATGTTGACTGTATACCCAAGGCATCACAATTTCCCGGGGTAGCATATCATAAACCTATGGTCGAAGGAGCTCCAGGACATGGTGAAGGACACAATTCTGGTGTCCCAGTAATTATAACTGCAGCCCTTGCTGTCAAAGAACTAATGATTAAGGAAAATATTAAAGGCACTTTAATATTGTGGCCTGGTATTGCAGAAGAACTTGTAGCTTCAAAAGCATGGTACACAAGGGATGGGCTTTTTGATAATATTGACATATGCATTTTTACTCATGTTAGTAGTAATCTGAGTGTATCATGGGGTCAAT
>Ga0208879_1001165_pt1 | contig 25278 bp, 20 predicted proteins | sample Knorr_S15_td_Bot_FD_185605 | JGI IMG/M metagenome (GOLD analysis project Ga0208879, IMG submission 185605) | Marine microbial communities from Southern Atlantic Ocean transect - Knorr_S15_td_Bottom_ad_5009_LV_A (SPAdes) (version 2) | ecosystem: Environmental > Aquatic > Marine > Oceanic | place...
TGGATCGCCACCGCCCGTGCGGGCGAAGTGAGCGCAGCGCTTTCGGGCGTGTGTACCCATGTCGATATCGAGGATTTCGAAGCGCCGGCACACCACAGCGCTCACGGCCATGATGAGGCGGTCGAGTTGCCGCCGATCGCCTTCGCCGATCGCACCTACAGCAAGCCTTTCGAGATGCTCACCGATGTGATGGGTCGCCCCGAATACGGCCGCGTCGACCCGACGCTGTTCATGTTCATCACCTACCCGATCTTCTTCGGAATGATGCTCGGCGACATGGCTTACGGCCTCGCGGTCATCGGCATGGGCGCCTTCATCTACAAGCGATTCCCACTCGACGCGACGATGCGAAACGTCGCGGCTTTCCTGGCGACGATCGGCGTTGCCACCTTCATCTTCGGCTATATCTACGGAGAGTTCGCCGGATTCGAGTTCCTGCCGCACCATACCTCGGATGGCTGGGTAGCCGGTCACTCTCCCGCATGGGTGTCATGGATGACGGTGCTGTATCCCTCGGGTGGCGAGATCCACTTCGAGTTCCGAGCCTGGTTCGGCATGGTCTTCGCCTACCCCTTCCACCGCGTCTCGACCAACCTTGAGGACCTGATTCTGCTGACGATCTACATGGGTGTCTTCCACATCATGCTCGGCCTCATCATCGGCTTCCGTGACATCCTCAAGACACACGGATTCGTCGATGCGCTGTTCGAGAAGGGTTCCTGGATGATTCTGCTCATCGGTGGCTTCCTGTTCGCCTATGCTTTCCTCGTCGCGCCTGGGCATACCGACCCGGAGTACGTCGCCCTGCTCGATACGATGTTCACCGTCGGACTGGTGCTGGTCGGCACCGGTGTGGTGATGGTCATCGTGCTGCTGTCCCACTACGAGAAGATGGGCTGGGGAATCGGCATTCCGATGGGCGTGCTCGAATCGCTCGGCCTGCTGCCCAAGGTGGTCTCCTACGTCCGCCTGTTCGCTGTGGGAGTGGTCGGTGTCAAGATCGCTGAGACCGGCAATGACCTGCTCTACTCGACACTGGCTCACACCCTCTCCAACATCTCGGCCGCCGGCGCACTCGACTACGCCCTGATCCCCGTCCTGCTGGTCGGCTGGCTCGGCGTCCAGTTGTTCGCGCTCGTGCTCGGCGTGTTCAGTCCGAACATCCACGCGGTGCGACTGCACTTCGTCGAGTGGATGATGCAGTTCTATGATGGCAGTGGCAAGCCCTTCGAATCCTTTGGCTTCAAGCCCGCGCGGGTGGAGATCGAATAATCAGAATCAACTAATTTGTTAAAATAAACGGAGGTAATTGAAATGAAGATGAAGATGAACATGAAGAATGCGGTGCGGCTCTTGCTCGTACTGATGAGCGTGACTCTGCTCGCTGGTGTCGCCAGCGCAGAGTTGACTGATGCGGAAATCGCAGAGAAGGACACGATGGCCAAGCTCGGTGCAGGCATTGCACTCGCGGGCTGTGGAATCGGCACTGGCCTCGGCCAGGGTCAGATTGGAGCAGCAGCGGTCGGCATGATCGCCGAGGACCCGAGCAAGTTCGGTACTGGACTGCTCTTCACCGTGCTGCCCGAAACCGTCGTTCTGTTCGGTTTCCTTGCGATGTTCCTGCTCTGAACAGCAGGTTCGTACAATTCAAAGGAGCTTGAGACATGTCTCTGGATACACTCGCGGATGAGATCAGCGCTTTGGGCAAGGCCGAGGCGAAGAAGGTCAAGGCCGCCGCCCGCAAGGATGCTAAAGGCATCCTGAAGGAGGCCAAGACTCAGGTCGATTCCTACCACGCCGATGTACTGGCGCGCAGCGAACGCGGCAGCGAGCAACTCGCTGTCGAGACCGTCGCTGCGGCCCGTCAAGGCAACCAGCAGCGACTTCTGGTCGCGCGCAGAGAAGAGTTGGACGCGACCTGGGATCAGGTCATCGAAGCGGTCAGCACGGCCAAGTTCAAGGGTCGTTCTGACATGCTCAAGGCACTCGTCACTGAGGCCCTGGGCGCCGGTGGGGAGGGCATGGTCCTCCGTCCCGTCTCCAAGGACCGAAAGGCCTTGGAGCAGTGCGCCAAGTCCGTTGATTTCGGTTCGGATGTCGACGGCATCGGTGGCTTCGTGCTCGAGAGTGCGGATGGCTCCGTGATGATGGATTACCGCTTCGAGCCTCGCCTGCGCACCGCGTGGGAAGCGAACCTCGGAGATGTCAACAGGATTCTGTTCGGTGAGTGAGAGGGTTCAGTATGGGTGAGATCGCAGTCGGAAAGGGCAACTGGGCGAACGCCTCTGCCCGCAGCAAGGCCCGCAAGGCCAAGCTGATCGATGCGACCCGAATGCGCCAGCTCATGCAACAGGGACCCGATACGATCGCCGCCAGCATCGGCGAGGCCGGCTACCGCAAGGAACTCGACCTGTATTCCAGTCGACTCAGCGGCGCGGACCTCATCGAGGCCGCATTGAGCCACAATCTCGACCGCGACCTGAAGGAAGTCATCGGCTTCTGTCAGGGACGTCTGCGACGAATCGTGTCAGTGTTCGCGACGCGTTTCTCTTATGCCAACGCCAAGACCGTCCTCCGTGCGGTCAACAGCGGGGTCTCTGTCGATGACCTCGCCAACATGGTGATGCCCGAAGAGAATGATCTGAACACAAATTGGCTGGAGATCGCTCGACAGAGCGAGACTCTGGCCGATGCCGCTCACGCCATGCGCGGCACCCCATGGGGTGCGAGCATGGCGAAGGTCGATGCCGACGCTTCTCTGCAGGAATATGAGGATGCTCTGGATCGACATTACTACAATGACGCGATTTCGGCGCTGAAGTCGAGTGGACAGAAGCACCGGCTGCTGCTCACCTTGCTGCGCACCGAGATTGACCACCGCAACATCGTCAATCTACTGCGCGCGCTGCGTCAGGACATCTCAGCAGAGCAGCGCAGCGAATTGATGCTGGAAGGCGGCCAGATGCTCAAGGGCAATCTGCTCCGAAGCGCGGCAACCGCCGAGACCCAAGAGGCCCTCACCGAGGCGCTGCGCCGTTCCAACATGGACACGGCTGGTCTTGAAGAGGCGATGGCAGCAGCCAGCGAATCCGGTGGACTCGACCCGGTCGTGACCTACCTGGACAACCAGCGAAGAGACACCCTGCGACGGATGAGTCATCTCAACCCGTTGTCGGCTTTCCCGATCATCCACTACCTCGAGTCCAAGGTTCTCGAGGTTCGAAACATCCGCCTGCTCGTGCGCGGCAAGGCGGCTGGCCTCTCTGACGAGGTCATCGAAGCGCACATGCACATCTGAGGTGAGAAATATGGAGATCGCAATCGTCGGTACCCCTGAATTCACCCTCGGATTCCAACTCGCAGGCGTTTCCCGCCTGCACCACCCCAAAGGGGACGAGGAGCTCACACAGACCATGCGTGACCTGCTCTCCACCTCGGACGTCGGCATCGTCGTCATCGACAGCGCCGATCTTTCTCGCCTGTCCGACCGCCTGCGCTCGCAGATTGCGGACAGCATCACGCCCACAGTGCTGGGCATCGGGACCGAGGAGGATAACACCCTCCGCGAGTCAATCAAGTCGGCGCTCGGCGTCGATCTGTGGAAGTGATTCCCAACCAACGAAGGAAGTGACGAAATGAGTGACGAAAAAGGAGTAATCTACCGAGTCTCCGGACCTGTGGTGACAGCCACAGGCATCCAGAGCAGAATGTACGAGGTCGTGCGCGTGGGCCATGAAGGACTGATGGGCGAGGTCATCGAATTGCACGGTGACAAGTCGGTCATCCAGGTTTACGAAGACACCTCTGGCATCCGCCCCGGCGAACCTGTCGAGCGAACTGGACAGACCTTGTCGGTCCAGCTTGGACCCGGTCTGTTGAAGTCGATCTACGACGGCATCCAGCGCCCTCTGCCAGTCCTGTTCGAGAAGATGGGCACCTTCATCGAGCGCGGTGTCGACGCGGACGGTCTCGACCTCGAGAAGTTGTGGGAGTTCGTCCCGACCGTCAAGGTCGGCGACGAGGTCGGCTCCGGTCAGACGATCGGCACGGTCCAAGAGACCGAGACGATTCTGCACAAGATCATGGTCCCGCCCGGCAAGTCCGGCAAGGTCGCAAGCATCGAGAGTGGCGAGTTCAACGTCACACAGACGGTCTGCACCTTCGAGGACGGCACCGAGCTTCAGATGATGCAGAAGTGGCCGGTCCGCACCCCACGCCCCTTCCTGCAGAAGTATGCTCCCGACACACCTCTCGTCACCGGCATGCGCATCCTCGATTTCTTGTTCCCGCTGGCCAAGGGTGGCACGGCCGGCATCCCGGGTCCTTTCGGCTCTGGCAAGACGGTCACCCAACAGTCGCTGGCCAAGTACTCCGACGCGCAACTCGTGGTCTACATCGGCTGCGGTGAGCGTGGCAATGAGATGACAGAGGTGCTGGACGAGTTCCCGCACCTGATCGACCCGAACACGGGCAAGCCGCTGATGAACCGCACCGTCATGATCGCCAACACGTCGAACATGCCCGTCGCCGCTCGTGAAGCGAGTGTGTACACCGGCATCACAATCGCCGAGTACTTCCGCGACATGGGCTACGACGTATCCCTGATGGCCGACTCGACCTCCCGTTGGGCCGAGGCCATGCGCGAGATCAGCAGCCGACTCGAAGAGATGCCCGGTGAGGAAGGATACCCCGCCTATCTGTCGAGCCGCCTTGCCGAGTTCTACGAGCGCGCTGGTCGTGTCGAGACCCTCGAGGGCGAGGACGGCAGCGTCACCGTGATCGGTGCCGTGTCCCCGCCCGGCGGTGACATCTCCGAGCCCGTGTCCCAAGGTACCCTGCGCATCGTCAAGGTGTTCTGGGGCCTCGATGCGGGCTTGGCCCGTCAGCGCCACTTCCCGGCGATCAACTGGCTGAACTCCTACTCGCTCTACCCGCAGAGTCTGGATCCGTGGTTCCGCGAAAACATCGCAGCGGACTTCCCCGAGGTCCGCACCGAGATCAGCAGCCTGCTGCAGGTCGAGGCCGAACTGCAGGAGATCGTGCAACTGGTCGGTTCCGACGCATTGCCGGTCGACCAGCAGCTCACCCTTGAGGTTGCGCGCATGATTCGCGAGTATTTCCTCCAGCAGAACGCCTTCCACGAGGTCGACGCCTACTCCGGTGTCGAACAGCAGTACAAGATGGCCAAGGCCATCCTGACCTTCCAGGATTCCGCCAAGCTCGCCATTGCAGCGGGTGGACAACTCGAGGATGTCGTCAACGTCCAGGGTCGTTCCGACCTGATGCGAGGTCGATTCGAGGAGAATTACCTCGAGAACATCGATGGTCTGGTCGAGGAGATGAACAAGCAGATCGCCGCTGCGGCGGAGGTCAACTGAGGAGGGATTGTGAATGAGTGGAAAGGAATATCGAACCATCACCGACGTCAAGGGACCTCTCGTCTTCCTCGAGAAGACGGAGCCGGTCGCCTTCGGCGAAATCGTACAACTGCGACTGACCGATGGCGCGATCAAGAACGGACAGGTGCTCGACACCAGCGACGACGTCGTCGTCGTTCAGGTGTTCGAAGGCACGGCGGGTGTCGACCTCGGCACCGGTGTCAAGTTCATGGGCGACGTGTTCAAATTGCCCGTGTCCAAGGACCTCATCGGTCGCATCCTCGACGGTGCCGGACGACCCCGTGACGGTGGCCCCGAGATCGTCGGCGAGAAGAATGCCGACATCATCGGTGCCGCGATCAACCCCTACGCGCGGCAGAGCCCGCACGATTTCATCCAGACCGGCATCAGCGCCATCGATTGCTGCACGACTCTCGTGCGCGGACAAAAGCTGCCGATTTTCAGTGGATCCGGCCTGCCGCACAACGACATCGCACTACAGATCGCTCGTCAGGCAAAGCTACCTGGCTCTGACGAGGAATTCATCGTCGTGTTCTGCGCGATGGGCATCACGGCGGAGGAATACAACTTCTTCCGCGCCGACCTTGAGCGCACCGGTGCATTGGAGCGCGCTGTGCTGTTCGTGAACCTTGCCGACGACCCGCCTGTCGAGCGCCTCATCACCCCGCGCCTCGCCCTCACAGCTGCAGAATACCTGGCCTTCGAGTGCGATTACCACGTGCTCGTCATCTACACGGACATCACCAACTACTGCGACGCACTGCGCCAGATTGGTGCCGCTCGTGAAGAGGTGCCCGGCCGCCGTGGTTACCCCGGTTACATGTACACCGACTTGGCCATGCTCTACGAGCGTGCGGGCCTCGTCAAGGGCAAGAAGGGAAGCATCACCCAATTCCCCATTCTCACCATGCCCGGTGACGATATCACCCACCCGATCCCCGACCTGTCCGGCTACATCACCGAAGGACAGATTGTGATTTCGCGCGAATTGCACGGATCCGGCATCTACCCGCCGATCAACGTGCTGCCTAGCCTGTCCCGCTTGATGGGCGGCACGATTGGCGAGAAGACCACCCGCGAGGACCACAAGTCCGTGTCCGACCAGATGTACGCCGCATATGCGCAAGGCCGCGAACTCAGAGGTCTGGTCGCGATCGTCGGCGAGGATGCGCTCAACGAGCGTGACAAGCAGATGCTCAAATTCGCCGGCGTGTTCGAGGACAAGTTCCTGCGCCAGAGCCGTGACGAGGACCGCAGCATCGACGAGACCCTCGATCTGTGCTGGGACCTCCTGCAGAACATCTCGACCAAGTATCTCGTCCGCCTCGACCAGAAGTGGATTGACAAGTATCACCCGACCGAGAAGAAGTCCTGAGGACAGCGTTCCAGATCAACAGAAAGTGGTGAGAATCATGGCATTGGACATCAAACCAACCCGCTCGGAACTCATCAATCTCAAGCGTCGCATCAAGCAGACGCAGAACGGCTACAATCTTCTCAAACTCAAGCGCGACGGACTGTTCCACGAATTCCGCCAGTTGCTCTCTGCGATGATCGAGGCCCGAGAGGGCCTGGTCGCGACCTACCGCGAAGCGGTGACAGCAATCAGCCTCGCTGGCGCGATCGAAGGTGGTTTGGCCGTCAAGAGCGCCGCCATCGCGATCGCCAACAAGCCCGAGGTCGAGGTCAAGCCGCGCAACATCATGGGTGTCGTCGTCCCCAGCGTCAAAGGCACGAACCTCACCAGCACCATCGCCGAGCGCGGCATTGGTCTGATCGGTGGTTCCGCCTACATCGACGAGGCCGCAGATGCCTACTCGGCTCTGATCACGTGCATCGTCAAGGCCGCCGAGATGGAGGCGACCCTCAAGCGTCTACTCGTCGAGATCGAGTCGACCAAGCGCCGAGTCAACGCCCTCGAGTTCAAGGTCATCCCCGAGATGCAGGAAGCGCAGTCTTTCATCCAACTCAGACTCGAAGAGATGGAGCGAGAAGAGACGTTCCGCCTCAAGCGATTCAAGAACAAGTGATCCAACGCTTCGGCGTGGGTCATATAGCGGTTGAACTGTGGCTCGTCCCAGCAGGGTGGGACCATGGCTGGCGATGAGACTCTGGAACCCCTGAAGATCGATGCGAATCTGTGGAGTCATCGCGACCTGCTCGAACACATGGTCTCTCGACAATTCCGCATCATCGACGAGGCCTCGGGCATTGACCTCGGCTGGCAGGTCGACCTTGCAGAGGGCGAGACCGACGCCAGCGAGGCTCTGGATACCCTCAACGTCCACCTGAAGGCCCTCGCTTGGGTCGCCTTGCTTCAGGAGGGTGAGCCCTACGATCTGATCATCCTGCCCGAGCCACCGACCGTCGAAGGTCTGACCAATGGCCAGATGATGGCCGTATGGGCTGTCTTCACCTTCTTCCTGACCTTGGCGGGATCCGCCTGGCTCCAGCTGCAGCGTCCCGGCCAGACCCTGCTCGATCAGAGTCTGATCTCCGAGGCCTTCACCTGGTTCGCCCTGCCCGTGATGGCCACGCTGCTCATCGCCAGCGAATCACGGCGACGAATCGGGCTTGCCAATGGCGTCGATCTCGGTCATCACCTGCCATTGGCCGTCCCCTTCCTGCTCACACCATCAAGCCCGATCTGGCCTTTTGGTGTCCTCGGCTTCCTCAGCCAGCGTCGCATGGACCTCATCCCCTTCCGCGACCGTGTATCGTTGGCACTGATCTCTGGCGTCGGACCGCTGATGATGATCATCGTCGGCACGGCATTCACCGTGCTCGGCTATCGCATGACGTCGCTCGAAGCACCGGCCCTCGAATCCGCACCGATTCTGGTCGACCCATCGTTCCTCTCGGATTTCATCCTCGGCCTGTTGATGCCCGCGAGCGAAGTCAGCCTGCGCTCCGCCTGGCTGCATCCGCTCGCAATGGCGGGCATCACCCTCACCACCCTCGGCTGGATCCTGCTCCTCCCCCTGCCAGGATTCCCAGGCGACCGGCTCCTCACAGCAATCATCGGACCGGACAAGATGAGTGAGGGCAGCACGCAGACCCAGCTCTTCATCGCGATCATCGTCGTCGGTATATTCCTCCTTCTCAACGGCGGGTTCTGGCCGTGGGTGGTTCTCGTCGGCCTCGGTGCATGGCGTCGATTCAGTCCCGAGGCCAGCATGGCTCCCTTCGTCCTCGACGAGGTCAGGACAATCCCAAATGCAACGAGAAACCGCTTCGCAGCCATCTTAGTCATCACCCTCTTACTAGGATTTCCAGGCATCATCCCTGTCAAGGAACTCGACGACTGGGACGCCGGCCTCGACACCTCCGACTGGCCTGTGGAAATTCGTTTTTCGGCGAATGAGGTAGTTCAAATCGAGTTTCCTCTACGGACGGAAGGTGTGGTCTCGATGGATGTCGAGTTCCAATTCCGCTGGTTGGGAGCGATTGAGCACGGACAGATTGCTGAGGGTTGTGGACACCCCTGGGAGTCCTGCACTTTCCAAGACATCGGCCCTGGTTCAGAACAGATATTGGAAGTGGAATGGCCCGCTCCGATCCTCGGTCGAATCGGAGGTTCATCCATTCTTCAGGTTCTCTGGCTCGACGATGGACAGATGAGAATCCATGACGTGAACCTCATCCCTGACGTGACTCCCATGCCTCAAGAGATCGCGTGGAGTTGGGATGGAGATGTTGACACACCTCGCTATTGCATCAACGTCACGCTGGATGACGAGAGAGCAGGAAATCTGACCATCGATACGAATCACATCTACGCACCGCTGTTCTCATTCGACGGAGAGGATCAACTCGCGATTCCTGCAGGAGATGAAGTCGAGGTCTGCATCACAGGTTTGTTCGGTGCGCATCGATTCACGTACATCAGCGCGATGTTCGCACCTGACGTTCTCGTCACGATGGATGACGGCACCATCCTTCAGTGGAGTCTGCCGGTTCAGGGGGTGTCTCCTGAGCGTGCATCGGGAGCATGGCCGGCTACCGCGTCTGGCTGGGGCCACGATGGCTGGGACTACATCGTGCTGCTCGGGGAGGGTGAACCCCCTATCTGTCCAATCGACAGGGTCAGAACATCGGTCCCGACAGATGAGAATGGATCCTGGGAGCTGAATCTCTCTGAGATTCCACTCGCACCGCTACCCGAGGACCGTACGAACGGCACGATCATCCTTCCAGAATCCGGCCGCATCCTCGTCTGTGGCGAGGGTCAGCAGAGTTGGTACGCAGACCTCGTTCCAGCGAACGGCACTTTGGATCACGCCGGTGGACGTGGCTGGCCGTTCGTCTCACCGCTCTGGGTCAATGAGGATGACAGAGCCATCGATGTGGAGATTGAGACCGCAGCTTTCGGCGTCACGGCGGAGTGGAACATCACTGACTTCACCCTGGCACCCGGTCAACAGGTTCCTGTCATCAATGGGACTCCTTTTGGCGATTCTGACGTATTCCAATTATTCTGGTTCGAGCCGGATGAGGACGTTTGGACCATGTATATCGTGGCCCATTGCATCGCACCCGAAGGATGCTCTGAGGAGGTTTTCTGATGCGCGTCGCTGTGCTCGGGGTCGGTGCGATCGGCGGGCTGGTGGCGGCGCGGATGGCCCGCGCGGGTTGCGATGTGCTGCTGTGCTCGCGCGGTGAGACCGCGCAGGCGCTCGAAGCGGTCGGGCTGTTGTTGGAGACGCCCGACGGCCGCACGCTCGCTCTGGCTCCCGACCGCTGGACTGTGTTCGATACCAATGAGGAGGAGATTCCGATCGAATGGCAGGGCTGGGCGGATTATGCGATTCTGTGTGGCAAGAGCTATTCGATCAAATCGCTGTGTCTGTTGGCGGACAAGATTCTGGCGATGAATGGTCTCGGGATGTGTCTCTCCAATGGGCTCGGGCACATGGAGAAATTGTCCAACTTTCTCGGTCGGCACCGTGTGCTCGGTGCGATCACCACGCACGGTGCGATCCGCATCGGTCCCGGCGAAGTGCGTTGGACGAGTAAGGGCTACATTCGCATCGGCGCGGCACATGACAGTGACTTGGAGCCGGTCGAGCCGCGGGTCGATCGGTTGATCTCGGCGCTCGATGAGGCCGGGCTTGAGCCGGGCTGGTCCGAGGATATCGACAAGACGATCTGGACCAAGTTGCTGCTGAATGTCGCGATCAATCCCGTCTGCGCGATCACTGGACTGATGAATGGTGAGTTGTTGTTACACCCCGAGTTGTTCGAGACCGGGCTTGCAGCGATGGAAGAGGCGGCGCGAATCGCGTCTGCGGAAGGGGTCGACATGTCTGATCTCGACCTTGCGACCACGCTCGGGGACCTGTGTCGCGCGACGTCGGACAATCGGGTCAGCATGCTCCAAGACCTCATGGCGGGACGTCGCACGGAGATCGATGCGATTTGTGGCGAGGTGGTCAAGCGAGGTGAAGCCTTGGGCATTCCCACGCCACGTAATGAGACCCTGCATGCGCTGGTCAAAGGGATCGAGAAGAGCACCCGGTCCTAGACACTGTCCAGGTTGTGGTGCAGGCCGATGTTGTCTCTTCGGTGGAGAGCAGCCTCGGTGACCAGTTGAGAGACGTGCACCATGTTTCGCAATTCGATGACCTCTCTGCTGGGAAGCGAGCCGCGCCAGATGAGATCGACTTCTTCTGAGAGCAGAGCCAATCTTCGTTTCGCCCGGTGCAGTCTCGCATCGCGCTTGACCAGCCCGACATCATCGGTCATGGTCGATTGCAGGGCGATACGATCGCTGTTCAGCGGTGAGTGCTCGACTAGATTCTGCAGCCCTTCATCCCGCCATTCAGGGAGTGTGGAATCCGTCGTTGAGGACTCCAGTTCTGAGATGATGTGCTGCGCACATCGATGCGAGTATACCACCGCCTCGAGCAGGCTGTTGGACGCGAGGCGATTGGCGCCATGCAGGCCGGTGCAAGCCGCCTCTCCGATTGCATATAGACCGGGATATATAGCGCCATCATCGCGTGTTGAACGACCGTGTTCATCGACGGCGATCCCACCGACGATATAGTGTGCTGCAGGCGCGACGGGAAGCGGGTCTGAACCCAGTTCCAAGCCATGTGTCTCAAGTCGAGAAGAGATCATCGGAAAGCGTTCTTGGATTTCTGCTGAAGGCAGGTGAGCCGTCACCAGCCAGACGTTGTTCTCGCCGCTCTGCTTCATCTCCTGATCCGCGGCGCGAGCAACGATGTCACGGGTCGCGAGAGAGCCTCTTGGATCATAGCGCAGCATGAAGGAGTGGGTTGCGGGGTCGCCGCCGCTCTGTTTCCAGTTCGAAAGGTCCGTGGACGTCATCAGAACGGCACCGTAGCCTCTCAGCGCTTCGGAGATGAGGAAAGGCCGTTCACCAACCAGAGCGAGTGCGGTTGGATGGAATTGCACGAATTCCATGTCTCGAATCTGAGCGCCCGCTCTCTCGGCCATCGCGATTCCATCGCCGGTCGCAATCGCTGGATTAGTTGTCTGTCGGTAGATGTGACCGGCGCCACCGGTCGCGATGATGACAGCCTGTGCAGCCACAGTCCTGACTGCACCAGACGGCTCCAATACCCAGATACCCACCACGGACCGGTCCTCAGCATTACGGTTGGATAGAATTAGATCGACAGCCATGTGGGATTCCAGCAGCTCAAGATTGGAAGAAGCCCTTGCCTCAGCGATCAGCGCCCTCTCGATCTCGGCCCCGGTCGCATCCTTCGCATGTAGAATCCGTCGACTGGAGTGACCTCCCTCCATGGTCAGGTCATAGCCCTCCGAATTGGAATCGAATCTGACACCTGAGGATACGAGATCCTCGATGCGTGCACCCGCCTCCTCGACGACCATTCTGACCACCGATTCCGTACAGTGTCCTTGCCCCGCCTCCAGTGTGTCGGCGATGTGCGCTTCCACTCCATCTGCCGATAGTGCGGCCGCGATGCCTCCCTGCGCCCAGTTGGTCGAGGAGTCAGACAACTGCTTCTTGGTCACGACCATGGTGGACAGGCCCGCTCGGGCGCAACGTGTGGCGACGAACAGCCCGGCGATGCCGCTGCCCACGACGACAACATCGGCCATGCTCCGTGGTCAGCGTCGCCGGAATCAACGTTGCCCTCAACAGGGTGTAGAGTCGATACTCCTAAGGCTCGCCTGAGACCGAATCGATGTTATGGGTCGAGGGATGGGTGTCGCGAAACTCTCCCTCGGCCTTCTGCTGTCGGTTCTCACCTTGTGGAATCTCCAGTTCGGCTTCTATCAGATGGGCAGCGGCCAGATGCGAAAACTCGTCCTCACCATGGTGTTCAGCGGTGCCTGCAGCCAGGCCTCCATCTCGGGCGATCTCGAGAGTGCAGGACAGAGCGATTGTCTGCAGGCGGTCGGCACTTGGGAACCAATCGATGTGATCCTGTTGCTCGTTGGCCTTCGCTTGACCTGGTCGGCGATGCGCTCCCTGTTCGGCTCGCAACGCAAAGCGACAGGGGCCCAGCGCAAGGCGGATCGTGTCATTCGGCTCGGGCTGTTGCTCGCAGTTGTCGGCATCGCCGATCTGTTCGGCATGCTCAGCACGGATGGCAAACCTCTCCAACTCGGTGATCTGTCCGGCTTCCCGATGGCTGGTCCAGCCATCGGGGTCATCCTGCTCTGCTTCTCCACCTTATGCCTACTCGCGGGTACTTCGATGAAGCGAACCGCAGGCGCGGATCGCATGATCAGCATCGATGGTTCCGAAGCGGGAGCGCGCCGATTCCTCGGGCCTGCCGAGCGCCATCTCGGCAAGGATTTCTCGGTCGGCGAACTGCGACGGGCACTGAGGCTGGACCAGTTCGAGGACGCCTTCCAGATCAGTGCGGATGACGATGAGGGGATGGTCGTCGGACGGACCTGTCATTACTGCAGTGGAGAAGGCTGTGGTCAGTGTGGTTACTCCGGTTCTCTGGATTGATTGAAAATCGATGAACGGCGCCGTGGTGTCGAATCGGAAATCGCACTCGCCTCGCGTGTGCGGTGGGTACTGTTTATATCGGTGGGAAAGGCGACCGGCGATTCAGCGTGCGTCGCAAGACGTACCAGAGTGGTGATGGGATGCACCTTAAGGCAATCGAGTTAGAGAACTTCAAATCGTTCAAGGGCGAAGTCACGATTCCCTTTGAGGAGGGATTCTCGGCGATTACCGGCCCGAACGGTAGTGGAAAGAGCAATTGTGGAGATGCGGTCCTGTTCGTACTGGGTCCGAGGAGCGCCAAGTGTCTGCGCGCTCAGAATGTCAAGGACCTGATTTTCAATGGTGGGAAGAGGGACAAAGCGGCCCGCTCATGCTCGGCCACGCTGGTGTTCATGAATCCTGCAGATTCCAAAGGTCAGAGAAGACTTCGTGTCGATGCCGAGGAGGTTCGATTCACGCGCACGGTCAAGTTGAACCGCAAGAATGACGCCAACAATTCCTACTATCTCAACGAACGTCCTTCGACGAGTACCGAGTTCCGCCGGCTTCTCTCTGGGGCGGGTGCTCGAGGGGATGGATACAACATCGTGTTGCAGGGCGATGTGACGACGTTAGCGACGATGACCAATCGCGAGCGCCGCAAGGTGCTCGATGATGTGGCGGGTGTGACCGCCTATGATGACGAGATCAAGCGGGCGGAACGCCAGCGCAAGAAGGCCGAGGGATATCTCGAGCGAATCACATTGCTCGAAGATGAGCTGTCTGCGCGATTGAAGACGCTGTCCAAGGAGCGCACCCAGGCGATGAAGTTTCGTGAACTGGCCGATGCGCTTGAGAATGCTCGAACGACACTGGTTCACTCGCGACACCGCTCGCGTCTCAATGACATTCGCATGATTGTCGACGAGCGTGCAGACTATCTCACACAGGTCGAGTCCCTGTGCGGCACGATTCGAGAGTCCAGTGCGGAACTGCTCGAACTCGATGACCAGATCATCGAGATCGAGCGCCAACTCGATTCGGTGCTCGGTGATGATGGCAAGGCGCTCGGTGAGCGCCTGCGAAAATTGGAGGTCGACGTCGCGACCCGCGAGGATCGTATCGCCGATGCCGAATCCGCGATCGAGACCGCCGAGTCCGAGATCGCGATTCTCTCCGAAGAACTGGCCAATGCCGGAAAAGCGCTGAAGGCGCATCTCGACGGATTGGCCGGTGCGGAGGCTGCCCTGATCCAAGCCGATGCTGACATGGCGGAGGCCGCGGCCGAGGAGAAGGCTGCCCGCGAGGCAATCTCGAGCGGTGATCGCGCCACACACGATCTCAACCGCGCCTTCGGCAAGGCGACCGAGACGGTCACCAAGGCCGCCGAGGCCCATGCCTCGGCCGCACTCGAAGCAGATCGCGCCCTCAATCAGGTCACGATGGCTGAAGAGCGTCAGGCCGAGTATGAAGAGAATCTCGACGAGGCTCGCTTGACTCGCGATGACCTGCAATTGTTCGGTGAGGATCTGCAATCCGATTCCGCCGAGACCGACCGCGGTGCATTGGCGACCGAACTCACCCGACTGCAGCGCGAGGAGAGCACCCTGATGCAGCAGACCGAGGAGGTCGAGAACAAGGTCCGCGAGGCTACCCGCTCCCTGACCCGGGCCACCGGTGAGATGGAGAATCGTTCCGGCGCCAAGGCAGGGCTCGCTCAGGCGGTTGCCGCCGTGATGTCACTCAAGGATTCGGGCGAGGTCCGAGGAATCCTAGGCCCGCTCGGCCAACTGTGCGCACCCAAGGATTCCGAACATGAAGAGGCGCTGGCCTACGCTCTGGCCGGTGGCATGAACAGCATCATCGTGAGTGATGATCAGACCGCAGCGACCTGCATCAAATGGTTGCGAGACAACCGCGCCGGTCGAGCCACCTTCCTCCCTCTCAACAAACTCAACCTGCGCCGCCCCGGCGGCAAGGCTGTGATGACGGCTCGCCAAGACGGTGTGATCGGATTCGCCTTCGACCTTCTGGACTATGACGAATCGATCGAGGTCGCGATCAAGCACGCGGTGCGCGACACGCTGATCGTCCGCGACATGGGCACCGCGCGACGCCACATGGGTGGCGTGCGCATGGTCACTCTGGACGGCAGTGTCACCGAGGCCAGCGGCGCCATGGTCGGCGGTGCTGTGCGCGGGCGACGCCCGCAATTCGGCGGCAATATCGCAGGCATGAATGCCGTGCAACAGGCCGAGGCCGAACTCAGCCGTTGCGAGATGCTCGCCGACACCGTCAGCCTCGCGCTGGCCGAATCCCGACGACAGGCACACAGCCTTCGCGAACGCATCGCAAACCTCGGCGGCGATGATTCAAGTCTCAAACTGCGCGCTTGGCAGGATGACATGAAGCGGGCGACAACCGCCTTCAACTCCGCCGAGGACAAGGTCAAGGTCGGCCATGCCCAGTTCACCGAGGTGAAGAATCTCCACCGCAAGGCTCAGGGCCGTGCCGATGTGGAAGAGACAACCCACTCCGAGGCGGTCGCGGCTCGACAGGCCTCCTCCGATGCCCTTCTGAAGAGCACGCCCGAACACCTCTCCGACCGCCTGCGCGCCTGTGAGAACCTGCGCAACGACGCGGTTGAAGCCAAGATCGGCGCTGAGGGCAAACTCGCCAGCGGCAATGCCCACACCGAGTTGCTTGAGCGCAACGTCAGTGACACCTCTCGTCGCGCCGCGGAACAGGCGGAAATCGTCGAGAAGTCCAATGCTCGCGTCGAGGACCTCACCACCGAGATCGAGACCCTCTCAGCCGAACTCGAAACCGTGAAGGAAGCGCATGAGCAGGTCGCTGAAGAACACCGTGAACTCAACGAGCGATTCACCTCCCTGCGCGAGGACCGGGCGGGATTGAAGGCGGCTCTGGAGCAGAGTTGCGCCAAGCGAGAAAGCCTGCGCAACCGCTGTGATGATCTGTCCAAGGAGATTGAGAACAAGCGCAATCTTCTGGAGGCACTCACCGCTGAGATGGCGGTGCAGAATGTCGAACCCGCCGATGAGGGCGTCGAGTTGCCGAGTGTCGGTGATGCCGAGAACTGCGTGCGCAACATCGAGAAGCGCATCGGCAACCTCGGCGATGTCAACATGCTCTCCATCGAGCAGTACGATGAGGCAGAGGAACGCCTTGGCCGCATCGCGGATGATGCCAAGATTCTGCGCAAGCGCCGCATCGACCTGATCCAACTCTCCGAGAAATTGGAAGGCGAGCGCAAGCAGCGCCTGCTCACCGTGCTCGAGATCGTCGCAGAGAACTTCAAGCGGGTCTACTCCCGGCTCGGCGGCGACAAAGGCGAACTCCGCTTGGAAAACCCGAAGGAACCCTTCACCGCGGGCTTGGAGATGCGCTGTCAACCCAGGGGGAAGTCGAGCAAGGGCAAGCTCTCACTCTTGTCCGGTGGCGAGAAATCGATGGCCGCACTCGCACTCATCTTCGCGATCCAGGACTATGAGCCAAGCCCCTTCTACTACTTCGACGAGGTCGACCAGAATCTCGATGCCTCCAATGCGAAACTCATCGCAAGCCTCTGCCGGCTGCGCAGTCAGCGCGCCCAATTCATCATGGTCACGCTGCGCAAGGTCAGCCTGCAGTTGGCCGATCACCACATCGGCATCACGCACGCGGGTGATGGTTGCAGCCGCCTCATCACCGACTTCGACCGCGAGCAGGCAATCGAACTGGGCGACGCGGCATTCGCTGAGGCCGAGGCCGCCAAGGCGACCCTCGAGAAGAAGGCTGAACTCACTCTGGGTCTGCCCGACCCGGGCCTGATGGATACCGCGCCCGAGGAACTGGCCGCACCGGCCAGCCTCGGTGGAACTCTGCTCGATGTCGAGATCACCGAGAAGGATGGTCCTGACATCACCCTCACCTCCCTGGGAGATCGCGCCTCCGATGAGAAGGAGGACATGAACGAGCGCAATGAATGGCAGCGCGCAGTCAATGAATCCGAACCCGTTGAAGAGGAATCCGTTGAAGAGGAATCCGTCGAAGAGGAATCCGTCGAAGAGGAATCCGTTGAAGAGGAAGATGTAGAACAGGCCGAAGTCCCTGAAGCGGAGACTGAGGAGTGATTCAGATGGTAATTCTGGAGGACCTGGACCTCAGAGCCGACATCGTTCGGCAGCTGCTCGGAGAGCAGGACGACGCGGATCTGGACAAGCATCGGTACATCGAGAGGCTGGTGGAGATCGCTGACCTCGAGAGTGCCGAGCACCAGAGTCTGATCGACCCCTTTGACCGCTCGGTCGCGCTTGTGTTCCAGATGTTCAATGACGCCACCCTCGACCCCTGGGATGTCGATCTCAACGTCTTCATCCGCCAATTCAACCAGCGCATCAAGGATGCGAGCAATATCGACCTGCCGACCTGTGGACGACTGATTCGCATGGCCTGGCAGGTCCTTCATGGACAGGCGGTCAGCCTTCTGGAACGCGCCGAACGCGCCGAGGATGATTGGGAGGACGACCCCTGGGCGATGGAGGGCTGGCAGACTTCGTTCGACGACGAAGAATACAACTTCAGCGTCGGCATCATCACCGGTCAGACCACCGATGCCTTGCCCGACCTTCTCGATGGGCGCATCAAGCGTGAGGAAGGTCGCCCAGTCACCCTGGCTGAACTCTTGCTCTCCTTGCAAGATGCGAGAGAGGCGTCCGAGGAGCGTGCGATTCGCGAGACCAGTCGACTCAAACACGCGGCCGAGGCAGCCGACTGGATGTCGGACGTCACAGAGCGCCTCCACAAGGAGGATATCGAGGGCGACATCCAGCGCTGTTGGGAGGCGATGCGCACCATATCTCCCGACGGGGCTCCGACCACGGTCGAGCAGATCGCCAAGGTTCTTTGCGAGCGGCATGGGGACGAGGAAGGCGAGGTGACAGGATTCGTCTCCGCGCTCTTCCTGACCCATCGCGGCTATACCGATCTGTGGCAGATGGAACATCCTGACGGAGACATATTCCTGCAGGACAGATGGCCGCAGTTGGCTGATTTCGAGGCGGTCTCCGCCGAGGTTATTCCGGAGATGGATTTCGATGAGTGATGTCAACATCCGCACCTTGCTCGAGGCGACCCTGTTCGGTGCGGGTCGCTCGCTCACCGTGGAGGAACTCGCAGAGAGCCTCGATGAGAGTTCTGGCACGATCGTTGCCCATCTCGAGTCGCTGCAGAACACGATGAAGCGACGCCCGGATGGTGCGCTGCAACTGACCAGTGTCAGCGGTCGCTGGGTGATGGAGGTCAAGCCGGCCTTGGCCAACCACATCCCCTCCTCCTTCCGCACCGACATTCCGAAGCGAATCCTGCCCTCGGCGGCTTTGATCGCCTACCATCAGCCGATGGCTCAGAAGCAGTTGGTCGAGATGATCGGCCCGCGCGCCTACGATCACGTTCGCGACCTCGTTCACCTGGGTCTGATCGACAAACGCCGCGACGGATTGACAAGCCGCCTGACGACCACCCGACGCTTCGCCGAATACTTCGGATGCCCCTTCGCAGAATGGCGCAAGGTTCGAACGTGGTTCCGCGAACAGGCCGACAGCATGGGTCTGTCCGGTGCTGAACTTGCCGCCAGTCTCGGCGATGGTGAGGGTGAAGAGATTCAGGACGCGCCCGAGGTTCCGGTCTCACAGGACTGGGATCAAGATTCGGCTGGGGCCGTCACCGCTGACGAATCCGAGTGAGCGCCTCGCTGACCGCGGTTTGCGTGACGACATCTCCAGATTCACGAACCGCGTTGACCACGGTCTCGATCTCATCCCCCTCTGCGCCGGCGGAGACCGCCATGTTGCGCAGGTGGAGCTTCATGTGGCCGGCCTGGATGCCCGAGGTGACCAGAGCCCGCATGGCACCGAGGTTCTGTGCAAGGCCCGCGGCGGCCATGATACCAGCCAACTGCTGGGCACTGTCCACACCGAGAATCTCTAGGCAGGCTCGAGCCACGGGGTGGACCTTGGAGGCACCACCGACGATGCCGACGGCAAGAGGCAGCTCGATGCTGCCGCACAACCATCCCTCATCATCGATGGACCAGGTGCTCAACGAACTGTACTGACCAGAAATCGCTGCCCATGCATGCGCTCCGGCTTCGATTGCCCGCCAATCCTGACCACAGGCCAATCCGATCGCCGAGATCGCATTCATGATGCCCTTGTTGTGGGTGGCGGCCCGGTAGGGGTCAGCCTCAGCGAAGCGGGCGGCATCGATGATGCCGGCGATCACGTCCTCGCCACCAATGGCATCAGGTGAGAGTCGCACAGAGGCCCTTGCAAGCCTTTCCGAAGCGAGGTTCGAGAGGATTCTGAGCAGGACTCTGCCACCGGTGAGGGCCTCGATCCGGGGTGCGATGCGCTCGGCCATCGTGTTGACCGCATTGGCACCCATGGCATCCCTGACATCGACGATGAGGTGGAGGATGAGCATATCCTCGACTTGACGGCATTCGATGCGCTTGCACCCGCCTCCAAGTTGAATCATCGTTGAGGGGATGTCATTGAGGAACTCGATCAGACTCGCCTCTTCCGCTTGGATCACTGAGGTTGCTTCAGGGATAGAAGGGACATCCAGGACCTGAATCTGACCAATCATCAGCGGTTCATCACAGGAGGTGCTGAATCCACCACATGAAGCAGCCCGCTTGGCGATGTTGCTGGCCGCAGCGATGATGCTCGATTCCTCGACGGCGAAGGGAATCAACCACTGCTTTCCATCGATGATGAAGTGGGTCGCGATGCCAACAGGCAGGGCGAGTGAACCGACCACATTCTCGATCATGCGGTCTGCACTGGCCTCGTCCAGACCCCCTCCGCTGGACAGCGCTTCAAGAGCCTCTGGGGAGAGGTGGGTGAGCAGGGCTCGACGGGCTTCAGGATCCAGCCTATAGAAACCGCTGAGGCAACTGTCGTCGACGGGCATCAGGGGGTCTTCAGCGTCGCCGTCTCATGAATGAATCGGGCGGAGTTCCCGGTGGCGAAGCGTTAGCGAAGCGTTACTAACGCATACGTCGCGTTAACAATGCGTTAACAACCCGTTAACGAGGTATATTTCTACTTAAAATAAGAACCTTTCCGGGCTGGAAATCGATGTGGCACATCATTCAACGCTTCCAAACACCATTCTCGCGGTGCTAGATTCGCGTAAACGTGTTAAACCCCATTGCGGTTCGCCGCCGTATATGTCAATCTCAGCATCGAAGGGATTGCACCTGCCTCATATGCGGGCCAACCCCTTCTCGGTCAGGCCAATCGAGGCAGAGGATGCGCCACTGCTGGTCGGCCGCAAGACTCTGATGTCGAATCTGGGCCATCATCTGCGATTCGGCAGCCCCCGAATGATGGTTCTGATCGGTGAACGAGGCTCTGGGCGCACCTCGGTTCTGCACGCGCTCGGCAATTTCGCACCCGTAGTGCACCATCTGTCGGTGTTTCCAGAGGAGAATCCGGCCCAGACGCTGCTCAATGAGCTCTACTGTCTGGTCGCAGGATACGATGTTCCTGGGGTGACGAGCACTATCGTCGAGCAGATGGTCGCTGCATTGGAGGGACGCAGCGGGGATCTTCCGCTGATCAGTTTCGACTTCTCAGGCACGAGCGGGGCTGATCTTGCCCAGATTTTCGAAAGGTTGGCCCCCGTTCTGGTGAGATTGAGGGCGCTTGTCGTCGTCGCACTCACCCCCGCTCAGCACGCCGCTTGGTCCGAGGACCTGCAGTCTGCCTTCGACAGCACCGAACCGCTCGCGGACTTCGGTGGCGATGAGGTGCGGGCTCTGATCGATGCGCGCATGCGCAAGGTGAGCAATGAGGGCTGGGCGGCCAGCAGGGCATTGATCGAAGAGGCGCTGGCCGCCACAGGAGGGCGTCCGCGCGCCATCGTGCGCCATCTGCGCGATATCGTCGATTCCGCCCGTGGCATCTCCACACCGTTGTCGCGGCGCAATGACGCACTGGAATCGATGGATCTGGAGCCAATCGAACCGAATGACGCACGTTCGCGAATGGCGCCTGAAGTCGCCGAACTCAAACCACTCGACATCGAGGAAGACGAGGAAGAGGACGTCTTCATCGAAGAAGAGGTCGAAGAGGAGGTCGAAGAGGTGATCTCGAAAGAGGTCGAAGAATCGGTACCCGATTTCGAATTCAACTGGGAGATGCCTGGGTTCAAGCAAGCCCCGCCGATGCCTGAATTGGAAGTCGAGGAGGTCGAACCCCCCGACATGGACCGCGCTCTTGGGGGTACGGTACTGCGCATGCAACCGGGGACAGAACCGCCGCCTCCGCCGCCTCCGCCGGCTCCACTGAATCCATTCGGGGGCCTGGCCGCCCGCCAACGCACGGCCAAGCAGGAGATCGGTCTCGATGATGCTCTCAACCCTGCGCCTGCGAAGGGTCCGATTGAAGCCAAGCCGGACCCGACCGTGTCAACGCCGGTCATCGAACCTGAGATCGAATCCGAGGAGACGACCTATTGGGTCGAAGAGGAGATCGTCGAACCTGAACCTGAACCTGCACCGGTCATGAACCCGATTCTTGCTCGAAGCATTGGAGATGACCTCCGTTCCAGAACACCCACACCTCCACCCACTCCAATACTCACGCCTCCACTCGACCTGGGTCGAATCAGCAATCTGAATGATGGCGAGATCGCCATCGTCGAAGCCGCGACCGCGCGAGAGATCTCGCCTTCTGATCCTGCGCTGCAGGCCTATCTAGCAGTCGGCCGACCCCGCCTCTCACAGATATTCAACAGCTTGCAGAAAGCGGGCGTCCTGACCGTTCGCAAGAAGGGACGAACCCGATTGTTCCGGCTTTCCGATGCCGCGAATGCCCACCTCACTGGTGGCCACATGGAGGGCTGAACATGGATGATCGCTGGGATGTCGGCTGGAGCCATCAGGTCGAGGGCAGGGTCGGTGCGGTCTGTTGCCTTGGAGAGGACAGCCTGATCGCTGCGGGCAGCGTCGTGCGGCGCCTCAATGTGGATGGTGAATTCATGTGGCGGCGAAATTTCGCCTTCGATGTGTATCGAATCACACACGATGGGACGAATCTCGCCGTTCTCGCGGGTTCTGCCTTTTTCCTGATCGATCTGATGACCGGCGAACCGATCAGCGAGGGTCGCGCGGTCGGCGGTGGCTTCCGCGATGTCTTGGCACGACCGGGCGGGGGTTGGCTGCTCGCCGACCGCGGCGATCACATCCATCTGTTCAATCGCAGCGGCCGAGGCATCCGCCGTCTGCGGCCCGGTTCAATCAACAAGATGGTCGGCTGGCTGGACCGCGAGATCCTGCTCGTTCAGGATGACGATGGATGCCTGCGAGCGCTGAGGCTCGGTGGTGATGATGCCCAGCGACAGATCGAGACGACGCGCTGGTCCTGGGTCTCAAGGCTGTACGACGGACGCGTTCTGGTGCAGAAGGTCGATGGCAGCCTGCATGAGGGCGTGCCGAATCCCTTCGGCTGGGACCGTCTGGACCCGATTCCCGGTGAAGGCATCGTGCCGTTGGATGCCGCATGGACCGGAGAGGGCTGGTGGGTGCTGGATGTCGCCAGCGACCTGATTCGCCTTCCCCTCGCACCCGATGGTGAACGCCAACCGGCGGGTGACCTGCTGTCCTCCAACCTCGGCGACCGGATGATCACGGCCACACGAACAGGGCTCGTGCGCATGTGGATCGGCCCCCACCTCGCCATCCGACGTCGCCTGCTGTTCGAGGAGATCGCCTCAGGCGAGGTGCGCCGATTGGACTGGGAGCAGCGTCAGGTCATCTTCGAAGCCGCTCAGGATGCTGAGGCGGGTGGAATGCTGACTCGCGCGATCGAACTCTACCAGTCGTTGAGCCGTTCCGAGGATGTCCACCGCCTAATCTCCCAACGGGAGGGTGCGGATGTCTGAGCCCCACATCGAGGTCACCGAGGCGTTGATCATCCGCTATCTCGAACTGACCGAAGCTGCACGTGCAAAATCGACGCCCTTGCACCCGGAGGGCTCAGCAGAGGCAAAGCGGCTCGAGATCATGATGGAGATGGCCGATGCCTACACAGCAGATGCACGGTGGTTCAGTGAGAAGATGGACCTCGTTCGCGCCTTCGGTGCCATCAATTACGCCCATGCCTGGATTGACTGCGCCGTCAAAATCGGTTTGTTAGATGGGCATGGTGATGATGCGATGTTCACGCTGCCTTGAATCAGGGCAGATTGAATCCAGCCCGAATCGCCGCGCTCGCCTCCTCGATCATCTCGAGGCCGCTCTCGATCTCTAGCATGCGTGCTCGAGCATTGTCGAGCCAAGGTTCGATGACCTCGGTCAGACTCCCATTCAATCGGTAGAGGTGGCGAGGACGTCCGCGGGTGCCGAGCCGCTCGGGCCGAATATCGATACATCCTCTGTCGGTGAGGTTCTTGACCGCCACACTGACCTCGGGCTGACGCAGGCCGCAACAGGACTGGAGGGTGGGGCTGTCGACCCATCCGTTCTCGTTCATGAACATCAGCACCTGAGCGACATTGTCACCGATGCCGATTGTAGAGAGTAGTTCGGAAAGGCGGTGCTTCTCCCGATTCATGTCACCTGTCTCCGACTTCTGGAAGCCTGCGCGAGAGATGATCGTCGCCATCAGGACCAATCAGATTGTTGAGAATATAGGCGTTGTCCCGAATCACTCCGAATAACCCCTCTCAATCGATGAGGCGGAGGTTTCGTGAGGACATCACTTCGATCACCGAGGCATTCGCTGCATGGAGGCGCGCTTTGAGCCTGCGATCCACGGTGAGTACCGGCCAATCCTGCGCGACGGCGAGTTCGATGAGTTCGTCATCGGTATGGCCGCCTGAGCCGGTGACGATCTCGGCCCGGGAACGCAGAAGATCCAGAAGCAGATTCCGGTTCTCTCGGTTCGCGACCCTGTCCAATTCCTCAAAGACCGCAGCCGTCACCTTGAGCTCGACCGGGCCGACCTCCTGCTCAAGGGCGAGGTCGATGTTGATTCGAGCATCGACGACTGCAATCCAGCCGCAGGCATCGACGAGCACACCGCTCAAGGGGTTCACCCCTCGATCACGCCGTGACCGATCAGGCGCCAGCGGCTGCCGACGCGACGAGAGAGGGTGATTCGACTGCCGGTCGGTGCACAGATGGGCAGACGCAAGGCCAAGCTTGCGGCCTTGCCCTTGACCGCGGAGACCACACCGACGCTGGTCGCCGTGGCGGAGTTCAGCATCAACATCTCGCCGGGTTGGAGCGGGCGAACCGCACCGGCCTCCACTTCGCCGCTCGCGACCATCTCCTTCAGCAGGTTGAGTTCGATCTCGAGGTTATCCCAGACCGGCGGCAATTCACCCGCGCGCGCCATGACCTGACCGGACAGATTGTCCGATTTGGTGTGGACGGGGTCCAGCGGGGTGGCGATGCCACAGAGTCCGCCGGCGTGCACTGAATCGAGGTCGAGTCCACCACTCTGGATGGTGGTGATTCGCGTTTCGATCGGTTCCCAGTGTGACTTGTTGCCGTCGACGATCTTTCGGCCCGGCGCGATGACGATCTCATCGCCGATCGAGAAGGTGCCGGCGACCACAGAGCCACCGATGATGCCGCCACGCAACTTGGCGGGACGGGTTCCGGGGCGGTTGATGTCGAACGAGCGGGCGACGTACATCAGGCCACTCGCCTTCTCGCGATGGTCAGGCGTGGGAATGGTCTGCTCGATCGCATCGATCAGGATATCGAGATTGACGTCGTGGTGTGCGCTGACCGGGATAATTGGTGCGTTCTCAGCCACGGTGCCCTTGAGGAAGGCCTTGATCTCGGCGTGGGATTCGATTGCGCGTTCACGACTGACGAGGTCGACCTTGTTCTGAACGACGACGACGTTCTCTATGCCTGCG